>Ga0181612_142867_pt1 | contig 15639 bp, 8 predicted proteins | sample HoacroProtozoa21_FD_119630 | JGI IMG/M metagenome (GOLD analysis project Ga0181612, IMG submission 119630) | Hoatzin crop microbial communities from Cojedes, Venezuel. Combined Assembly of Gp0051906, Gp0051904, Gp0051908
CCGCGCCCAGGCGGGCGAGCGGTTCTGCGCCGCCCGTCTGCCCCTTGCGCGGCACCCGCCGGCCCTGCTCGCCGCTGGAGCCTCGGCCGGGGCCAGCGAGGCGCGGTGGGGCTCAGCCCCGTGGGGGACCGGAGGAAACGGGGGCGGGGGAGCCAGCGGTTTGGCTGGTGCGTTAGCGCGGGGTCGCTGGGAAGGGTGAGCTGAGAAGGAAGGCTGCCTGCGTTCTGGAGACTGAATCAAAGGTAAACCGTACAGTAGAATCCTCTGCTTCGTCCTGCCCAGCGCACTGGCAGTGCCTTCATAATCTTCATAAAGGAGAAAATGAGTTGGTGAAATAGGCTGTTGTATGTGAACGTCCCATGCGTTACCGGGTTCGTGCAGGCAGAGCCACGCTAACGAGAGAAGCTGCAGGCCAAGCTGAGGCAGAGGAGCAGCGGCGAGGATAAGGCAGCACGCCGCTGGCCCGTGGCCCCGGAGCTGATCGGTGCGGATGGAGTCAAAGGGGCCGCGCGCCCGACTCCCAGCGGCTTCATCTCGGAAGGGGAATGGCTTCATCCATCAGCGCTCCTTGATAAGGCACCCTTTGAGCGCGTGGTAGGAACGAGCCCATTTGGGGAGGCAGAGGCTGAGCAACCCTGAAAGCGATGACTCCACACGCGGTGCAGGGGAGAGGTGGGTGTTTAATTTTAGCTGCTGACCTGATTCCACGCTGAATGAGCAGTATCTGTGAGACTCCTCGAGGGCCAATCAGTTGCTGTGCTAGTGAGGCTTTTGGAGAAACGCATTTAATTTTATTCAAGTGATGCCTTTAAGGAAGCAATTATGATTTTACCTCCCAGAAGTTCTGACTCCTTCAGGTTGATTTCAGCTACTGCGACGCCGAAGTCTAATGGTGTTGTGTATTTAACATGGCACGCACTAGTGGTGGGAAATACCCTGATTTTCCTCTGCGCTGTTAAATTTTTTCACCAGTAGGACAGCAGATCTCATGCAGAATCAAAACAATTGAAGTCCTTTTGCCATCTGCAGGCACATCCTGAAGCGAGGTTTAGAAAATGAAGCAACTGCTGAGCCTCATCGTTGAGGAACTCCTTTGCAGAGGGTTCTCCTTTGTGGCTTTGTGCTTGAGGAAAGTGTACTTGTGGTGACCCAGGAGAGGGCTTTCATTTTTCAAGAGGAACGCTGGCAAAGATCTCTCAGTCCACATATCAAGTCCCTTGTCATAGAAGACACTCATGAAAAAAATATGAGAGTTGGGCCCGCGCATGCGGCAGATGCTTCAGTTTTCACTGGTGATAGAATCCTGGCCACTACGAACATTAGTCACTTGGAGTACTTCCCTTGGCAGAGTGTGTTTCTAATTAGAAATAAAGGCTGCTTTCAGCCAGGAGCTAAGCATCAAATTGTCCAGTATTATTGAACGTTTAAGTATAAAGTAATAGGAGTTTTACTACTGCTGATAACATGTGGTAGCGTGCTCAGTTGTTCTGTTCACACTCCATTCCATTGCTGCTGCTGGCTTACGTAGGGTTTGGATCCAGGCTTGGTTCATACCGATCTTTCTATAGTCATATTGATTGATTTGAACGTTTATGTTTGAAGATCACTTTGCATTATCCCCCCCACCCCCAGCTTCTGACTTCAGTGAAAAATGACTGAACCCAAATGCCAGGCTTTGTGGATGGGATTTGTTTGTTTTCTGTGGCTTGTTGCTGACTGGAACCTCATCTGCACATTTGTATTGGCTTTTTATTTTCAGTTGTCTCTGAATCTGTCCAGTGATGAGTTTGTTGACAGATGGCTTTTCCCTTGAATAAGATACAGCGACTAGATGTTCTGAATGTCCCAGAAGGGCTCTGGCATTTGTCCTCAGGACAATGAAGAACACCCTGGCATTTTCTGCCTTCTCTGAATTTGCCTTTCATTTGTGTATTGTATGGATTCCTCTAAGGATATGGAAAGAAAAGTGTTAAAATGTAGTTATACCAGGAAAAGTGACAGTTCAAAAAAGCCTTTTACTCGGTGTACCTGCAGTTTCTGTGTATTGCAGTTCACACTTGCTTCAGTAAGTAAATGTTTTTTACCACTGTTTGAAGTGACCACAGCAAAAAGAGGAGGATAGATTTGAGTCTCCTTGCTTTGAGTGAGTTCCCATCCCTTGCACCCATGCAAATGTTTGAGGCTCTGAGGTTGCACAAAGAATGCAGACAGCGCAACAGAAAGACAACAGCGTTTTCACATGGGTACAGTGGGAGCCGTGGGACATTTTCTCGGTGGTAATGTGCAAGGAGAAAAGAACTGAATCTGACTCTCTCTCCAGTTTGAGTCTGCAGGGTTGGCACCTGTGGGAGAGGAGGATCCCTCTCGCTATGGTCAATACGTTAGCCAGTCTTGAAATGGAGCTGCTGAAATGCAGTCACTGAGCCACACTGAACCCGCGCACCCCGTGATGCTGGGACTGGCCCCTTTTCCGAAGGCAAAAGAATCTCAATAATATACTTTCTATAATCTCTTAATCACAGCTCTCGTGAAACAAAAGCCTTCTAAGAGCATCCTTTCTTCAACGGTTACAGACAAAAAAGCCTCATCCAAGTAATGCACTTGCTGAACACGCTGTGCTGCTGCAGCTGGGTGCTGGGGACCCTTTCCCCAGTGACAGGGATGTGCAGAAATCCACGCTCTGCCGTTTTTGTTTTTTTTTTTTTTTTACCCGCACCAAATTCTTCAGTTTTGCAGCATGTGAGTCAACTTGTAAAAATGACTCACAAGCTCATTCCAGCCTTCTGAATTGGGAGCCCAATTAAAACACTACTTGCAATGCACATATTGAAGAGAACGAAAAGTGTCTGTTCCTGAGTGTCAGGCATTAGCATAGCATATCTGGAAGCCTGTCTTGAGCTAGTCTGATACTTGTCAGCAGGAAACCTTGTGTTTTAATTAAGACCTTAAGACACAAGGAACAGAAAAAATATTTTGAAAATCGACTCAGGTAAAAATATATATATAATTAAACTACAAATTTGATTAATTAGAAACATATCAAAGTTTGTTAGTTTATAAATATTTAAATTTTATTTATATACATAAAGTGTCACTGTTGGATAGAATGTTTTATTTGTAAGACATTGAAAACGTTGTTTTCCTGCAGAGCAAGAATACCTGGCAATCAGCTGCTTCTGTGGCTGGTTTGACTTTTGAATAGACGTTGTCTTAGATTTAACTCGGTGTCATGGGGGCAGGTGCCCCCATAGAACTGCAGGGGCAGTTCTTCACCATCTCAGCCTTTGGCCTGCAGTGAGCCTTTATATCAAGACCAGCCACTCTATCTGACAATATCACCCACATACCAGAATCCTTTCTGCAAGATGGTAAGAAATGGCAGTAGCTGTTCCGCAGCACCAGGACTGAGTTTGAGCGCACTGAGGTCGTAGAGCGACTCAGTATTGTCCGTCTCAGCTTTCCTGACACATTGCCTTTTGCAGGTGAGCACTCAGTCATGCTGCAGGTCCCGTTGGCATAGTTCTAGCATCGACTTGTATTTTGACTGGTGTAACTCTTGTATAGTCCAAAATTAGGCATCGTCCACACCAGCACAACATCAGCAATCAGATTTTTGCCAGCAGGCAAAGGTCTCCAGAGAAAGCATGCAGGCTGAAAAACATGTCATCCAAGCTCAGCAAAGATGGTGTCTGTGGTATTCACATGTGGCCCTTTAACTAACGTTAATTTCTGGCATATACATCACAGCACTTTTACCTCCAAGATGTTTCTATGGCATCACTGTGAAGCTTAGGGCACGAAGTGAGAGCTGCAGCGAAAGGCAAGGAATCCCTCAAGAACGAGATGTTGCAGAGTATGATAGCTCCCTGGTGTTCTCTCCTCTATCCAGTCATGGCTCTCCCTTTCACAAGCTTCTGTGCGGTTGGTGCAGAGACGGGTGACACCTAGGAGCAGCGCTTGCCCAAATTGTCCTCCCTGGTCCCATACCATTGTAATTTATGCCCAGTTTCCAGAACAGTGGGTATAAAATGGCAAGGACTGTCTGTAAGCCTGCTGGTACCACGTTACCAACCTTCTATGGTTGAGCAAAAACCACCAATCTTACATTAAAGAGTTTCACTGACAAAAGCAATGACCTTAAATGAGAAGTATTTAAATGAACAGCTATTCTGCCTTGTTATTGAAAAGAAGGAAATAAACTGGTCACACATTGTGGGAACTACATGCACAGGAGTATATTTTTCTTCCAATACAAGTCTAGTAATTGTAAAGATGAAACCTGATCTTTGTCCTAGCAAATCAAGCATGCACATATTGTTACCACTTATCAGTATGTAAATAACATATATGAATAATTGCCAGTAGGTGGTAGTGTGTGTTTTTCAGATAAGTTTGTAAGTTAGTACTGCAAGTGTTTCATGTTTGAGGTGATTTAGACAGATCCTGTCATCTTTAATGTATGATCTCAAACCATCATTGCTTTGAATTCAGTCCCTGGTCTCACTGATTTAATAGTTCTGTTTCACAAACACGATCCCATCTCAGAGAGGCATGTTTTGATTTTCTTTTTCAAGCTCATGGACAAACCTAACTGGAGACATTTTGTAAAGTGCCAATTAGTATGAGCCCTGAGAATTCAAATTCATGTATTCATTGGAATGATTGGATTGCTCCCTAGTGTTTCATTTTAGGAGGAGAGCTTTTGATAAATAAATGCATTATTTTAATGATTTATCAACTTAGAACTGCTCTGTCATAGAAGCTGTTTTGAGAATTCCTGAATGAGCTCACTGGGAAAGGAGCAATACAGTTACTGGACATCCAGTTATTCTCAGTGTCACATCGTACTTTGTAAAAAAAGGAAAGAAGCAACCATCTGGAAGAGACTGGGATTTCAGTGGAAATCATCACTTCCTTGGCCCCTGTGTTATTCCTTGCTGTGAGTCATCTATACCAAATCAGTGCTGTTCCCCCAGGTCATCACGCAGGAAGAGATGCCCACTCTCGCTCCTGGGCGAGCAGTTACTGCATCTCCTGTGCGCATGTCCCTGGCTGCCTGGGTGGACATGCAGCCCTTCCCGGGCAATGACCAAACCCTTCTTGCAGCCTGGCCGGTCTCTCTTGCTGCCTTTGTTGTGCTCTTGGGAAGGGACTGAGTTTTTGTTTGGCGGAAGAAGGGGATGCCAGTGGTAAAGATTCTTTCTTTGGTGTTGCCTGCCAGGAAGCGAGGCAGAGGTCGGGAAAGGCTCTATAAATATTTCTGCAGTAACTCAAAGGCAGTTAGCGTTTTGGTTGATGTGTTTTTCCTGGGGTGTATGAGACTGCTCTCCTCCGTGCAGGTGTCTGATTTATGTGGGGCTTCCTTTTTCTTTCTTTTCCTACTTGTTTCCTGCCTCTGCAATTGTTGCTTGCACTTGTAGCACTTTTACTCAGCCCGGCAGTCCCACTGAATGCAATTAGGTTATTTGTGCAAATGGTTTTCATCAGGAATACGGTCTGCAGAGTCAGACCTTTTGCTTCTTCCTTCTGCTTCTAACCTGTCCCTCCCAAGTTTCCTTTCTCATTGTTTCTCCTTTCACTTATGTCTGCCTGCTGCTAGAGCAAGCTAGCAGAGAAGGAAGTGGGGGAGGGCTGTTTCTGTGGGGGTTTCAGTGCAAAGAGCTGCACAGTTTATAATTTCTTGAGCAGATTAGGCTGCTCTTGGCATGCACTCAGGCTGAGAGAATCACTCATTGCCAGGTGAAGTTAATGTGTTTGTGCCACCAGTGTCCACAAGCTACACTGGCAGGAATTGTAGTGAAAGGAAGGGAGTAACGGGGCCTTCCCAGAAGCAAAATTAGTGTAGCCCAGAGGAGCTGTGCAGAGGAGATCTGCATCTGAGTTGGATTGAACAGATTCCTGTTGAGCTGAGGGAGCCGAAGACTTCCTGCAGGTGGAGGAAGCTTTAGGCGTATTGATGAGCCAAACTACCAAACCAGAAAGTTTCCATCCTCGGCAGTGAATGGGTCCTGGTTTCACTTGCTGTAGCTCGATTGATACTTCTTTACGTAATAACTTTTTTTGTCTCAAAGAAATACTTAAGGTCTCCATTAATGAAAGAAAATGCAACGTGATATAAATAGGTGCCGGAGGTGATCACGCGAGCTTGCAGCCTGCTTCCAGTCCCACACAGCTATGTCCAACCACTCTAGGATGGAGGTGGAATCCAGTTAACCTGCCCTGTTTGTCTTCCTGTGTTATCTATTGTTCTTGACCTGTTCACTTGGGAACTGAGTTGCCTGTGTGGTAGAATGTGGGATGGAATCTGACTTTGTGAAGAAATTATTCTTATGGACTGGAAATGGTATCAAGTTAGACATCCAAAGCTGGAGTCCATTTGGCAAATGCTGACATTAATATTTCCGTTATGCTTTCTGTGTTTGAAATGGTAACTCCTTGAGGCAAACTCAAGTAAGAGACAGCCACGCTACCCTGATGTGTGTCCTTCCCCAGTATATAAAGGTACCTGTTAGTATATTGATAGCAGAAAACAAATTAGTGGGAGTGGGTTTCATGTTTGGAGATTGTCATGAGAAATGCAGGCTATCGAAGGGAGGAATCTCAGGGTTGGGAGCTGGTTGTATCATGTGGAAGGCAAGAAACCACAAACTCAGTAGTAGAGAACTGTTGCAGAAATGAGAACAGAGATGTAAATTTAGCACTTGAAACCAGCCAAGCTGGAGGCTTTTTAATTGTGTTTTATTTGTATAGAAACAAATAGTCCATCCTGGAGCAACCGTATCTGCTGGATGTTTCTGTTTCTTCTTCTTACTCCATGCACGGTGACATCATGCTGTGTGGTGACAGGTCTCAAAACTCCTTTCAGTTTTCTATTCAGAATTAAGGAGAAGAGTGGGAGGTCGCTTTAACTAAGTGCACACAATATATAATCTGTGAATGAATACAAAATGTGAGCTGGATGGAACATTGTTCCTGTAATAGGACCAACTCATCAACGGTACAGCACTCTAAAAAAAGAGCTATTTCTTCTCAAACTACAGGTAACGTGGGTTTGTGCTCAGAAATGTACCTCATCTCATACACACAAATTCTCTTGAACGTGGCTGAGCTGCCTTTGTCCTTGTCTAGACAGTCCCAGAGTGGGGCACAGTGCTGTGGTTTTTCATCTGAATCCCAAAGTGCTTTTCCTCTGGATTCATTTCTCCCTCTTGAGTTAACGTGGTCTGAAATACAAAACCTAAGAACATAATAATTATTTCCTTCTTTCGTTTTCCTTCTGCCAGGAAGCAGGAAGAACATGAGGGTGACACTTCAGTTCATACTCTCACCCCTGGCTGCCAGAGCTGTTGAAGCCAGGAGGCTTTGACGAGGCAGATTTGGTGAGGTTGAGCTGGGACGTGTTGCATCACATCTTCCCAGTACAGCTGTGGGGGAAGTCGTGGCTGGGAGCCTTTAACTCAGAGCGTGATGCATAAGCCAGAAGGATGTAAACTAGCCTCCATCTCACTGGCTGGAAGTAGGAGAGAGAGTTCTAGAAATCCCATCAACTTTCACCCAACACCTTTGCTTCCTGTTGTAGACAGTGCAAGTTAAAAGTACAGTTGAGGGTTTGGGTTCTTTATCTAAAGCACAGTTTTGACTGGGAGTTACTAAAAGGGAGTAAAAGTGGAAGCGTATTGTGCTTTTTTTCAGAGTCCCTTCTCGATGATTGCCATTTGAGGAATGAGGATGTCGAATTTGCCACATTGCACAAAGTTATGGCAGCTGTTCCATATTGCTAGATTGGAAATTAAAATGGAGATCTATTCAAATTGTCTGACACTTCCAGCAAGCTTGAAAGCAATGCTTTAAAATATAACAGAACTCTAATTTGGGTCCTGAGGGATAGTCAGTAACATTGAAAGCAAACGTCTTTTTCCAAATTGTCTTTAACTACTTTGTGTCTTTTCCTTTTCCTTGCTAAATTCTGCTTTCTGTGGCAGCCATACGATCCAGCTGAAGTCAACAGGATTGCTGAGAACGTCAAAGACCAAATCCTAGGCAAGAAGATTTCAACAGGTCTGGTCTGTTATGACAATAAATATTTTCAGGAATGTTTAAGCTATGCTAACCTTTACAAAAGAATGGCTCGCATTTCTATTTTCTTTCTTCATAAATGTGTGGTGCCTGAACCTTCTTAACAGTTTCTTCATCTAAAGATAAGACTGGATTTATCTGCATCTGTAGAGGGTAATGCAATCTCTTCGTTTAGGAATTTGTAGAGGTCAGCCTTTGCCTGTGACCACACAGTCAAATCTAACTTTTGATCCTAGTGCTGCTGCTTTAGTAACACTAATTTTATAAAGGCTAGGAAAACTCATGACCTAGGAAATTAAGTTCTTTGAAACACGTGTAATTCCAGACCTCCGCTTCAGAACTCAAAACAATGTTTAGCCAGCTTGTTGTCGCCATAAAATATTGTTTAAAAGCATTAATGTTTTTATCTGGTAATTCTTATGCCACAGAAAGAATGTACTGTTGACATCTCTTAGCAGATTTTTGTTGTTGTGAATATGCCAGTTCATCACTCATACTGAGTGCTAACCACTACAGTAAATGTAGCATTGTGATGTATTCGGGAAATATTTGACAAGGCTTTATAAAGGCACTGCATAAAAAAAACAAAAACAAAAACAAACAAACAAACAAAAAAAACCCAAAAAAACAACAGGTGAAAGTAGTCTATGTTTCTCCTTGCGGGAGACATTCGCCTGCCCCAAGCTCAAATAAGAATTTGACAGAATCTTCTGCTAACAAAACTCCAGTTCCACTGCTGTCTGTTCTGTTTTGCTTCCCGCACATCCCATACTGACGAAGAAACCCTCTTCGAAAATACCATTTGCCTTTTCAGGGTGGCACTGGAAACTACACAGGGCTCAACAGGCCCTGGAAAGAGCAATGTGCTATTGATTAATCTGTCCTCTGAATGAACCCTGGCGAAGAGCTATATTTCCAAAATCCTAGATGAAAGAATCTGTATACAAATAATGGCAGGAGGAGTGCTCTCTGGGATGATGTGACTACGTAAATAAGCAGTTCTTCAGTGCAGCATGTGGTTTTCTAATTTCCAGTAAAATGGAATGAGTCACACATGACAACACCATCGCCACTAACCAGTGTGGCATGGCATCTGAAAAAGATAGCACTGGAAGGGTGTGAACTGCAGAGCAGATGATGGGGCTTGAAACATCGTGTTTGCTTTGGCAGAGCAACCAAAGTCTTGATGCTTTCCCACAATCTGCTCCAAGGATATAGGTTTTGCTGTGCTGTATCGGATTATTACCCTGGGAATTTGCGTGTCCTGCCTTTGCCAATGGACAGCTCTTGATGCTTCAGATAAAGATAAGTGCCCAGACTCCCCACGGGGGAATTCCAAAGTTAGATGGTGTTTCTTCAAGCAGGGTTTACATTACTGCAGTATTACCAGGGGAGGTTTTCTCTCTCCAGTACCAAATCATAAAGGATACATCTACTCAGTCAGGCAAACAAAGGCCCAAGACAGCTCTCAAGTCCAGGCTCACATACCATACATACTATTTATATGTAAGTACATGCTCTGGTATGGGCCTTAGGCCAAGTTCGCTCCAGAGGGAAAGTCTAGCCATAGTCACGTCTTAGCACGGGACAAAGATTTTCCTCCTCGTGTTGGGGAAGGTGCTGCTGGGCAGCAGAACTCCCAGTGACTGCTGCTGCCATTGAACCTTGCATCTGAGAGGAGAGGACAGGGAGTCTCAAAAGATGAAGGCCCAGATTAAAGCGATTAAAACCAACCCCCTCCCCTTTATTTCTGCTCTCAGGCCTCTAGGACTGGGGATCAAATCTTCTGGTGGTAAGAAACTGGGAACTCTGAAAATTTTCATGCAAAGTGCCTCCAGCAAAACCAGAGGCATCTGTTCAAAAGCAAGCTGAAAACGACGCAGGCTTGGTCCTTGTAGCAGGGCATTAAGATGTCAGCTTGGCAGTCATGACTGACTTGTGCTTCCTTGGCTCTATTATGTGAAAGTGGCATCAGACGCTTTTTCCTTTGAATGTTTCTCAGAATGAATATTTATTAAAGGTGGGGTGGGAGGAGGGTGCAAGCAGTTCTTTTTCTCCTCCTGACACCTCCCCAAATCCGGCACTGCAGAGTGCCGTATTTAGGCAGAGTCAACGGTGACGTTCTAGGTGCCCAGCATTACGTTCGCATTGGTTTACGTTGCCTCCTCCCTGTTAGTATTGTCCACACTAAGGGCTCGGGAAGACCAGTAGTGTGAGCTGCGGTTTAATTCCCTGTAGATGGAGATTCGCTGTGACAGAAACGCCTGTCATCCTGGCAGTCTCTCACATCTGCTGCAGGCAGAGGAATATGTGAAACAATAACTCTGCCAGCAGATGTGGTTCTGTAGGGACAGTAGCGTCTGTGGTACGAAAATTCTCTCCCAAAATACAGATCTGTGGGGACAGTAAGTGTCTGTGTCAGTGACAACTTTGCAGCATCTGCTGGGACAGTAATGTCTGTGATACGTAAATGCATCTCTGCATCTGCTGGGTCAGTCAAAGAGAGATGTATTGTACATATCCAGTTTTAGATGTGAAAATCTCCTTCACTTTGCTGTAATTTGGGGGATTTGTTTGCTGCTTCTTCCCACAGAGCTACTAAGAACAGTCTTATGTAAGAAAAGCTAAAGGTATTTGTGGGTCTTCCGCACGTAGGACAGACATTGCCACATTTCAGCTGCCAAGAAATACTGCTACATTTTCTCCTACCATAGTATTAATCATTAATGGCTTTGTTCTCAATGAACAGCCTGAGTATCTTCAATGATGCGCTTGTGAGTGCTAATGCTTTGCGGTTGCAGTGAGAGCACCACATGAGAAATGTGTTTGTTCAGAGCGGAGATGCACCACAAACACAGCGTTCTGACCCAGACGACATTTCAAACATTCGTCAGTACAGGTGTGTGCAGATAAAGGTTTTGAATTTGGCCCCATCTCTTGCTTAGGCACCGGACCCAGGTGAGGAGGGATTGCACTGGAGACAGTCAATTTTCCAGCAGCAGCAACTCCATTCAGATGTCAGGGTATTTTGTTACAACAAGGGCTGATGTTGACATTTTTTCTTGGATAGAGACAGATGTAAGAGCTTCTGCCTCAAGGTTATCCATTATACAGTATATTAACTAGATGTTTTAACGTGCTTCCTGCAGAGACAGAAATGAGTGATGATTAATACTTATCAATTAAAATCTAATCTTTTCCCGTGTGTATTTATATGCTGAACTTCAACCTACAAGGCAATTCTGTGACAGGAATTAGATATTCTTTCATTTGAGAGCACTGGGATTATGATTGGGGATACATTATTCACTCATTTAGCATGAGTATTGCATTTGTGCCTAGATTTTGCCTAGGCATTGTATGTAAGCATAGTCTCTATACAAAGGGGTTTATAGACAATCAGCATTAAAGGCACAATTATTTTCTCTTCCTTCTTGTAGCAGCACCGAGTAGGGGGGGAGGGACGGAGGAGAGAGGAAGCAAAGGTTGTACATCTTTTATGACCATAATTATAATTAACTATTTCAGAGATTAAAGTGAAATTAAAATGTAATTATAATTTACTGTTTCAGAGATTAAAACTGATTAAAAAGGACTCAAGGTTATGAGCTACCTCACAGATCTATGAGTTATGTAGCTCAGTCTAAACATACAGATACAAATCTTTTTTTTAACCTAGCCACTGTTTAACAGAGAGTGCCCGCAAGTGCAACGGGTGCTTTACAGACGTGAGACGCCAGTGCTGCATCACAGAGCGGGTGCTGGCCCAGGGGCCCTGGTAACAAAGCGCTCCAATCCCGCAGCAGCGGCGCACGGGGAGCAGCCTGGGAGGCTGGGCTCTGAACACACAGCCAGGGAGCAAAGGAAAGGCAGAAGGGATTTTCGAACTCTGGTCAGCACGGGTGTTGAAGGCCATTTAATTCGGATACACTGTGTGATAACCCTTGCTCGTAAGCGAGAGGCAGAATGGAACAACAAATGAAGGAGGCCACTCACAACCCAGGTGGAGAGTTTTCAAGTGGGCAGGCGATCTGGCTGGTTAGTTCTGATTTATTGTCAAGGCATCTTTATGCTTTTTGAATCGCCTTCCATCAGTCACCTTAAACAAAACTGCGTTCTTATAAGGCAGTTCATCCCCTACACACATGCACACACTGAGCAGTCATGTCAAACTAATAGCAAATGCATACGACGAAAGTACAGTATGTGAGGCCTATTACAAAAATCTTTTTCATTTTAATATACTGGAAACAAGCATCTTTGTTTAATAAAGCCATTAGCAACTGCTGTAAGTTTGCTGTACTGTGTCACCATTTTCAGGGACCAACTGTGACTGTTAAACATCTGAGACTACTTCTGCTTTGGGGCAAAATGGCTTTTTAGAAGTTGTCCTAGAAGATCTTTGTTTTTAAAAAAATATTTTGCAAATGAATTCTGTGACAGGGAGAGGTGTAGAATTACAGGGATGAAAGCGGAAGTGGGGAAGATCATCAACATCATCTCCCCATTTGTATTTTTTGATGTGACACTCCTTTTCACGAGGGAAAGAGGCATTTCTGTAGCTTCCCTACTCCTGAGCCTCCTTGCATCTCAGAGAGGTATCACAAAGCCGCTTCCTAGTCTATCTCCATTTTATTTCTTGTCATTTATTAACACAGCCATACTGCTTTGAGAGCTCTGCCTATCCCTTAGCATAAAGCATCCAAAGTGGTTGGAACAACTGGAGGAAAAATGAGAGACGTTTTCAGCTGCAGTTGTTCAGATTCCAGATGAGTTGTTTATAAACATCTTGTCTAGAACTGTCAATAGGTGGAGCTTACATCACTGGAAGATGATAAATTCTGACACGGTGCTCTGAAATTTCACCACCACTGAATGTAGGTTAATATGGGATTCACTAGGAAGTCTGGCTTGTATATCGCTACATGACAGGAAACGAAGGAACTTGTCATTTGTCTGCAGATTGCTAATTGCAGTTTATTGCACATGCAAAAGGTTAACTTGGGTATGTTATCACAGCAATCACATGCACTGTCTCAGAATAAACTATGCTCCTAATCTCATTGATGATCTGGCCTTTGAGATTTGGGACATGATTTTGTAAGACAATGGCAAATACGAATTCTGCCGTGAGTGCTGTAACAGTAGGCAGCGGTGTCCTTAAGTGTAAGCAACTGGCATAGAGTGGAGTTGCAAGTCTCGTATGAAATACTTTTCCTTGACCCTTAATTTAGTTGTTCCCTGAGATGCACGTAATTTATTCTTTGTGATGATACATTGAAAACACAGGTCCCATCTATTCTAAGTGAAAATTATATCCTATTCTTATTATTGCTAATGCTTCGTATTTAGAATAGCATTTAAGGGCCTCAGATTAATTCTGACCTCTTCATGCCAGGTGCTGTGTATATACACACAGTAAGCTCACTGCCCCAAAGACCTTACACTTTAATTAAATGAAGGTTGGAGGAAGGAAGTTTTATTCCTTCTGTCACAAATGGGAAATGATAACAGAGAGAAACTAAAAGGACTGCAAATTACACTCCTCCTGCAATGAGTCCTGTATTTGCCTGCAATATATCCTCCCTTCCTCCTTTTGTTAAGCTGCTGCAAGTTGGTAGGTGGCCGGTTGGTCTCTCCCCCAGAGATGGAGTTCACTATAATTCTGCACGTTTCAAGGTTTTATGGAATGAAAGGAGCTATGTAGATAATAATGCTTTAATTTAGATCTGATTAAGTTATTCTGAAGAAATACTTCTGCAGAGCAAGTAGCTTCGGATGAATCTTGCGTGCATTGTTTGTTGCCATACGAGCATGCTATTGCATAGATTCTGTGTTCCCAGGGGGGCTGTGCTGTTGGCACCTGCGTGTTTTAAGGTACATCACTAGAACTTCTTTACTGTTGGTGTTATTATTCCCTGCAGTTTGCTCTTAAATGTTTTCTAGAATAGTAAAAAAGCAATAGCCCTCAAGATGTTAGACCATTGCACAGGATTCATGGGAGGCTTGAAACACCAGTGCACGCTCGGTCTCCCAGAAATGCCTCTCCTTCTCCCCCTGCCCCTGGAAAGTATCATGCTTTCTCTGAAATGCATTTCAAACATTTTTAATTAGAGCTTCTACCTTAACATTAAAAAATAAAGCTAGATCTGCATGGACTCTTGCTTTGAGAAAGTTTCTCCTACAGAGGAACAGAAACCTGAAGATAACTTGCTTTCCTTTTTCTCCTGTGTCAGTACATGGATGGTCAGCACAATGTAGTGATCTTTGGGCAGAAACACAGTCGGGGTCTAAGCAGATGGGGCAGGAAGGGGGAGGGAGAGAAAAGGGGATAATATAAGTCAGGAGAATAAACAAAATGATGAACAGTTAAAACAACCCAACCACTCTCCTCATATCTTTGCATTTCAGTATTTATGTCCCTCGGTGCTGGACTTTAACAACGAGAATCCTCTTACGTTGGCATGGCTTTCCCTCACCTCTGTCCTGTCCTGCCCTTATCTGGGAAATGGGTACGGTTATTTTCCGTCTCATGTATTTTAGAGTCCTTGAGTTAAAAAGACTGCAAAGAAGCAGACTTTTCATTTTTATTTAATAATGAAGAGCATTTTTTTTTATTGCTGTCAAAGGTTCTGTGCATCTGCTTTTTGTCTGTATCAAAAAAAAAGATGCTAAGTCCTGAAAATAGTTAAGAGCCGTCTGGATCCATGAGCATTCATAAGTAATCTTTCGCTTACCCTCTATGGAAACCATCGCTGCTGCCTATGGAAGTAAAGTGTAAATTTGTAAAATAAGTCATCTGTTAAATATGAAATGACAGAACCTCCTTAGTTGATGGGACAAGCTAAGCACTTAGCAAAGCTCACCACCAGTCTATACCCTTGCTAGAAAACAATCCACGGGAGCTTTGTTATAAAACATGCAAACATCCTGAGGAAGTGACAGTAATTTGCAATAAACACGGCGTGTAAACAATTACCTGTGACTTGTTACACTTGTTGGTACAGGCAGCTGGCTAAACAGATCTGTGTGCACTTGTAAATGTCTGTCCCTGTCAAACTTGATACTGGAAAACAATTACTTGGTGTTTGATTTCTCTGAAGTAAGAAAAAGTCAGTCTTTTGTACCTGACAGGTGGCGAGGACGAAGTAAATGCGGGTGCTTACAGATGCGTAGAGAAAAGCTGGAGGAATAAAATGTGGCGGTGGTGTTTTTACAGAACAGCGAGGACACCTTCGTGTCTCTTCACCAGACCGAAGGAAGGCTTTTGCGGCAGAGCACTAGGAGAGAAAGCTGTTCTCACTGGTGGAGGGGTCCTGTGGTGGCAGAGAGGTGACAGACAGCGATCTGGCCACGCAAGGTCCAAAGAGGAGGCAGGTGGGCCTTGTTTCCTTGGCAGAATGGATGCCAGGTGTTAGTAAAACCCCTTCGGACCCTTACAAAATGGAACGGCTAAAATCGCCAGCTACAGGGCGAGGGGAGCCGGGCAGCGCCTGCTCAGCCCGCCGCGGCCGGCCCGACGGGTGTCACCCCGCCCGCTCCCCAGGCAGGCCGGGCCCCGCG
>Ga0181612_177776_pt1 | contig 15639 bp, 8 predicted proteins | sample HoacroProtozoa21_FD_119630 | JGI IMG/M metagenome (GOLD analysis project Ga0181612, IMG submission 119630) | Hoatzin crop microbial communities from Cojedes, Venezuel. Combined Assembly of Gp0051906, Gp0051904, Gp0051908
AGGTTGATGGAGCACTGGAACAGGTTGCCCAGGGAGATTGCGGAGTCTCCTTCTCTGGAGATATTCAAGACCCGCCTGGACGCAGTCCTATGCAGCCTGCTCTAGGTGACACAGGATAAAGGCGTAGGTACCCTCTGGCTTGGAACAATGATGGTCCAAGCCAAAAGCAAAACTGATTTTAAGCCTGGCCTAAGGAAACACCATTTAACAAAAAAGCCCCTCTTCTCCAGAAGCAGGGATTACCAAAACATTACATTTCCAACTGTACCTTCATAAGAATTGTCAGTAGTCTCTCCAGAGGATAGGGACTGGCATCAAGAGTATTTGGGTTAATGTTTTCCCAAAGGAACTGTTAAAAAATTTATACTAGTTCAATAGTTGTTATAAATGTGAGCTAACTTTGAAACTGCTTTAATATGTGGAAGTGCAAAATGGACTTCTAGCCGGTCCTATTTGTAGAAAAACAAAATAAGGTAATATTACCACTTCCCTCATAACCTTTGAAGGCCTTAAAGAGTAGGTTTTGTCTGATCCTTTTGGTTACTCTTACAAGCAGAGCCAATGAAGATGGAGCTTGTATGGGCAAAAGGAGCTCCATGGGTGGCAGAACTTAGAACCGTGGTCCTGAATAGTGGAAGTTATTCTGGCAAAGGAACTATTTTAACAATATAACTTGCATCTATATGAAGAGCTACTCACACAGAGATAGTGTTTAAAGGTCTGATTTTTTTTTGTTGCCCATATAGCCACCTACTGTAGCATTTTATGCAAATCCACAGAGTGTAGACCATTACTCCAATCTCACTCACTACCTCTGAAGTAGAGCAAGCTATACTGATAGAAGATAGTTTTGTCAGGTCAGCTATGACTCCAGTTCTGCACAGGCACCACTCTTGTCTTCTCTCTTCACCTTAGCTGGCATATTTCTGCCATCAGAAGTCTATCATGATCCCAGAAATTTACCTCTTAAAACTGGCCTGAAACTTAGGAGTTACAAAATATATACCAATGTTTTTCAGCAAACGTTGGCAGCTCAGCTCAAGGTAGACCTGCATGTTCTGTAATTTCTTTTCAAACTCATCCTTCTCAGGCATCTCTTAGGAAAAAGAATTTATCTGGTTTCTCTTCACTAACTTCAGCAGAGCTTTTTGGGGTGTGCACGATCTCCATCACTGTAAGTTGGAGGGACTTCAGAAACAGTAATAGATTTGTCACTTTTGCAAGGTTTGGAAGAGCTGCTGTAGTGGGTCAGTCTCAGCTGGAGTCTTTCCTTCAGTGAAGGCAAACAAAGAGTGAATCTTCTGTGATAGATCCTTGTTTCATCTTCCAGTTGACAGGTTAGGGGATTGCTGAGACAGAGGTCGCATCTTAATAGTCATCAAAGGTCTTATTCTCTGTAGATTTTTTACTTGAATCCTTTTGGAAAAAATTGAGTGTTTACAGAGTTTTACAGGGTCATGTAGGAAGGTGGTGACAGAGACTTTAATTGAAGTTGTGCATTATTTCTCCCTTACCTCTCTAAGAGATGCATGTGAATGTGGTCAGTAGCCCTTGAGAGATGCTTTTGCTTTTGATTTCAAAGTGTGCATGTTATGGCTGTGTTACTCGATTTTTTTATTTTACTAGTCACAAGACAGTATTTGGATTAATGTGTGTACTCAAAAAGATGTCATTGCCTGCTGTGGCACTAAACATGTCAGGGACATGTTCTAAGTTTCCACGGGTTCCAGTATTGTAATATGTGGGTAGAGCAGCAGGTGCAGAGCAAAAGCAGTGATGAAATGGTTAAAACAATATTTTAAAACCAGAAAAATTTCTAAAAGACCTTACTGCTTAGTTTCATATTTAAGTAAGCATTTAAAAGTGAGCACTGTGACTGGTAGGAGAAAAAATAACAAAAAGAAAAAGGAAGAATAAGATTAGTTATTGAAAAAACAATCAAATCACTAAAATACAAGGCTAACTGTATAAAAGAAATTATGTGTTAGGCCTTGGAGTTAAATGGTTCATTTCCTGATTCATTAAAAGCTTCCTTCCTCAAGAATAACTGGCAATTGCAAAATTCTGCCCTAAAGGGATGTTCAGGTAATAAAGGAGAAAGCACCCAGAAACAAGTGAAGAAAAGGGTTACAAGAAAGTCCTCCAAAGCTACTTTCCTTGTTTACGCATTCAAAAAGGAGGTTGGTTGCTTTGCATTCACAACTCTGCACACATACAGAAAATAATGGGTCTGAAGGGATGCCATCACACTGCTCTTTGCTGGCTCTGTATGGCTGAAGGTAAATATCTACTTTAATAACATTTACTGCTCTTATGCAGCCCTTCTCATGTGGAAGTTGATTTCAGAGCCTTTAGCCAAATAGACTATTACTGTTGTTCTGCTTGTGCCTACCGGGCAAGTTGAGGAGTAATACATGTAGGGCCACACAGCTAAGGCAGATCCAAGCATACAAGGGGCTACAATACACGTGGGTATAATAGTAATAGTAAAGAGAGTTATACTTTACATGACTTAACCATCATTAAGATATCTCATTATAAACAAAAATTAGGTCTTTCATCACCAAAACCAACACTGCTCACCAATGATTATTCCATGTTGATGGTCTGGGGTGTGTCTAGATTGTTAAGGGGATTTAAGCAGCTAAAGTTGAAGTAAATCTAATGAGATATTATTGTTTAAAAGCAGATAAAACCTTGGCCTGAATTGTTTCATTAGGCGTTAGATGTCAGCTTCTGGGCTTAAGTAGCCCTCTTGGATCACATGGATCAATAACTTTTAGACTTTGGTTTCCCTGTTTCCTGTTCAGCTTAAACTCTCAACTTCTGTCAGTGTTCATGGGAGCCATCTTGGAAATATTGATAGGAATGAACGAGAACAGAGACATTCATATACTTTTGTAGGGGCCTGACCTCACTGCCTTCAGTGAGTTTTGGCTCAGGCTTATGAACATTTGCAGGAAATGTACTGCGCTAGTCACCCAGCTGCAAGAAGAGAGTGTTAGACAGATCACACTGATTTTCTCAAGGTTCCTGGATTTTCCAGTGTGTCAGAAAAAAAACCTTGAGGCCTTTTATGTGAGCAATCACTGTGTATATGGAATGCAAATAATTTCTAATTTGTGAAGGTAAGCTCAGTTGCATCTACTGTACAAACACAAACACCATGTGGAAATAATAAATGTGTTTATGATGGAGATCTTTGCTTCCTTTATTACTTTAGGATTTTGTCTGGATTTGAAACAATTGTAAAGAGCATTAGTTTCAGTCTTTCATTACTAGCATACTCATAATACTGACTTCACCTAATAAGGCAGCTGCACTCCTCCTTCTTAATGTATATTAAATTATTTTTAAACATACCAGTTGCTCACACGCAAATATGAAAGATTTAGAAAGCTAAACAGCCAAATTGAGTTTAAGTAGTGCTCTTGAGTATCCTACAGTTCTTTTAAAGATCCTGTTCTATTCAAGTTTTGATTCAAATAAGTTCATACACTGGAATTTATGAGTGGGAAAGTTGTCTGGTATGTAAAATTCTTAGTCATACAGGTAGGTGACAGGTTCTGAGACACTACTTCCAGTTTTGAAACTCAAGTTCAGATTTAATGTAGATCCAAAGGTACATTTGTAATGTACTGTTGGTGGCTCAGCTCCTCTATGCCTGGTGGGTGTGGGGTTGCACAGAATCCTGCACTGAACAGGAGGTGCGTTGTCTATGCCCTCAGTTGCGCAAAAAGTGGCTCCTTCTGGTGCTCGGAGAAAGAAATTAAAAAAAAAAATCCCTATTTATATTACAGGTTAACTCAAAATAGTTAGTAAGTTGTCAACAGACGAAGAGAATTGGTTATTGGCCCAGCGATAATAATTGTCTGTTCTGTAAAGTGCTTCAGTAACACTGCAAGTGTGGAGGCCTTCACACAGTGCCAGAGTTTCTGTGATGAAAGACCTACTAATTTTTTCCAGCTAATGGAGATTTTTCACCAATGCAGATGAGAACAACATGGACTTTTAGATATAAAAACATCCTTGGTCTATGAGTAGTGTAGCAGCCTCCTTCTGTTTCCTGCTCAAACTCACCTGAACGGTGGGATATGGAAACAGCAGAGACCAGAACCTGGTTTTCCTACAGGAATGTATGCAAAATAGATGGGACAGTGGAAACACAAGCTGTTTAAAAAGTACCATGAGTGATGCACGGGAGGTATAAATCAGATGTATACCTTCTATAAACCTGGTATAAAATACTCAGATATGACTTCTACCTTTTGTACTTGGAAAGCATTGGAGAGCCTTGAAGACAGAAGACGCTAAGTGCTCTTAACTGAGCACTACTTTCCATCCACACACTAAATGTCAGTTAAAGAAAGTCCATACAAGGACTGGGGAGAAGGATAAAGCCCATTTTTATGGTGGGTTTATTTTTATCATTTTTTGGAAGAGTTTATCATCCCATTTTTTATATCTCCTACCAATGAAAACTCAGCATGACTGAAATAGCACAGTGTGTTGGAGTGAGTTCTTTCCCAGGAGACTGATTTTGTTTTATTATTGCTGAAGAAAGTAGGAATTTATTAAGCCTAGAAAAGTGGAGGAATTGGAACTTTCCTGCCAAGGTAGACTAATTCCGAAGCTGCTCCAGTCACTCCTGAGAAGCTCTTTTATTGACTTTCCCGTGTAGGGGAGAGGCTATTTTGTCCATATTATCAGCTGGCAAATAAAAAAACCAAATTCAGAATAGGGGAGGAGAGGGAAAATTTGCTCAAAAATTTATTTAAAGACATGAGCTTTCCTGCAGAGGAGTTTGTTTGGTGAGAAATGGATCTCTTGCTACAGGCTCTAATTTAAACTGGCTGACCTAGAAGGAAGTGCGTGCCTGGGAAAGAAGCAAAACCAAATAAATAAGAAGTTAAAACCAATTAAAAAAACAGGAGTTGTCTTTCCCACTTTTCAAAACTCTGTGGGTACGATGGGACTTTTCTGTCCTACCTCTTAGGGAGCCAACAGCCTTAGGTTTGTGCATACCACACAGCAAAGGACACAATAGGAATATATTACACAGCGGAGTGTGCATTCATCCTCCCTGGCTGATGCATACGATTGACAGAGAAGTTAATTAAATCAGACAGTCAGTGTTGACCACTGGTTCAGAGAATGGAAATTTCTAAGGTTTGGTGGTGCTCAGTCAGATGGTAGCTATCTAGCTCGGTTTCTAGGGTCGCTCACAGCTACGGCTCACTTCTCCATTTCTACTTCTTGCTTTCCAGATTCCTGTTATCCATGCGTTTGTCATCCTCCTCTTTCTTTTCATTCCTTGCCCACAACCCCCTCCATCTATCTCTTATCGATCACGTTCTTACACTTGTCTCCCACTGTTCTTGTTGAAACAACATGCAGCTGTAGTGGTGGTGATGATGGTTATGAGGAAGGCAGAGCAAGAAAAGACAAGGATGAGAGAAATATCCCCTCTTTGTAACATACAGGATTGAGGAATTTGGCTGTTAAAATGGGATGGTCTTGACCTTGAAACAAACCAGAAATTTATTCTAGATTTGAAATACCTCAGAATTAAGTAATTTCTTCTTTCCTCCCAATTTGGATCTTCTATTTTGTCAAAAACATTTAAAGGACTATTCAGTCATATAAAGATCTCATGAATTATAAAGTTCTGTGTCTATCAGAGCAGATGGACACTGGTAATGCTTTGCATTGCAGTTGAGAGGTAGGCAGATGTTGCCACACCTGCACTGGGTTTAAATTGCCTTGCTTGGGTGTGGTGACAAGAGAATTGAGGTCTGGGGAGAGGTTCACTGAGAGCTGAAGAGTTTTTTGGCTAAATACCACTAACCCATTCACAGAGAGCCACACTGACATGGTCACCTCTGAACAAGCTGGATCAGGGATGTCTGTCTGATATGCAATCACGTGTTTGAGCTGCAATGATCTGCAGAGTTCATAGAGTCAACATCTGAATAGAAAGGCTGTTTAACACCCTACCTGTTGGGCCTCCTCATTTCCATCTGTACATGAAGAAAGAACTACTGAGGCGGTAACAAATATGTAGAAATGGGAATAACAGCAACAGGGGAAGAACAAGAGATCTGCATTTCTCCAGAGATTAAATTTTCAGCCAGGAGGAGGCAGTTAATACACTGCAAGCTTGTCAGAATTAGGAACTCAGTTCTTTTATTTGAAGTTCTTGAAGTCACACAGTTTTGATTGTCTGGATGGGCAGGTGTGAGAGGTCACGAACAGGGGATGGACGTAATCATGACTGGCTTTGCCATGATTTCAGGACATGCTGCTAGGCCAGTGGCAACATTAATTCCTAAGGCAGCGGGAACTGGGGGGGGAGAAGAAGAGCACCCAGACTTGCCTTCCCTCTCTGGGTTCCTGTTACACAAGTCCTGTGTGGTATCACGTCTTCGGAGGACTGACATGTGACAGCGCATTCAAGCACAGAGAAAATTTTCCCTCTGGTCCTTTACCATGCATGCAGATTTTAAGGATTTGAAAGGATTGCTGTAAGTTTTCACTGCTCTGCTTTTTATTAGGAAGCTTTGGTTCTCTGCCCAGTGGAAGTAACTGTTGCATATAAAAACCTATTACAGAAACAAAAGGGAGCTGCTATCAACTGTTACTTGAGGTTTCAGTGGCCCTTCACCTCCCTACAGCTGAGAAGTGGCTAATATACAGAAGTTTTCGGAAGCTAGGCAACCTTCTACCAGAATAATACGTGATGCAATGTTCAGGAAGATGCTTCAGGAGTATATATGTATCCTACCTTGTGGTGGAGATGGGAAATAAAATTGCAGAATCTGCTTAGCTCCAGAATTTTTTTCCTATACTCTGCAGCCTCAGGCCAGAACAGCCATTTTTTCCCTTCCAAAGGTGGTGTAAGATAAAAGAGGGGAAGATAATAAACCACATTCTTACTTTTTTATTAATACAAATGCTTGAAAGTGACTAGTAGGGCAACTAAAAGTCAAATTAACTTGAAGACATATAAGACCTGACAAGTATTTGCAATGATGTTCAAATGCTCAGAGAACACTGCTTTTCTAGAGAGACACTGATGTCACCAGACAGAAACAGAAACCTCATCCCAGAAGTAGCTCCTTTATGAAGGATGGTGCAGAGGGGAAGCAGGGTTTCTAGCCAGCAGTAAGGATGCACATGCAAGGATCTGTGCTCCAGCAGATCACCAATCTTAGATGGGATGGGATGGCAAAATAGTGATGACTAATTGTCACGGAAACTGTTAATTGTGAACAAAGGCTTTTAACTTTTCAGCTGTTGAAAAATAATCTAAGTGATATTTTTATTTATCACTGGGAGAAGCCTTGGTAAGAGGCTGCTGTAATTCTTAATTCATTTTTAGAAAGAGCTTGCTTTAAGATAGATATCACTAAAGTAGAGATGGGACCAAACTGGAGTTTGATATCTTCCCTACTCCCAGAATGAAAGGTGGTTTTGTTTTAGCATGTCTGCCCAGATTTGAACTTGTTTAGAACCCACAATGTGTTTATTCAAATATTAAAAATTAAAAAAAAAACCCCAAAACAAAACAACAAAACATCCAGGGGCTTCTTCTTGCTTGCTTTTTGGATGCTGTCCAAAGTGGCATAGATCCTGCAAGACCAGACTTCCTCCAAATGAATTTACAGGCTGTCCACTGTTGGGCAGAACGCTGGCTCAGTTGTCCATGGGATGCTTGTGCTGACAGACTCAAACCTTAGTCTGGCTCCAGCATCAGACCCGAACCTCTGAATTTTAACCTAATCCTATTCCAGACAGAAACTGGTATATTATGGTTTTGGCCCACTTTTTATGTTTGAAGATCCTGCTTCATTTTCAGTGTAATGATGCCACAGGCCTTCATTTAGCAAAGACATGTAGAAACATGTCTTAACTGCTTTAATTCAGAAAGACTTTCAAGCAGACCCTTATGTCCAGGTTTTCTGATCTGTGTGCTTGATGAAGCACCTGTGAAAAATAGTGTATGGTGATGACACCAAGACAGAAAATGATACTTTGCATTTGTCCTTGACTAGAGGTAATAAGGGAGTCCACAGGACCTTTGCTGTGATTTCACAGTAAACGCCAGAAATTAATTTTGGCTTGTGTGGGTGTGCATCTTTATCTGCCCTTCCCTCATTATTCCTCTTCATTCCAGTTCCCCAAAAGGAAGTCTCAAGATGAGCATTTCTGCAGCAGCTGTTCAGACTTGCCCAAAATGTGTGTGACAGTGCACTCCTACCCACACAGCCACTATGGCATTGGTCCCCCCCACGCCTCAGAGCCCATGTCTGTGCCCTAACTCTGTCCTTCTCTTGCTCTTTGCCAGGTTGCCCATGCTGCTCTCTGGGTCTCAAATCCGACAGGCAGGGTGGAGAAGTTGGCCAGCCTGCTCTGCCAGCCCTGCCGAAGAGGACAGCAAGCCCCAGCCCGGAAACCTGTCCCAGCTCTTGGCTCCAGGGACGAAGCTGCCCACTGCGGCATAAGCATCTACATTACTGATTCGCTGTTGATGTAAGCATCCTTTGCCCGCAAAGGATACCTGTCTACCTTGGCTGTACATTAATACTTCTTTCTCATGCCTTCCATCCTTTTCCTTTCTGCGTATAGGACCTAGCACAAAGGAGGCAAAATTCATGTTATTAAAGAATGAATGTAATTATTATTCATGGAGAAAACTGCTTTCTGATGGCAGTGAACTAGGTAGTTTATTGCCCATGAGTAGAAGTACCTTTCCATATAGACAAGATACTATCTGGATAAATGATGCATTTCTTAAAGTTGCTTTTATTTGTATTGCATGCTCATAAAACTCCTGAGATCCTACAATTTCAGGAATTCGTTCAGACACATAATAAGACCTAGTCCTTCTGTGGTTGATTTATGGGCAAAACCCAGTGTCATTGGCAGTCTTTGGGTAAAGAGATTTGGATATATACACAAAGTTATTCACGTAGTATTGCTATGGTCTCTCATTAATAGTTGGTGTGCAGTATTTTGTTATATGTAACATTTCATTTTCTAGATTTGGGAGTACATGACATTAGAATGGTTTTGCTGGTAAAATCAGACATAGCTGTGGTATTAGGAATTATTCTAGACACAGTCTTGTCGTAGCTGTACTTGCTGCAATACACAGCTGGGACTGTTGTATGCCACAGAGGGCAAACAAGAACAGCTTTTCCTTAAAATAAGTATGGAGAGACTCCCATAGGAAATGTTTTTGTTTTGTTTTTTGAAATCTGTGTGTGGCATAGGAAAGGAATGGGTGGAAGAATGATAACAAGAGAGAGCATGTCTATGAGAGAGATAAGATTGAAAAGGTCTGGTAAGCCAAAGTGCTTAAAGTTGAGCCCATGTTTGCAAGATTGTGCAGCCTTTAGAAAAGCTGATGCTCATTTAGTTGTGTAACTGGCACTGAGGTCCTGGAAAATCCAGCCTTCAAAATTAGCAAGATAAGAAACTCTGTCTTAAAAATCCTTTCATAAGGATTCTCCTTCCTCTGTGTTAAAAGCTACAAAAACAAATGCAGTATTGCTGGGCACGGATTGGGGGAGATTGTTCCCTTTTTATAATGAAACAACTTGTGACTCTGCTTTTCCAACGATTTATACATGAGCCCCATCTTGTGTGCTCCTTTCAAAATGTCTCACTAGCTCTGACAGCAAAAGGGTTCAAATGCTCTGCTTGCAAAAAGCTTCCTTTCCGTTAAGTACCCAGAGAAAACCAGAATAAGTGACAGTGACTGGCTGAATGACCAGCTGGCTTTTGAAGTACAATATATACGTATATATGTGTATGTGCGTCTATGTGTATGTGTGTATTAAATACATATGTGTATGCTTTATAATTGAATAGACATCCACCCTTTGGCTCTGCTTTCTATGATTAACCTCTATTAGAATTACAATTATAAATACCTGGTAAATGTCTGCCTTTGATGTAACCCCCTGTCACTCAATAGTCTTTCAAATTCCAGATTTCCTCTCTCTTTCTTGACATTAGTCATTATCTTCCTTCTGAATGCCTTCCTTGCTGTTCTCAAAAGCTGGCCAAAAAGCTCTAGGAGAGTAGACTGTAGTATCAAGTACCACACTTGAGGCTCAGAGGCAGCTGCCATGTTCTAAGAGGTCTCTTTATTCTTTGCAGCCACAGCTTTGCAATTGCCTGAATAACAAACATTCACTTCCCTCCCCTTTATCTTTCACAGAAGAAAATTCCCCAGAATAACAATAAGTTCTTCCCTCTTTCCAGCCTAGCCAAGTGTACATTAATACACCTTGTAATTGCTTGTCTCTATCAGTTTTAGTCCTTTGCCCTTTTTTGCTCTTTCTTTTTGTGCTTCAGCTTCATCATTGATCCTATTCACTCTATTCCCAGCGCTGAAATCTAAGTCCCAAATGCCAGCAAGAAATACTCAGCCATTCATGACAAATTGAATGGCTCAATTTAAAGGGGAAGATAGCACCACATCTACTGTTACTATTCACTACAATAAACTCCATCACTCATTCACTGGAGAAAGCAGCATGTCCTAGGTTCAAGTACAGACTATGCTGATGATCTGTGGCTTAAAAGGACTAGAAGGAGCATTGCATATGACAGGGAGTCACCTTTCTGCCTTTGAAGGCTTTTATGTATTCACATCAGTACAATGGTCAACACTACTAAGAGCCCAGGAATGCTGTTCGGTACACCCCCGCCCTGGCAGGATCCCAGCCCTCTTGCCGCAACACGCTGAAAAATAAATCGAGAAGGCTAATATTGGGCCAGATCCTCAGCTGGCAGAAATGTGCTGTCAGTGTAAACACTTCTACTACAGGATTAATGAAGGTTCAGGAGAAAAAGCAAACTTAAACATTTTAGCAAATGCTCCACCAAGGACACGTCCCACTGGCTTCCCGGTGGCTGCTGGTGTCTCTTCCTCTGGAGACTGGCCTACACAAGGAAGCTACGCATGGGATAAGGCCTATTGGTGGGGCCTCATTTATACATGTGGTGCCAATGTTTCCAATGCCGATCAAAATTTCTGTTTGCAATTGCTACTGGTGGAAAATGGAGTTTTCAACTGAAGAAGGCTGTTCATAGGAAAGAGCCTGTGCTTCCTGAATACCTTTTTTTTTTTAACTTTTCATGAGATAACTGAAAATCTCAAAATGTTTTCTCTGAAAACTGAAAAACTTCCATTTATTGGTAAATTTTGTCCATGGGGATCTGATTTTGGCTTTTGTCCACTGAAAATGTTCTTCTGGAAGAATTTAACTGAATATTTTTCAGTCAGTGAAAATGTTATTCCATTTTTGTCTTGTTAACAAAAGCTAAAACATTCAGGGTTTTTTCCATATATCATTTGAGCAGCTACATAACCCAGTTATAATACAGAACTTGGTTTTGGCTTTGTTTTTCCCTGTTAACTTCATTAGCCATAGCGTAGTGGACCATAAATCCCCACTTGCCTGCATTTTGTCAGCCATGTGACTATGTTGCATTACCAAAAAGAAGGCGCAGAGCAAAGATAAAATTATATTGGTTACAAATAGCAATGCAGCACACTGATTTCCTGAACTGCAGACAGTTGCAAGAACCATTCAAGTTTGATGTGCTTTTGTGGTGGTATTATTTCCATTAGAGAAAGTTGTGTCTTGGTGGGGTAAAGTCCAGCCTTTCTCCAGAGCCAGCTGTCTACAGCTATCCAGCTCACAGATGTTTTGCTCTACCGAGGAATATTAGGAAGAATGGAAATCAATTCCAGATGATATTCCTGTTTTCCAGGTGATAGTGCCTCTCCAGGTCTTCTGATAGATTTTGGGTAGTCAGAAGACTTTTCTTGGCTACCTGATATTTTCCTTGCTTTTCCAAAAAGAAGAGCAGATTATTAGCAGCCATATCTGCCTTCTAATTAGTTATTGCAGCATGCAATTAAGCAGGGCAGAAATAAATGATAATGCAGACCAGGGCTCACCAGTAGGATGTCCTGACTAAAGTCCAGCTCGCAGAGCTGCAGAGCTCAAGTCAGCTAAATCTAGACAGTCTGACTAGGGAGGGTTGGAGAGCCTCTGCTGTGGTGCATAGTGCTTCGAGATGCTGCAGCAGAAACTCACTTTATGATTTTTTTTTTTTATGCTGTGTACATCACTCTCCAGACTTCACAAAGGATCAGCTTTCAGTTCTTGCCTTTCTGAATGAGATTTAAAAAAAAAAAAAGACTCTGAAGTATAATGAACAATTTGATGTTGCTTTCTAACTCCATACTGAATCATCAGGGAATCCTGGAGAAGATTGACAGGGAAGTCTGTTTTCCCTAGAGATTTCTTGTAGGGTTTGGCTTCTGCTGAGTTAAACATAACATGGAAATGGTCTTTTTCAAGGTACTTTACTATGTCCAGCCAAAATCAGGAAATTATATTTTGCAGAAAAATATATAAACATACAGTAAGTAAATTTTTTAAAAAATATTCAGGAATTTGGATTTTGGATTTTGACCAGTTTGTTGTTCTCTAGACCAGTCTTACCCTCTGCATCCCAGGACAATTATTCTCTATTTTGTGTAATTCAGAACATAATCTGAAATGTCAGCCAAATGGAAGCAAGTGGTGTATAGGTCTATATAGATCTCACCACGGCAAGTCTTAATTTTTTATTAAAAATCCAGTCTGGAGTAGAAATCACAAAATTATAGCTTGATATTCAAGAACACTGCTTTCTTGTAATTTTTTATTGCTTTCAAACTTTTCAGGTATATAGACACTGGTCACATTTGACAGCATTCTTCTACCATTGTGAGGGCTGCAAATGTATTTATTTATTGCAATCATAGCTAAGATTTTAAAATAATCTTGTATCTCTGTTTAGTCCTAATAAAATCCTGAGATAAAAAACCATTGGTATATTAGCAGCTATCATGAGGCTCAATGTTTAAAGTTTTTCTTCATACAAATCCACTAGTTTTTCTTGAAAACTTCAATTTTTCCCCTCTTCATTCAGAACTGAGATTAAATTAATTCAGCTCCCTTGAAGATAGCTAACTTCCTATTCCCATCTAAAAAGCAGGAGCCAAAACATTTATACTGAATTACAGAAGACATTCCTCAGCACTGAGCCTTGTTTCATGTTGCAGCTCTGTGAAAAAGAGGAGGAGAACGGTTGCCTTTTGAAAAAGATGACCAAATTTCTTTTGATCTGTTTTTAAGGGTGCAGAACTTGGTCTAAAAGCCCTCCTCAGGCATCGCAGACCTGACCAATGAAATACTGCTTCAAAGGGTTTAGAAGTTAAAATTATAGCATTGCTTCATCTCTCTATGCACTGAGTTATGCAGGAATGGTTTGCTAAAATTCACTTTGTGCCATCTTTAAATTAAAAACAAATAGAAAAGCAAGCTAATTGAGCAATTTTCATGTGGGCAATTCCTGTGTATACCGTGCTTTCTCTTTAGCTCTTATTGAACATTAGATGGAGTATTATGGATTCTTGAATACAGAGCCTGGAATGACTCTCTTCTAATCTGCAGGGTCGGTTTCAAGGCCTCCTCAAAACACCTAACACAGTGCTTGCACTGAATGTATTAACATCTGATTGACCTGATGCCTATCTTTTAGGCTGATAGATAGAGTCTGACTGATGGAGATTCCAAAGCATCCCTGATAATCTGTTCTAATTTGGTCATATATGGGGCTGTTGTTCTCCAGCTATATTGGCTATTCTAGCATTAAGATGCATTATCTTTGCACCTAAATAAAGCTGTTCGTATTACTGTGCTGCTAAGCTACCAAGACTTACCCCTTCACAGAGAGGAAAATCATTGTACCTGAAAGATTCCACTAATCTGAGTGTTGAAAGCAAATCCAAACGTAAAAACATTAGGAACAATTTCCATGATTTATAAGGAAACGCTTCTTACAATCCCGTAGTTGAAGTTATAGCATTCTCCACATGCCACACTCACCTTTATCACATATCATCAGGAGATTATTTTTCTTGGAAATATTTACATATTGTCTTCTGAAGTGGACTGAACCTGGACTGAAACAACTGCTGTGACAGATTCAGTTTCAGAAAATTCTGATATTTCTCACCTGCAAGATCTTCCCTGTTACTGTTGCCATCCTGTTTATCACAGCGATTTGGTCTAATAACTGGTAATATGTAGCATTCATTAGGCCTCAAGGAGCTGCAGCAAGCTGCTCTAAGACACTGTGCCTTTTGTGGGGCAAATGCTAGGGTCTTAGCTGGTGTCTACTGAATTAGAAACAATTAGAAATGCTTTAATTGAGTCAACAGAGCTACCTAAACTTACCATATTTGAAAAGCCAGCGTAGAGTGAGCAGCACTTGAGTTAACAGGACTCAACTGCTGATTATGACTCATGTGCAGACTGGGAAAATAGCGAATTTTTACACAATATCCCTTTTTTTATTGTAAGCAGGTCAAATGCTGTCCCATTTTTATGATCCAACAGGGAGATAGTGTTTAGGAACACACAAAAGCCCTAGAAAAAGAGTTACAGTTGAGGTCACATTTTCATACCCACATTATTGAACTATACCTTTGAAAGACAAAAGAGCAGGCGATGTCCTAACATGTAGTTGTTGCTTAATGATTGTGTTGTCGGTCTGGAGAGGGCGGAGTGGTAGGTTGCTTAACAGTTTTACATTTTCCCATGGTATAATACTGGTGATATGGTTAGCTATAATTAAAGGGTTATACAAATAAGCCATTGGGAAACAAATTAATTTATTTCCTTGGTGGGGCTAGTTATGTAATTTGGGGCTTACATGTTGATCTGCTTTCTCTTTGAAGCACTCAGCCCCCCCAAAACCTTGTCCTCCTCTCCCAATTGTTTTTAAATAATTTCAAAACACGTCAAAGGAATGCAGATGTTAAATGTGCTGCAGCTTGAACTTCCTTGAAGCAGCAGTGCCCTTAATGAGAAAAAGCTGGAGAGCAGAGTGAGACCTGGCTTGTAAAACAGTTTTATGGTATGTTTATTACTTTATCAGAAAAGGCTTTCGAACAGGCAGAGAGGAGTACCACACAATGCAGGGGAGCCGTCCGTGCCAGTGGACCATTTCTACTCGACACCAGCACTCACCCGTAGCCCCCTGCCCTTGCAGGTAGTGGAAGAATTGATCCCCCAGATGTCACTTGGGGCAGCTTTATTGATTTTGGTGATGCTCAACTTTTTTATGTTTACTCAGGATCTGGCCCAGTCTTGGGGATGGCAAATGGAAGGGTAGGCTGGTTCTTAATCCAATAAGAGAAGTTCGCCTTTTCCAAGGAAATAAGAAGATGTAATGAAAAGTCCAGCTTAAAAAAACTAAGCATAACACTAAGTTTTCTTGCTATGCTCATGTTTCTTTTATGAGCTTATAAGTAACATCATTAAGCTGCTTGCCATTCTCTGAGCAAATCTTTATTTAATCATGTAAATTTTTTTCATTCTCTTCCCTGGAAATGTAAAGTCTTAAGCATTAGAAATTTTAAAACAAATTTCTAAAGTTTAATTTTGCATACAAAGCTGTAGTGCAGAAACTAAGCAATTTTCATGAATGCTATTTATACTAACAGCTATTCTAGTTTACTGTAGTAGACATCATTTTGGCTTCACAAGAAAAAACAAAAAA
>Ga0181612_153093_pt1 | contig 15638 bp, 19 predicted proteins | sample HoacroProtozoa21_FD_119630 | JGI IMG/M metagenome (GOLD analysis project Ga0181612, IMG submission 119630) | Hoatzin crop microbial communities from Cojedes, Venezuel. Combined Assembly of Gp0051906, Gp0051904, Gp0051908
ATCCACAGAGGTCCCTTCCAACCTCGAACATTCTGTGATTCTGTGATTCTGTGGGACAATTTCACACCATTTTATCAGCCTGTGGTGTTGCTTTCTATGGGTGGAGGGGGGTTTTAGGGCTTCGCTGTGGGAGTCTAAAGAGAAACGGGATCCCACCTGGCCCACGGACACTGGCTGGAAGTACCAGAGGTATTCCAAGGTTGGAGATCCACGATGGTTGAAGACTTTTTTTATCCAAACCACGACCTTGCCTGAGGTCAGGGTCTGTCCCTCCATTTCACACACAGCACTATGTCACATTTGTGCATCACCTTTAAATCTGACAGATCACAGAATCGTAGAATATCTTGTGTAGGAAGGAATCCTTAGGGATGATCGAGTTCAGCTCCCAAGACAGCTATTTCTTTGCAAATCACAAACATATCTTCAGTATTAGTGAAAGGTAAATAGATACTGCTGAAGGCATTTTTTACAGCATAACTCCAGTCTCCCTTAAAAAAACACAGCCAGAATAGCCAGTGGTTTTCAGTCCATGGTTTTCAATCTTTTTCATTTGCAGACATCCACATTTTTTCCAGCAAGGCTTCAGCCCCTTGTATAGTTAAATTGAAGCCTACCGACAACAGGCTTATTTTTCTTGTTACGTTTTGTAGACCATTCAGCAGAAGTCGGTGTACCCGGAGACCCACAGACTTTGATGAAACCAACTGAAAACACCTACATACTTGTTCTTCTGTAACTAAGTATGATTTTTTTTTTTCCATATATTTATACAGACTGTCTGCTTCAGTCTCTATAAGGTCTGGAATCCATGGACCTGCCAGTTAGCGGGGACAGCAATTTGCTCCAAGGCTGAATCTAAATATTATTTAGGTATTTTCAATTATTTAGTGATATCCCCATGTGGACTACAACTATGACAGTAACTGGGAACTAACATTAATGGACAAAATCAAGTTACTCCTCTTAATCATTAGTTTCCGAACTTGATGCAGTGAGGGGAGAAAAGCGTTTAAACGAATCAGGAAAACAGCAATAATTGCCAACAGGCTTAATACAGTTCACCCAGAAATTGCTTCTTAATTGCTTCTTAATTGCTCATGGTGGGCTCATGGGAGACAGCGTGCAAACAGCGCAGATCCTACGAATCCCTCTAGCCTAGCGCTGGAGCGTGACCCTTCTTTTCTGGGTGGAAAAGCGTACAAAGCTTCAGAAAACAATAACAAGCAGGCGGCTACAGCATCGACTCTGGTTCCTACAAGTCACTTGATTGGGACAGCAAATTTCGGTCCTGCTCCAAAACTCAGGCGTAGCATCAATCATAGGCCACGGTAAGACAAAAGGGTTGCGTATTGCCAGGAATATATTAGCTCCTCTTTCAATTGAGAACACAAGTAGAAACTTGGTTGAAAAGGGCATATTATCTCTGTGGCTGTTGATGCCTCAAACCATAGAAATATGAAAATATTTGTAATAGTTTGTATCTTACTACATGGTGGAAGGGGGATAATCCACTGTCAGGCTGACTTCTCTGCAGACAGATGTGCAGCTAGACAGCAAGGAATATCTGTATGTGTAAAAAGTATACCAAAAGCGAATGATCTGAACTTTGAAAATATATTCCTTTCTGCAGCTGACAGTGCTAAAGTTAACCTGGGAGTCAGACAGCACTCTGTCTGCAAACCAGCAGAAAATTAAACCCACTGTTTTCTTCCAGCCAGCTGACTGGCCCATAGGGTAAGAAGTAAGACAAGGACACTACAGAAAAGTTATCATTTTTTCTTGAAGGCTGTGTGACAAATTTCCAGTAATTTCTTTGCCAAAATAGTTTCATAAATACTGGAGACTCTCGATTTTTTCCACCCTGAATTCACAGAAATTTTGAAGCATGTTCTCACAGGTAGCCACAGTTAATCTGTGTAATCTTGAAATGGCTTCCAGCTTTTAGAAGTTTACATTAAGTAAAGATTATCCAATTATAGTTTTCTTTAAAGATAAGAAAGATAAGGTTGATGGAGAGACCTGCTAGATGACTCAGGAATGCTACTTATATTTCAGACATTTTTTTCACGGTATGCCGTGAGACGATTCTAAAATTAAAACACTGACTATTCAGGAGTGTGTGACATAACACAGTAATTGAGGCATAAACACAACAAACGATGACAATCATTGGTCGTAAACATTACTGCTATCTAAAACACATCATGGCAATACGGATTTCTTCCAGCTTTCAAAATGCCTCACTTCATATTTCGATTTCAGTCCATAAATTACCTGTGGGCTGACTCAGCCAATTGAAAATGCGTGTTGACTTTTGAGGAAGATTGTAAGCATTACTGGAAGGTCTGAAGTCTGACAAATGGCTGGTTATGGACCATTTTTCAGGAGGAATATGGTGTTCAGAGAAATGAGAAAAGCATTCGTGAGTTTGGTGTTAGGAAATGGACTCATGCTAACTTTAAATTCGAGTTCTCTTGGTCTCTTACAATGTGTGAAATAATTATATTTACTTATACCTCACTGCAGCTTTGAAAAATATTCCTTTTGTAAGGAGGCTTGGACAGATTTAAGAAATCTGGTGAATGTTATTCCTGATAAGGCCAAACATGAAGTTAATATCCATTTCAATTGTATCAGTAAAGCAATTAATGGAATGATTTGAAAAATAAACATTAGTATAGTGTGTCAAACTGGTAATAAACACAATTTAAAAAAAGGTATTGTGGCTTATCATAATGAACCTCCCAGCTGAAAGCAAAAGCAAAGCCTACCTGCAAGTGAAAATACAGGATATACCTAAAGGAGTGGAAGTTTCACTGGGGGATGCTTAAACTCTGCAGCATCATTTCCATCCATGGAGGGCTCTCCCCACAGCTGGGTGTGCCTGCTCTGCCGTGTCCAGGAGGAAAGCTGTCTGGATGCTTCCCTGAGCCCACCCTGCTCCGGGAACCTGTGTGGGCAGCTGCTACAAATACATGAATTACACTACGCAAACAGCACAGCCACGCCGCCAGTGGCTCATCTAGTTGGGAACGGCTGCTTAGGGCCAAGATTTCAGCCCAACACTGGTCTAAAGGCAACAAATAATAGTTTGCCATCTGGATTCCTTGTTCTTTCCTCCCTTTTTCTTCCAGTTTTGTGGCTTGCCTTTCTGATCAACATCGAAACGAGGAGGCTGATTCATTTAGCGATCTTGTGCTGGTGTCATGCTGCGTGTTTTGCAGGCGATGGAAGGGGTATTGTGTTCTCTGAGAAATGGCTGCCTCGCTGCTTGCAGCCGGGGAGCCTCGGCGATGGCTGATGCCTGTTGAGCAAAGCCAGGGCTATCTCACCTGCAGCCAGTCCCTGGCTGCTGGTGGATGCCGAAATAGTCACCATATGCTTGGGCCAGAGAGTGAATAAGGAAAAATCCCCAAGTCTCTTGCAGCACTTCTAATGTCATGAGTATTTATTATTTTTCTTGATGATGTTGGAAAACTTGAAAAGATCTGTGAATTTGACTGAATGGGGTCAGCGAAATTTTCAGGGTGAAATTCGTTCTGCCAAGAGACTGTGGCACTTGTTTGGGAAAAAAAAGAGAAAGCTTTGGACTTTAACTGTTTCCCTATCACAGGTACTTGAAGGAGGAAGACTGAAAATTGTTCTTTCTCCTTTGGTTATTGTGCGATAATCACTTGTCCTTATTCCAGGTCTTTTTATTCTGTTGCACTCAGTCTTTTTCCCAGCCCGTATCTGATATGCCTCAGCCTCACATTGTATTTGCAGTGACCCACATGAAAGGGAATAAAAACGTTGTGCCACTGTCATGCCTGCAGACTTATCTTTATTTATACAAAGCCTCTGCATTTTGGGAGCTGGCTGTGCTCTGACACCATCAGTCACCACTGGCAAATCTGAGTTAGAAGACATGACATTGTTTGGGGAAGAAAATGCTGATCGGGATTACCTGCCCCATGGCAGTGTGGGGCATAGAGACACCTTGGAGACTGTTAAGAGAGAGGATGTAGGGTCAGAAGTCTGGGACATCCATGCTGAGGTCTGCAGAAGAAGCTCTGCAGACCTGGCCTCTAGAAAACGGGAGGTCTTGCCTTGACAGAATCACCTGGTGTTACTTTTTGGGCACTTGCTTTCGTACTTGCTGTTTTCTGTGTTTCCCACCTTGTTCTATATTATAATTCTTACTTCCAAAGGATGCTAAAACCTTCAAGAGAAAGCCATAAGCAATGAAAGCTAGCTCTTCTTTTCCTCAAAGCTGTGTGTATGGCCTGTTCACTTGGGCAGAAAACACGAGAAGTGGGCTGCAGCCAATTTGGGCCAGAACTGGTGGAAAGTCAGTTTTCACTTTTTACCTCTTCATATTCACAAGGAGTTTAGAAATTGCCTGCACCAACAGTATTTTTAATTCCAGATGAAAGGCACTGCAGGTGGAGGAACTGAGCTGAGGGTGAGTTTCTCAGAAATGAGAGAAGGTGCAGGAAAAAGGGGAGAAGCTGAGTGGGCGGATGGAGCAAGGGTCTCTGCTTACATGTTCTCTACAGGGAGCTTAGCAGAAAAGCAAGGATTGTGTCCAGAGTCAGTGCAAATGTGAGGAGAAAACAGCTCAGGCATCAAATCACTACAGTGCAACACCTCCATCCTGGGCTGGAGCCAGCACGGGTGCTTAATGCTTCGGGGTCTTGCAAAGCAACCAGCAATCACCTCTGCAGCATCAGGTACCCTGTTGCCCACAGATCTTCCTCATGAAGTGAAGAGGAGGGTTCAAATGCTGTTGGTCTCTGCCTCCCTGCTGTGACTTCCTTGGGATGCTGTGAATATTCTAAGCGAGGAGAAGGTTTGGTCTTGTTTGTTTGCAGTTATTTTCCTCCACTACCCTTCCTTGGGATTTTGTTAGCATTGCAAATTCCCATTTCACAATCAGCAATTCTTCCAGGAAGATGGACAAAGGCATCTAAAACTAGCTGCGTTTATCACTAATGCTTGAGCTGGATGAAAGACAGGGCTGGATCCTCTGCAGCGGGGTTACACCACAATTCCGTCAAGCCCAGGGGAGCCGCACTGATTTACCGCAGCTGAGGATCTGCCCGATGGAGTTTAATCTGGCGAGGCTGTGGTGATGTTCTGATCAAAGGCAGTCTCTGCAGCGGCTGAATTAAAAAGTCTGAAGGACAGAAACACAACGCTTGTGGGGCATGCTCTGCTCTTCCTCAGGACATGGCCAGAGAGTCCCGGCTCAGCCTGTTGCACAGCAATGCTGTTGCAGATAACAACCATCTGCATACTTGGCAGTCTCTCTCCAGTTGCATGTCCACCCCTGAGGCAATCGCTGTCCCTTGGATGGCCTGTTAGACCAGGTTTAGGCAGTACTGATAAGATTAAAGAGGTGAAAGAAAAGATACGGCATTTGCCCTTGAAAGCGCATTTGCTCAAGCACCATTAGGCAGAGGAGTGCTGGGGAAGCCCTTTGCTCCCAGCTCTGGCTGTGTCCACCTCGAGGGGTACAGTGAGCAGGACCGGGCAGGTTGCTCGAGCAGCTGGGAGTGTGGCTGCATCCATGCAGGCATGTCCATGGGGGTCCAGCAAGTTTTAAACTCTCACAGCATAGGCTCGGGTGTCAAATGGGTTGCAAAGGAGCAGCTAGTGATGATATTTTCAAAAAGCAGGCTGGTTTTCGTTTGGTTTTTGTTTACCCAACTGAGCTTCAGTCACTTAGATTTAGCTCTGAATGCACTGAAGGACAGTAGTGGAAACAAGCTGAAAAATGAATTATTTCCTTTTGTCTTCAATGCTTCTGTTTACTCAGTTACAAGACTTTGAAGAATCTGAATTTAGATGCTTCCCTCACCATCAGACACTTAAGGCAACTTCTTGGCCATTCCTGTCTAGCCTTAGCTGCTCTTTGCGTGTCATCCGGGTCACTTAAACCCCATAAATGTTCCCGCACAGCTTTCTTTGATGAGTGTCTTGCAGCCATGCCCATCTGTGTTTTCTTCCAGTTGTCTAGTGGCACAATGGTCTCTGCCGATTCTCTGCTTTCATTTTTAGCACACATCTGCTGTGTGCCTCTGCCTTACTGAGTGACGCTGGAGACTCAGATCCGATGAACTCTCCAAGTCCACTCTGCCATCACTGTTGTGACCGTAATGCAGAGCAGATTGATCCAAACCATGTATCTTTAGCAGCAGGTGCAGGGTCAAAATAGTGGCAAAACTCACCCAAAGAACAGGGTAAGTATGCGGGTAGTTATTCCACGGTGCTGCTGGGTTAGACTGCTGTTGATGCAATGTTTAAAGCTGCTTGAAGGTATGTCTGAAGGTTGTCTCCACTATAGAGGAACCTTTGATCAAGTTCTGCACTTTCTGCAATAAATTCATTTAATCAGATACATCCTTCTTCCTAAAGGGTTTGCATCCAAAGTCATTTGGCTGGCTCTCTGGACCTTCAGAGAGTTTTTCTGCATTTCTACCCATTTGTTAACATGGAAATAACATATGAACTGGAGCCTGAGTGATGGGACTTTAAGCTGTAGATTTTTGAGGCTCAAATCTTGGTTAATGCTGCTGTGCTGACTGCGGATGTGATTTCCTTCCAGACATTCCTACTGAGCTGCACATCGCTGCCAAGATATGTAAATTGCCTCACTTAGATTCTTTTGCTTTCTAATATCACATCAAGTTAGCCATTACCTGGCTTCTCATTAGGTTTGCTTTTTTTATAGCTAATTGCTTAACCTCTTATTTTGCTGATCTGGACAACCTTTTGAGCTCTGCTTATATGTCAATACAGCTTTCATCTATAAAACTGCTCTGCTAGTAAAATTTAAGCGATGTGGAGTACTGCTGCTGAGCCACACGAGGACTGTGCTGCATCTATGCGTGCTTTTTTTCCTGCTGAAGTTGTGGGCAATGCCAAGGAGGAGAGGTGAAGGAAAACTTCCTCGTGTGACGTCAGTGCCCGTGTGAAAGCATTTAACTACGCACTCTGCACCTTGATATAAAACATTAGTGATGCTTATTCATTTTGCTGGCATCAAGGAAGAGGGTGAATCACCACGATGACACTAGCTGAGACAAATAAAGTGTATTTAGCAAGGCCTTCAAAGCTGGTGACCTCGGTAGACGCGCCACAGTTGGTACTGCTGGTCATATATCACTAACATTGTTCATAGAGAGAAGCATCTCTTTCCTGAAATAGATCAGCTGACTTGAGGGGAAGAAGGTGGAAGAATAAAGCCCAGGTAATGGTTTGAAGGTGAGTCTCTCTCCCATGGAAACAACCCAGTTAAGTACCTCAAAGCCTCAAACGGGAATCAGTTCAAGCAATCTAAATCTGACCTTGAGAGATTGTTCTTCTCCAAGCCCTGTGTTGCAAACATGTTCGCTTGCCTTGGCAAAAGGAAGGTGGGTATTTGATGACAAAGCTTTTCCTCAGGTGTTTAATTAAGACAATTAATGATTAATTTCATCAGCAGTTTCTGTTCTCTTTGTTAGTGGCCTGTGGCTGAAGGACAGCAAAGCTCTTGCTGGCTCAAAGCGTCTCAGTGCTGGGAACCACCGTAGTCCACTGTGCATTTAGCTTCTGTCAGCATTTCTAATAATTGGACCAATTTCTGCTAGGAATTACTCACCCTCCTTCTTCCCTCAGCAATCGATATTTGCAGCAGCCTGTTTCCTTTGGGTATGCTGGTATTTTCCAGTTCGTTTGGGTGCCCATGGAGCACATCTGGGCCACTGTGGTTTTCTTCTTCAGAAGAAAACAAAAATGCAAGTCCCAAGATGCACAGATCCTTTAAAGGCTTTTGGTACTTTGCAGTCTTCAGAGGCCATGGATCTGCTAAGAAGATTTGTCCACCTACCATTTTTCTCTTGCTTATGGCAGTTCTATGCTTAACTTCTGGGCTTCCAGAAAGACACCAGCATAAGAAACAGTGCTGAAATCTTTGTTTTACTTGGAGTTCATTATCATGTCCAGCTTTGAGCACTTTGGAAATTCCTCACCTAATAAAAACTGAAGGCGAAACATTTCTGTAGGAAAAGGTACTCAGGAACACAATATCCATCAACCCATGGCTCTGTCAAACACCCTGTCGAAACTCTGTCTGTCGCAATGTCTAAAGCCGTACCTCATCACAGCTGGAGGCTTGTTTTCATTGAGCAGTATGGGTAAGCATGCCTCTAAGTATATAAACTGTAGTCTTATACCAAAAAATGCATTTTAAGAGTGGGACGTATCTCACTCAATTTTGAGCGACTACAAGTTTGTCTTCAGGTCACTTTATAGGGGTAGGCAACCCCCCAAAGGGAGCAGGGCTGGTGCCCCCAGCCGGGTGAGCTGCACAGCTCCTGGGACCTGATCAAGGGGATTTTCAGATGCCTTGGATACATCCAGGGAATGTCCTTGACTGAAACATTGCTGGCTTTAGGTCAAAAAGTTGATTCAGTAGAAGTCTAAACTTCTGTCCTTATGGTGTTTAGGAAACATCCTGATTTACTTAATTTAAACAAAGGCAGATATCCGGTTAAAATCCCTGGAGCTGCAGCCAATAAGTGCCTTATTTCAGCACTGTGCTTGCAACGACGGCTACCCACCATAAAAACACGGTTCAGGGGAATAAAAGTATTAAGAAAATAAATGGATGTAATACTTGAATCAGATGCAGATTTGAAATACGTGAGGAAAGATGGAGCAAGTAGAAAGAGCTGACAAAGAATAAATAGACAGAACCTGGTGAGAGCATGCTTAAGCTAGGCTGCCGCATAGAGTGTGTTTTTCTCTTGTATGTTTGATTTCTTCCCTCCCACTGAGTGGGTGAGAAAGCGACTTGCACTGCCAGCCGCTTTGGAAGAGTCTGTGAAAGGGTGATGCCAGCATGGTGAGGAGAGAACGTGAGGAGCTGCAAAAGGAGCTGGGGGAGAAGACCTTGCTGTTGTCAGTGGATGCACTGATAAAGATTGGGGGTGGACAGGTTAGGGACAGTGATGAGGTGTATTTGAGACACATTGATGCCTTCTCAGGTTATGCCTGCAAATTGTCCACACCTGCTGGCCAGCCAGATACTTCAGTGTCTCTAGCACCATTATCTAAGTATCTCATGAACATGAACGGGTCTGTCAATATTCATTGGAGTGACGGTTGGGCTTGATGATCTTAGAAGTATTTTCCAACCTATGATTCCATGATTCTATGATTATCACAGTTTTGGAAAGGTGGGGAGAGGCTAGATGCCCTGCCTGGGCTCATACAGGGGAGCTGGCATAAAAAGCCAGTCTCCCCAAACCCACATGTTAATGAAACAGGTATACGAAACCGTAAAAACCTCAGGTTGTAAAAGACCTTGAGAGGGCAATTAGTCCTTCCCCCAGACTCTCTATTGCTTAATAAAAATGATTAGTCTTACTCCTCTCTTTTACATGGCTTTAGGTCCCGGAGGTGATGGGTGTTGACTGCTGCAGCCTTTCTGCGTGCCAAGTATGCCCTGAAAGATGTGGCTGGGCATTTACCTACCTGTGGACAAATCATTTCTCTTCTTTAGCTGAGTTCAAGCAGAGCAGCAAAGAAGATGCAACTTCTGTGATGGAGCTGGTGTTTTGTCACAGCCTCACGGAGAGATGCTGGTGCTTCAAAAGGTTTTGTGTCTTTAGGCCTGCTCTTTGGACGAAAATCATTTCAGACCATGCTTTCCTTTAGCCTGGTGCTAACAGAGGGTGGAACGCGCCGTGGGACAAGTCCTTTCTGCTTTCAGAAGTGAAACTGGTTTGGTAGCGGGTTAGGTGGAGTAGGGTGGTTTCCTGGTTTATTTTCTGTCCCTTTCTAGTGGCTGGGATTTTCTGAGGCACTTCCCCAGTAGGAAATCATGCGTGAGAGAACAGTCTGACTGCAGCCCACAGTCGCACCCTTTGTCGTTGCTGTTGTCGGGACTCAGGAGATCATCAGAGAGTCGTTGGGTCTGGACAGATGGCAGGATCAGACTCGGTGTCCCCTGCTTGGGAGTTTTGTAGCCAGTCTAGCACTGCTAGACTGGAGTCATGTTCTTTGCTTTGGGGTAATGATACTCGCTGGAGTCATCTTGGCTCTGAGGTTAGACTCATCTGGTATAAAAAAAGGCGAGTTCAGAACAGGCCACCCTCAGACTCTAAAAAAGAATGCTGTCGCTCAGTTTATGAATTCAAGATGTCAGGTTTTACATCCCTAGATCTATTTTCTGCTATGGTTTCTATTCAAGAAGGGCTGTGCCTGTGTAATGAGTAGCAGCTGATGAGGTCTTACAGCCCAGCGTTATGCAACTGAAATCAATATCATGTACGCAGGAGCCCCTGGCATGGCACAGCGAGGAGTACAACCTGGGGCTGGTCCCATTTCTGGGGCCTCCACATCGTCCCTGTGCCTGGCTGACCTTTCATGTGTATGGACAGGGATGTTTTTGCTGCCTTTTCTCCCAAACAGAGGGCAAGCTATGAAACGTGACCCTCCTGACTGTCTTTCCAAAAACCCTAAAATCTAGTGGTCAGGATGCTACAGTGCCCTTCAGGACAGAGCTGTGCTTTATCAGCAATGGTGCCTCGCCCTCCAGGCAAGGTAAGTCTTGTGGGTGCAGATAGTATCTTTTATTAGATCTTTTATTTTGGTCTATTAAAAGCTCCCACCTCTCCCCACATCTGGTTCTTGTCCTGAGGGTGCTGTGGTACCCACAGCACCTCACCACCCTGGCTGGGATCAAAAAGCCCAGACCTCACAGCAACCCTCCTCAAAGCCAACTCAATGTGGTCTCTCTTAATCCCCTTGATCTTCCTAATTCCCCTAAGAAAAGGGTGCCAGGGAGCTGATGAGTTGATCTAGGTAAATAATGGCATTTCAGCTTCCAAGAATGATAAATAAATTGCTTCAGGTGAAACCAAAACAAATTATTTGCATTTTCTTGGCAAACTGGGAAAAAAAAAAGGAAAAGGTTCCTGTAGGATCAACCCCACATAGTTTCTCCACTCCAAACCCAAAATGATTTGTTGTATTTATTAACCTTTTCATTTGACTTTGTGTTTTTAAAATTTATATTTGTTTGGAAAACAAAAAGGATGTTTTGAGACACGAATACGACAACGTTGAAATGAAATATTTTGGTATTTCAGAAAAAAAAAAACCCAACCCATTTTGTTTAGAAGATGTTGAAACAATGTCTTTTGAAACTTTTTCAGAATTCCCCTCCCACTCTTTTCTCTTTCTTTCCTTTTTTTTCCCCCTCTGGCTGAAACTAATAGCTCAGATCACCCTGAATTCACAAGGAATTTCATCTTCCACAATCTTTGATTTCTGGTGTACTTGCTGTTAGTCAAAAAAATCCCCAGATAAAAACAAGTAAAAAATACCCTGTGGTACCTGTGAGAACAAGTTCTGGATGCTGCTGTGATATAGATGAGGGAGGGAAGAGCAGCTGGGTGCCTCTGAGATCGGCTTTCTGTCGCCCCAGGACATGGGGAGTAGATAGCTCTACCTTTGGTCTGTTGCAACCGTTACACCAAGATGGTTTTTCCCCCACTCTGGGAGGCGAGTGCCGCATTGACATTGCCTTCCTGCCCCACTTTGAGCAGTCCAAGTCTTCAATAAACCTGGTGGGGAAGGTGATTTGCTCACCAGCTCAAAGCAAGGAGCTCCCCAGTGATGCAGGAAGGGTGATGCAGGTGGTGAGATCGTTGCTTGGTATCATCGAGAAGTTCTTGAGGAGTAGCAGCTCTGGCAGGTTTGTTGGTGCGATGCATTTACACGTTGAGTTTTGTTGGCCGTTTGCAGAACATGGGGCCATTCCAGCAGAGCCAGCTGCTTCTTGTCAGAGGGTGCCACATGGTTCGCAGCCTGGTACAACATGTGCTTCATCAACACCAGCCAAGGCCTCAGACACGGGTGGGAGATATTTGTAGTTTGGTATAAATTGCAAGGAGCACGCTGCTGGTGGCAGGTGTAGGACAAGTGAGGTTGTGATAATTATGTTTAACCTATTTCTACAAGCCTTGTGGCCCTCAGACCCTGCGGCGCAATCTGCTTGGAGCTGATCCTGGCCATTTGGCCTCACTGTGTGGCCAAATGCGTCTTTCAGATAAAAGGCCTTGGGACGTCACCACCTTGGAAAGCACAGTCCATGACGCTTATGAGCATTGCAACAAGCTTCATTGTGTGTTGTGCCCTGAGGGGTGCAACCCTGGGTTCTACAATTCTATGATTCTGTATGTCTCCAAATAGGACAGCCTCTCCTGGCAACACCCAAAATCGAGAGAGAAGAAGGAGGAGAAGGAGAAGGAGCATGACCCTTGGTGAGATCACTGTCTCATATCATGCAGGCTATGAAAGACGAAAGCCAGCTTTGAAGATTACTCCTTTCACTCCTACGCGGCTGCTGATCAGACCTTTCTTTCTCTCTTCTCCTTTTTGCTGGTATTGCCCCTGCTCTGTTCTTGCCCACAGGAAGAATGACATGAAATATGAGAGTGAGAGTAACAAAAAAAAAAAAGATTTTTTTTTTTTGATTAAAGCAACAAAGTAGCCAACAAATTGGTTCTTTGAAACTGATGGGGTGGAAGGAGTCAACTGGAAATAATTTTTGCTATATAGCTTTAAGACCTGGCAAACAAGTCATAAATTTTCTTTTGCATTTATAAACACCGAGTTGTTTTTATATTTCAGTGAGTTTGGGCAAGTAAGAACAGATTAGTCTGTGGGGCAAAGGGTGGTGGCAGCGATGGTGGTGGGTACAAGTGTTGTTCGTTTTTTTCTTACTCTGGTGTGGGAGAGAGCTCAGCCAATGCAGGGATGCGTGCGATGGGGAGGGATGAGTTTGCCTTGTGTGTGATGGTGCTGTGTGCCCCTCACACACGTGGGAAAACGAGACGTCCATGGTCCTCGCTGGCTTGGGGGGAGACCCCAACTGTCTGCATCTCTCCCAGGGAAATTTTGAGGCTGCATCCTTGTTGCTGCCAGATTTTCACTTTTTGTTTCTGTTCATAGACAGCTCTATCTTTTGCCACAATAACAGCAAATCTGGGCTACAAACTCTGCTGGACGCCTGTTGTAGGGGTGTTTGACTGCCATCATGGCTATAGGCCCACAACATGACTGTGAGGACAGGGCATGGTATTTCATCCCTGAGAGCACAGTTACCGCTCCACAGAGGCATTTAAGGGGTGGGAAGTGGCAAGATACATGGCTCAGCCACGGCACGGGTGCTTCACGGTCTGGCAGCCCCATGCATCCCACCTTCACTGATGATTTGGACCTCTGGACCTCTGCCAGAGCCCTGCCATCCCTCCTTCTGCCAAAATGAAGTGACTCAACCAAGATCATGCAGAAAGTTTGTGGCAAAGGGGTGAGCCCAGAACCTCCTTCCTTCCCTTCCCCTTCTTTCCTACCCACAGTGCTAGTCCTTTTTTTCAAGCCGCTAATTCACACACAGCACAGTGGTGCACGCAGGCATTCAAGGGATGTAGGATATGACTGAAGGAGGATACAAGGAAGAAATTTGGTTTCAGTAGCATTTTACACCCACTTTGCACCACTTGGATTAACTGCATTCAGTGCAGAGCAGTGGAGAAACAGGCTCCCTTACCATGGGACTCTTATATTACATATGCCATAAAACAAGCCCTTCATTTTGCTCATTAAAATCAGGCATGCTTGTTTGTTGGAGTTCAACTGCACAATATTTCTTTTATTTGTGGGTTTAGCTATAAAACCAAAAGAAAACTTTTCTTACAGTTAATTTTCCTTTTAATTGCTCGTAGTGGAGTCATCCTGACTCCAGACCATTTCTATAACTGCTGGACCACATTCTTCCCCCTCTTTTATAGGGTAGGAGCACTATTTGCCTCCTCTGCATCCAGAATCCTTCTTGAGATGAAGCTGTAGAAACGTAACCACAAATTACGGCTGTCAGCTCTCGGACTCGTGTGTTTGTTATTCCTGTTGCCAAGTTGAAAATGGCCTTTTCTTTTTTTTTTCTCCAGAAAAAAATAAGATTTAAAAAAAAAAATCCAGTTAAGCTAACTCTTTTGCAGTCTGGGTCTGTGGTCGGACAGAGAGGCTGTGCCGCGGTTGCAGCGAGAGGATGGCGACTCCGAAGCAGTGGGGTGAGGGTCTTACCTTGGCCACCAAGTTGCTGCACGACCCAAGGCTCATCATGGCAGGCAGGGCTTTGCAGCAGAGCAAAGCGATGCTCAGCACAGCGACCTTCCCAGGCTCCTCTTCCCAGCAGAGCTGCTTCTCTGTCCTGTTCCAGGCCATGACCCTGGCTGCATTGTCAAGCCACCTGGGCAGTGTTTCACAGTTCTTTGTAGTTCAGTAATACCAAGCTGCTTTTCAGGGGTAGCTGGAGAAGATGTCTGCTCTTCAGGGCAGGTGAAGAGCATCATAGGAATGCAGTATTTTGGACATTTTTCTTCGGCACCCCCATTGCAAAAGGAAAGCAGTACCTGAGGTCCAAGCCCAGCAAGCCATGCCTCTGTCTCTCATCAACCTCATTCCCCTGTTTTGGGCTTTTGGTGCCTCAAGTCATTTTTCCTGTGCCCCATGTGCCAGAGACCAATCTCTGCTGAGAGCTCTGCTCACTGCTGCCATGCACAGTATAAGAAGAATTTGAATTTCACTTTCCACCCAGTGTCTTCCTGTTTCCAAATGTCATCTCAAGGCATGACTTCAAGACTCTATTAAGCCAGGCTGCAGGACCTGCACCCTGATTTTGATCAGTCCAAACTGCACTGAATCAAATTCCCCTTGGTTTGGCTGAGGTTCGGTTACTGCTGTCAGCGAGGTGGCAGAGGACTCCCCAGCACTGATGAATTTTGATGTAGCACTGAAACAGGCTGCCCAGGGAGGTTGTGGAGTCTCCTTCTCTGGAGATATTCAAGACTCGCCTGGACAAGGTCCTGTGCAGCCTGCTGGAGGTGACCCTGCTTTGGCAGGGGCTTTGGACTAGATGACCCACAGAGGTCCCTTCCAACCCCTACCATTCTGTGATTCTGTGATTCTGTAATTCCTGCCATGGCTTAGATCAGCCATGTGCAAGCATGACTGGCAGTAGCTTGGGTGAAAAGAGTTGATGAACCCAGTTTAGCTGCTACCTCTGTATTGATCTGCCCTATAATTACTGGAAAAGAGCAAGTTTGCCACAGTGGCATAGCAGATGGGCTAATAATGAAACACCGTGAGGATGGACTCTCTCAGACCAGGCAGGGGAACCTCGGTGTCTGATCACGTTACAACAACATCTAGCGGTGTCAGTCTGGACCCCTGTAGAATTAAATCCTGGAGGAACTGTGGACACTGTCTTTCCAAGAAACACAGCAAGCCTCTGTGGCATCTCACCACAGAGAGGCAGCGGATGGGGCAGGCACGTTACATCTGAGTGCTTCACACGTGTTTGCCCCAACAAGAAGCAGCCTAGATATCGCTGATCCTGATGAAAAGGAGGTGGTGGCCATGCCAGTTGGGTCAGAGGTGGATGTCTTTGGTAGCCCTGTGGTGGGGACCCGCACCTGCCCAGGCTGCACACAGAATCATAGAATCATTAAGGTCAGAAAAGACCTCTAAGATTACCATGTCCAACCGTCAACCCATCACCACCATGCCTACAAAACCATGTCCTGAAGTGCCATATCTAC
>Ga0181612_177266_pt1 | contig 15638 bp, 8 predicted proteins | sample HoacroProtozoa21_FD_119630 | JGI IMG/M metagenome (GOLD analysis project Ga0181612, IMG submission 119630) | Hoatzin crop microbial communities from Cojedes, Venezuel. Combined Assembly of Gp0051906, Gp0051904, Gp0051908
ACAACATCCCTCAGCTGGAGGAGGTCTCCTGCTTCCTGAAAGGTGGGTACGAGACTGGGGGACCCAGGTCCAGGATCTGCCAGGCCTCCAGCATGGTGGTAGCAGCTGCGGCTGGGAAACTCAAACCTGAAGGAGGAGTGTGTGAGCTGAGATTTGGGAGAAGAGCTGGTGGAGGCTTGTGCATTGCCTACACAGAACAGGGGTAGACCCCAGGCTGTGGGGACTGCAACTAAACACAGCGGTCTGCAACTGGAGGTCAAGCCTGTAGTCAAATGATCCCACTGAGCACCTAAAGAGCAGAAGTTGCTCTCTAGTAGGAGCAAAAAGATTAGGCTTGGCACAGCAGAAGCCCTTTAGTTTCCAGCACTGATGATGTCTGTGCTGGGAACATGAGACACCAGCACAGCCTGTGGGCCGTGCACCTCTGCAGAGACAGTATGTGCTGTTTCAGAGAGGACCGGCTTCCAGCTCCGGCCGGTGGCTGGCTTGCTGTCAGCACGGGACTTCCTCGCCAGCCTGGCCTTCCGCGTCTTCCAGTGCACGCAGTACATCCGCCACTCGTCCTCGCCCATGCACTCCCCCGAGCCGTGAGTATCACCCGGCCCCAGTGGCCTCCCCTACTCTTCACCTGGCCAGCAATTAGCCCTTCTCCCTAATGGACAAACTCTGCCCGCTGCTGACCGCATTTTCTTCCTTTCCCCCTGGGCATCGGCAGGGATTGCTGTCATGAACTGCTGGGGCACGTCCCAATGCTGGCCGACAAGACGTTTGCCCAGTTCTCCCAGGTAAGATGGTCACCTGCTTCCTTGCCCCTAACAGGGCAGAGAACAAGGAGGGAACCCAAACCAACCCCAGCCTCACCACCTAAACCCTACTTGTTCTAGGATTTATTTATATTAAACACAATGTTCAGGACCCTAGGACCGAGAACCCTAATACAGAGTAAAAATATCAGACTCTGCAGCAGATGCATGGCAGTGCAGGGCAACGATATCTGTTATCTCAAGGCAATAAACCAGAGCAATCCACACATTATACCCTCAGACCAAATCTGTGCTGACGTTCTCCCCTTCTCTTCCCAGGACATTGGGCTGGCGTCTCTGGGAGCAACTGATGAAGAAATTGAGAAACTTGCAACAGTAAGTTTGCCTCTTTGCTGGATGGGGACCCTGACCCTTCCAGCAGCACTTGTGGGGTGTCAAGGGGACTGGTCCAGCCTGGTGTCCCCAGATTTGTAGGCCCAGACCCCTGTTTGATCTGCCCCAGCTCTGCTCTTTCACGATGACTGCAGAGCAGAGAGCAGTTACACAGCAGAGCTCACTTGCACATTAACCCAATTTTCTCAGGCACCAGAGTATCATCAAGCATCGTATTTCTAACGACTGCACTGCTGGGACTCTTTGGGATGGGATTAAATGACACCTGCTTCCTTTGGCTCTCCCTGGGCAAGGTGACCTGTCCTCCTCCAAGGGCACTGCGCAGCAGCCAGGCATGCAGGGGACCAGCCCAGGGACACACTTTCCATCTGTCCCAGCATGGCAGTAACTTTGTGTAGCACTTTGCGCTGGCAGTGATGGGTGCAGAGTAAAGAGAGGGGACAAAGTCCCAGATGCCCGTTCATTTAAATAAACCCAGACCCCTGCCACAATCCAAGGGCTCAGAAGTAACAGGGATATGAAGATGAGGAGCTATGTCCCCTATGCACTTTTCTTTCTCCTTTCACAGCTTTACTGGTTTACGGTGGAGTTTGGGCTCTGCAGACAGAACGGGATAGTCAAAGCTTACGGAGCCGGGCTCCTGTCTTCCTATGGGGAGCTCATAGTAAGTCCCAGCATAACTTGCCTCTCTGCTCTAGACCCTATACAGCAAAAAACCTTCTTCCTCTGGACAGGTCCAATGACTTTACCCAATCTGTTGTCTGCCTCTGTCTATCACATATGTGCTCTTCGATCCCCTTAATTTCATGCCGGCATTTTTCTGCTGTGTCCATAGCACTCCTTGTCAGATGAACCAGAGGTGCGAGACTTTGATCCTGATGCTGCTGCTGTTCAGCCCTACCAGGACCAGAACTACCAGCCTGTTTATTTTGTGTCTGAGAGCTTCAGCGATGCCAAAAGTAAACTGAGGTAGGACTGGGCAGTGAGAAAGACCCAAAGAGGAGTAAATGAAGGCATAATATATTAAAACAGGGCTTGACACCATGGCTGCTTTCAGTTCAAGGTCTCAGAAGTACTCTGGAAACTGTTGTCAGGTCTTTCAAAGTAAAGTGATTCTCCAGTTCCTACAGGGTCCAGCCTCAGTCCCTTGGGTTTGTCCAAAAGCCCCCCAAAAATGTGCTGGACTCAAGGGTTTGGGTGTGGAGGAGTGAGATGGAGTGGGAGGCACTCTTGGAAACAAGACTGAGTGAGCAGGAGAAGGGACAAATCTAGCTCATCTACCTAGTTCTCGTAGAAAGGAGTTACAGACTATCTCCAGTTCCCAGGGGAGGCCAAGCAACGTAACAAAGGGCTGGTGGTCCAGAAATCAGAGACCCAAACCACCCACCAGGACCCCCTCTGGCTCCTTGCTGCAGAAGGACCAAGTGATACAGGTTAAGTACTGGCTGTCCTCCACGGGACCATCTCTCCAGCGTGTGTCCTGCTGAAATGCAGGCTTCTGCGTCATGTGAAAGTTTGCTCTGTGGGTGAAAGTTTTAGGAGAGGGGTGAAGAGCTGCTCAAAACAGTGGCATTCTCTGAATTTAGGATGCAGAAAGATGTTTGTCTTTCTGAGCAACTGGTGGGCAGCTTACCCATTTATCATTCAATCAGCAAAAAGCCCCCAGGCATCATTAGTAGCTTGTACACAAACAAAAAGGATTTGCTTGACATGGATAGATTTACCCATGGAAGAAAAGCAACTTTTGCCTCTTCAGCTGGTGAACATGGGTTAGCAGACCCCAGATAGCATCCCACCGGTGTAATTGGGTTTCCTCATCCCATGGGAGTGCAAGCAGGATGGAGAGGGACAGCTTTACCCACAGACATCTGTTCAGAAGAGAATTTTCTTGGCCATATCCAGAATTGCTCACAGAAGGAAAGATCAGTCCTTTAATATTTGACTGACAGAGGAAAAGTTTGCCTATACCATTTTATCTTTCTTAGGAGAGGGATAGGATGAGAAGAACTATTACACAATGTACATGACTTTGCAGTTCCTGCAAGCGGGGTATTTCATATAAATAACGTGGTAAGGACTGCTATATTTCAACTTCTGCTTTTATTACCCTCACTTGCACTGTTCATACAAGCTGGAGTCCAACTGCTCAAAAGCAAGCACCTGGGGAGCCGGTTGTTTCACACACACTAGGTTGCTTTAAAAAAACTCCAACTGTTGTCTAATGAGTCATTTCCTTGCATTTGAAAAGGAAAAATACACTACATACTCAGCCAAGATTAGGCTAGAGGGTTTTGACAGTGACAAGCACTGTAAATGATCCTCTTTAAAGAGCTCAGAGACCACACAGATGTTACCCTGTGAGGTCAAAACGTTAAAAGGTCCGTCTTTTTTGCATTACTGGCAGCTGCCACCATGGACCTGATTATCAGTGTTCTCCCTCAAAAAAAGTCTCCTTTCCCAAAAAGAAAACTTTATGCCAGTTTTTCTAGTGTGGACACACACCCTCCGTGCCCTTCCAGGCACCAATGTGGTACCTGTGTGCTTCAAGAAGCTGTGAAGTGAACACAGCGGTGTTGGAGGGCAAGTTTCTAACACCAGCAGCTGTGCTGGGTCATCACTGTAGCTGACAGCATTAATAAGCGAGGTGAGCTGGGGCTTGCCTGGTAGAACGGAGATAAGCTACATCTTTTAGGCGGTAGACAATGTGAGTATTTGGAAAACCCCTCTGTTTGGCACGTGTTTTTGTTTCCCTGCAAGCGCCAGCCTGCGGCTTTGACCGCGTTGCCCCTTGGCCCTGCCCGGGGTTTTCCCCCAAGCCCTGGCAGCTCAGCAGGAGGCTTCCCCGCGGCGGGCAGTGCCAGCCCCGAGGAGCGTCGGTCTGAGAAGGGGATGCTCTTCGCCTAGCCCTGCGCCGGAGCAGACCCACGGTAGCCACAAGAGGGTACCCTAAGCTAAGCGATTCAGGAGCGAAAGGGTGAAGCCTCAGCAGAAGTTGGGAGCATGCCTGGTGCTGGTGCTGTTTGTCCCCTCATCTTCCCAGGCCTTTCCAGCATGAGATTGTAGCCATGAGTACCTAAATATACATTCCCAGCTCCATATTTACACAGCCACTAAAGGAAACAAATCCTACCTTGTCAAACATACAAATCTTGGCGTTGGAGGTGAACGTGAGTAAATTTGAGGAAACCTTACTCAATTTCTATTCACTTGACCGTGTATTTCTCCATTAGAAAGGTAGCAACAAGGTGTTGGTCTTGAGAGATATCAGGTAAAGTCAGGCTCATCACTGAGATCTAGACTCCAGTTGGCTTTGGGTACAGTAGTACATCTTTGCTCAAGCACGTGGCTCCAGAGATGCTATTGCCATCCTCTCACCCTGGCCTGAGCCACTGCCTGTCAAATCTATCCTTAATACGGCTTGCAGCTAGTTCCCCGCTGCTGAAGCAGAGATTAGTCAATAAATGAATGTCAGAAAGGATTTAGGAATATAATACTATAATACCACAGCCTTTCCCTGCAATTAGCTTCTAAATCTCCTTGGCATTTTTGAAAAAGGAAAAAAGCAATTGAAGCAGTGGATGCCTGGTGATGGCCATGGAGGTGACTATTTCAGTGTACCCCCCAGTTTGATGCAAGCCTATGTGTTTGGCCCATGGAAACCCGCAGTCCAATTCATGGTGTTCCTTGCCGAATGCAAGGGATCTCAACTACTGCTACAGCCCCATGGAGCTAGAAAGGTGGGAAACTAGAGCTTTTGTGCTAACCTAGAAACTCTGCCCGAAGGAGGCATTAAACTGTTGTGGTCTGGGTAAATGGTGAAGGGTGTGGGGAAGACTCGGGACCCATCGCTTGTACCAAGCTCTCTTCACCCTTTCCTTGCAGGAGCTATGCAGCACACATCAAGCGGCCGTTCTTGGTGAAATACGAGCCCTACACCCACAGTGTCGAGCTCCTGGACAGCCCTCAGACGATCTCTCACTCCCTGGAGAGCGTAAGGGATGAGCTTCACTCACTGATTAACGCACTCAATGTTATCAGTTAATATGAGAACTGGGGTCTTTCCTTCCCCTCTTCCCTTGCAGCCCCAAAACCACCTCCTCTTCCCTTGCCTAGATCCCAGCTGAGAAATCCTGCCTATCTTTTCCAAACATTTGCACTGCTGCCTGTCACCACGCAACCCCAACAGCTTTCCACTTTTTTATGTGGGGCCAGCTCGGAGGAGGGCAAAGGGATGGACCCAAGGCCTGCTGGCTTTCTGGGCAGCTTTTCTATTGACTGCTGGAAGAGGCTTAGTGCAGACCAAAAGCATGGCCAAGCCACAAAGTTGAAGTCAACAGCTGTGTGGTAGGCTCCTGGGTGCAAGGAAGATGAGAAGAGTTTCTTTATTAAAAAAAGAAAAGAGAGAGAAAATTTATTTTTTGCAGTTTGAGAGAATAAATTAATCTGGTTTTTTAGTCCCAAAGCAACTCCTATACCAACTTTAGGAGGGACCCTCAGTCCCCACCATCTCCTGCATCTTACAGCCTCGTGCATTTGGGAAATGCAGAGCTGCTCCAGAACCAATCCTATGTGAGGTTTGAAATATCATCTCCCAGCCTCCCCTCAGCTTCTTGCACAGGGGGATGCTTCGGTGTGAAGCCCTGAGCTGCACCACCCCACCAGGCTGCAATAAGTATCATAGCTCCCCTGAACCTCTAAATTGACCGAAGCCAGGATTTGCCTGCCTGGCATAGAGCAGCCCTGATCTACCTTGATCCTCCCCAGCACAAGCACCTCAGAACAAGCCCTGGCCGCTCCAGGCCAGAGCATGCCCCCTCCCAAGCCCTTATTTAAAAGCTCCCACAGCAGGGAGTGCTCAAGAGCCCAGCTGCTATCCTTCACAGCAGATAGCAGTCACAGCTACTGATGTTCCTGTGTGCTGGTGGCCCTTAGCAGCCTCTTGGTGTGTGGAGTCTATTGGTTATTGCAGACTGAGTGGACCACTGGTGTCCTGAGTTTGCCAGTCCTTGGGAGGATTTCACACACTTTCACTTTTCCAGTCTATTACACAGATGCAGGCAGCATCGCCTTTTTCTTAGATATCCCAGTATCACTGTCACCTGATGTAGCTCAGGTGTGTGACTAATGCTATTGCTGGCCATTTCTGAGGAAGGTAACATACGGTTAGGATGCTCAAACCCAGTTTCATGCAGCTTTCACTTTTTGTAGATGTTAATGGCTTGATCTGACCCAAAGCTCTCAGTTTTCCTCCCCCTGCTTTTGCCCTTCTTATCTTCCTGCAGGCTGTCTCATAACTTAGCGGTTTGCTCAGAAGTTTGGCCCAAGGTTATGCAGCTGTGCAGTATCAGAGCTGGGCTGGGGATGTGTGGAGGCAGCTAAACAGCTGTGGGGGACAGCGAAGGGGAGAATTACACTTAGTGGTTTGCATGATCAGTTATAACATTTCTGTATAGACTTTTACCATCCTTATCCACTGTATGTGATTTTTAGAATTTTGTCTTTAAAGAAATGCAAGGCTTAGTGGTGAAGTTTTAGCTATTAGGTGTAAGTATCCTCCAATACTTATATTTACCACCACTCTCCAGTGTTATTTCTACTGCAGCTCAGTCATGATATTTTACAATCCGATATATTTTATCCCACTTCAGACCTTCACGTATATGTGCTTAACCCCCAGTTCTCTCAAATTTTAACTACTTAGCTACCGGCAGCACTTAGTCTCCCACCTGATTTAATCCCTCCTTTCTGTTTTCTTTCTTATTTGACTGTCCTGCTAAATTGCTCCTAAGTTACCTAAAAGGGCATTACTGGAATCAGCAGTTCAACACTAGGGCTAGCTGCTTGTCCTCAAGTTGTTGCTCCTTGGAGGATTGTCCTGTAAATGAATAAAACTACTGAGTTCATTCAGTTATTGTAATTTTAAAGCACTTTTTCCAAAGCTTCAGCTATGATTTCCCAATCTGGGTGGTTCCACATCTTGAGCTGTATCTCTCAAGGCTCCCTTAAGAGCTGTAACAATTTTTAATTTGGGTTCTTAAGCTATTACTATTAGATCAAGTAGCTGGAGCAAGCTGTACAAGACTAAGGCAGGTTAGGTCATAGGTTAGCTATCTAGCCATGAAAATCTTATTGGTGACTCCTGTAAAACCGAGTAAAATAAAGCTCCGAACAGGCAAGATGTAACAGTGAAGCCTCTATAGTTAATGCACAGCTTATGGCCTTCTTAGTGATGGCAATGTCATGTTACTGGCCTGCAGGTTGCTGTTCCTCCCTTCCTTTGGTAGTCTCCAGCTCCTGGGTTACTGCCCACGAGTGCAGCAAGGATGCTGCAAACCCTGCAGCAATGCCAGGCTCCTGATCAGGACCGAGCGGGAGTCTCTGTGAAGGCCTTCACTTTCTTGTCTGGCCTCAGAACCTATCAAGGTCTGAAGGTGGTCGCCTCTGGTTCTCCAAAATACTTCACAGTTACTGTCTGCCTTGTTAAATGTCTAAAATTAATGCAATTTATAAAAAGACCAAATCTATTAATATGGAGTGAAAAGCCAATTAAAAATCGGTGCCACTGCAGAAGCCCTCAGCTCCTCCACCTTGCCTCGGAGTTTGCATTGCTGCACTGTGTCTCTGTCAGCTGTTGCTTGTTGGAGGAGCTGTAGTAAAATCTGTTGCCCTATGAAAACAGAAAATAAGCAAAACTCGAAGCATAAACCAGCCCCGTCAGTATGCAGGCATACAAATAGATCTACTGTAGCCACGCAGGAGGTAAACACCACACGGGCTGCACCTTCTTGCCTGCTAGAGATGAGGTTGCGCTGGGGCTCAGGCTGAGCAGGCACCACAGGTTCCTCTTTGGGGCATTTTCTGTGTCTGTGTTCTTGACAAATTCATGACAGATTCCAGAATTTTTTGGCCCCTAAGGGGGACATCTGAGAAACAAGAACCCGTTTGTATTTACCATTGCACTCATCTGTTTAATAACTTAGAGGACTTATCCTATTAGTGACACAATAGGTCCCCTTCCATTTTGTCTCCAATGCTTGTTCCTTTTCATCTGATTTCAAATACGTTACTTGGCCCTTTATTTCATAAGCCGTATATGAATTGGATTCTTTCTCATTTTACCTATTTTTGTCATATTGCTGCTTCTACTTGAGCCACCTTTCCTTCTTTATCCTGCCATATCATTTCGGGGTCTTGGACACGGCGCCACCAAGGGACAGACTATCCAAACAAAATACGGTAGGGTTGTAAACCAGTCCCTAATCTGTCACTGCTTCTTAAAGCTGCTAATATCAAGGTTAACTCTTCAGCCCATCATTCTGGATATTGTCCAGATAATTTTCTTTAGTCTGTTTTTAGTAGTTTGACTCATTTCTTTCTACCAGTCTTGAGGACTAAAGGTGGTAGGGTATATGCAGTCCTTGCTTAATCCCCAGGTTACTCATTAAGGCTCAAGTTACTTCACTTACAACCTCAGCCTGCTCTTCATCTCTTTCTGTCTCAGCTGCTGTTCCATACCTGTGGACAATTTTCTCTGACAGCATTTTTACAGTTCCAGTGGCTGTATTCCTTGTAGGTGGAAGAGCTTCAACCCATCCTGGAAAGATATTAATGGTGACAGAGATACTGATACCCTTCTTTAGTTTGTGACAGTTCATCTGAATGGTCGCTTTGCGGTATTTGCACGGTCCTTGGTTTAGCCAATGCAGTAGAGTTAGCAGCTTTCTTTTACTAGTCCACTTCTGCATCATTGCACACCTTATGCAGTGTTTATTTATGTCCTCTATCTCTTGCTTCATTTGGGGCCAAATACAAATTCTTTGCACTCTTTTCAGAGTACCCTGTACTCCTTTATGTAACTTATTAAAACAGTCTAAGATAACTTCCTCTCATTTAGCTGGCAGCAGTATCCATCCCATGTCTTTTAGCCGATTCCTGATTGGGGCTGCAGTAAACAAACTCTGAATCAGTTTGTCTACTTGCTCACTAATTTGTTTCTCAGTATTGCTTTCAGTCTTCCCATGTATTTTACGTCCTTTACATACATTTTATTCCCTCTGTCCCTCTAAGCTTGTAAAATAAACCTCCTGCTTTCTTCATGGGTGTCCTATTATGTGCTTCACATTGCCTTTTCCCTATCATGCATCCAGTATTTTATCCTATTAACAGCAGAGTAGCTATCTGTAGAGAGATATTGTGTAGAGGGCTTTGTCTTTTACTGACAGCCTGTAAGACTCTTGGCATGATCCTTTCTCTAGTTCCCCTGCTATTTGTTCCCACATTCCACTAATAGCATTATCTTGAATTATTTTTCCTCCTTGTTAAAATTTAACATTCCTATGAGTACACAATACCTTTGGTTTATTACCGGTTTCCTTTAAAAGGATGTCTACTTTAATATCCATTTTTTCTCTTTGTGCTTAAGAGCAGAGTATAAGTAGACTGGTGTACAACTGGGAGGGGAAAAGTCTCGAAGACCACCACAACTCAGACTGCCTCTAACCAGGCTTTCTCATGGCCAGGGAAATTTTGGTCCAGCCCCTGGAGACAGGAGGACGCATATGCTACTGGTATACATTTTCCTTCACTATTTTTCTGTAACAGTACTGGTCCCACAGAATCAGCTCATGTTGAAATTCTTATTAGGAATAATTTTCCATTGACTGGGAATTTTAGTGCAGGAGCTTTTCAAGCAGCTTCTTTAATGTTAGATAAAGCATCTTCATGCTCTTTTCTCCAGGTCCCTTCCTGAATTTTTTTCTGTCATTTCTATAATGCTCTGCTGGTATTAGCAAAGATGGATACGCTGCCATAAGATACTAGCACAGTTACAGATGTGCTGCCATAAGAAACTAAATCCTCCCAGCATTCTTCAGAGTTGGGACTGATTAGTGGGAGTCTTTATTTCACAGCAAGCTTAACCTTTCTAGCATCTATCCTTCCTCCTGTTTCACCACTTTAAAGCAGTTAACTTGGTTTTGCATTAATTGTGCCGTATTTAAATTGACATTAAATACCATTTGGTCTATTAATTTTGAAACTCAGCTACTTCTCCCTTGTACCTCTTCTTCTGTAGCTGCTGTCCCCCAAATATCATGCACATAAGACAATTTCACTCCTTTATCCCCTCGATACCATCATTCAAACACATTCCTAGCGCAAGCGTGTGCAGCAGGGCAGGTGCTTGGCCCTGTGGGATACAAGTAAAAGTATGTTGTTTGCCTCTTAGTGTGAAAGTAGCTCTGTACATTGCTTCTTCCTCTGCATTTTGCCGTATGGGAGTTTGCTGTGAATCATGGGGGTGCATTTGTGCCGCTAGCTCTCCTAATTCATTCACTGTCCAAGACTCAGCCTCGGGGCTGCCAGGGGCAATGGAGATACCTGTGCTCTGCTGGGAATGGGTGGATGGTACACGGTATCATGTCCTGCTGACGTTCGAGCAGCTCCCCATCAGTTCATTAAAGACTCTCCACCTTCCTCACGCTTATGGACTGGTGTTAATGCTGCCAGTTGCATCCTTGTCTTACCATTCTGCTGAGCAATTTGATTAAATGCTTACTGCTTAATTCCCATTTAATACAAAATTTGAAGCAGTTTCTGTAAGTCCTACACTCTACTGTTGTGCTTTCTTTCGGTGGCTTCACATCTGCAGCTACCTGCCTTGGGGTCACTTTTTTCATTTTAACAGCTACAGCAGTTTGATCTGCTGTACCTGTCTGCCCCAGGATAGTACTTGTAGTCTTTCTGGGATATGCTGCTATTCTCAACTTCTCTTTTCCCATTTGCCCATATCATCCTTGAAATCATCTTCCTCTGATGGCCCCTGATCCAGTTCTCTCCGCCACTTCCTGCAGCTACAGCAGTTATTTTTAATTTTTTTGCATCCCAATCTGCTTTTGCAAGTGTCTAATTTTAGCTTTGCATTTACTATGATCAGGTCCCTTTTGAGGTCTCCCTTGCTCCAGGGTGAATCATTGCACTATATATGTTAATCCCTCTCCTTATTTCTGCAGTTTTTCCTTCTCTTTTTCTAAATTCATCTGATTCTCTAATTGCCATCACACCTCCTTATTGCCTTTTTGGGCCACTAGATGGTATTCCTTTTCTAAAGACAAACTTATTGCAAGTTGCTTGATAGACTCTTTTAAAACACAATTTTCCCATTGAAGCAGCTGATATTCTGATGTTGCCTTGGCTCAGTCAGCACAGAATATTGCTGCTTCCCATACCAGTCCCACCAACAGAAGCAGCATATCCTCAAGTCTCCCTTCATCCACTCTCTTGTATTGGGGAACATTTGGTCTCTATCACCCATCGGCTTCCTGTGGGCTGGAGAGGCGCCCACAGCCCCTGCTGTAATCTCTGATATTGTTGGGATTTCCTGTAGCCCTCCAGTATTCCTGTTTTTAGGCTTTTTCCCAAGTCGTCTTAGATTTTTCCCATGCTTTCAATTTTGTCTTAAGTTATCCTTTAAGTATTGTGCACAAGGCTGATCAGATTTGTAGAGTTGCCTTGAATGAGATAACTCAGAGGAAAAGACTTTGAGGATCTACTCTGTCACACCCTCTACCAAAAGATGTAATAAATTCCCTTTTCCTGACAGCAGAGCAGATTTGTAGGATTATATGGCTGCTTAGAGCTAAGCACGAGCTCACGTCCTTTGAGTGGGTCATGGGAGCCCTCATGCCGTTTCCCCAGACCTCAACAAACATTACTGCAAGATCTATAAAAAGTGACCTGGAGAAAGCCAAGGTGATGGGTCAACCCAGGTAAAACCCTCCCCTAGATGGAGCATGGGCTAGCAAGGGAGGAGGAAAGGAGAGAAGCCTTCCTTGGAGCCAGGCCCCACCCTACCCTCTGGTGTCTGCGTGTCCCAGTGCCTCGCTGAGCGGTCTCTCGCTGCTGTCACTGCTGCTGCTGCTGTGGATGGATCTGTCTGTCTGTCTGTGTAAAGAAATACAAAACAGAATTACTTCTAATTTTGGAATCGTGCTGCTGCTGACGTGATACTAAGAATAAAAAAAATATATATTTCTGGTCTAGCATCCTGAGTTTGGCTCTTGCCTCCTTCTGCTGTCCAGATTCAAGTTGTCTGTCTTGCCTGCAGGCAGTACGCAAAATCCAACCTGGGGCCAATTATGGCAGGAGACCCACAACTTATGCTCGTCCAAAATGTTAAGCTGGAGGTGGAAAATGGGCCCTTGTTTGCAGATGAGCTGATCTAAGCCTTTCTTTGCCAGGATATTACCAATTGCACAATTATGCACGGAACAGTAGCTGGGATGTCTCTTTTAAATAGTAACGCACCAGGGGGTTTGCCTTCACTACGTGCTTTCTCTCCCAGCATTTCTCACTATTTCTGTTCAGTTCCAGTAATGCCGGCCACGTAGGAACGCCGGCGCATATGCACTGTGCCTGGTAATGTAGTCTGATCTGCGTGTAACCAGGCTATGCGACCCCAACCTGAAATGTGTTGAATGCCCTTCTGAGAGTAATTAGGAGTGGATCCTGCTTGCTTAAGCATAGGGACTATTTTGGACCCTATGCTTAGATGGCCTAACGCATCTGCCACATCCATGTGGGAGCGGTGGATGGCATACAGGATGCCCAGGAACTGGAATGCACCCCCGGAGGCCAGAAAAGTTGCCCAAGGGCACATAAGTGTTTCCTACTCCAGAGTTATCCTTACGTTTCAGGAAACTAATTCCAGTCACTGCTGCAAGATTGGCTTTTACATGAAAGCCAGACTCTTCCTCTGGTTAAATCCCTTCCAGAATCACGGACAGAAGCGGATTAGTGTATTACTGGGACAGGTCTGGACCATGCATCCAGGCACCCCAGCACTGTCTGAGAGCGAGTTTCCTAATTTAGGACTTGTAAGGATACTCTGTATCTTCACAGTGCTCGTTAAAGTGCTACAGCTGTAATGAATTCGTCTTCATTACACACTTGGGAGGTAGAGGAGTACTCTTGTCCCTGTAAATGGCTGACAGATAAAAGCGGGCAGAGAATCAGAGAGACTCAGACCAGGCGCAGAGCCTGAAAAGTAATTACATGCCTAAACAGCTTTGGGAAGAAGCATCTAAGTGGCAGATCTGGGGCTTGAACCTCTGTCAGCCCCCTCAGGACCAAATCTTTCTTCTTGTGCTGTGATGGTACGGATCAGAAGAACTCAATTATTTACAAATCCCACAGCCGCAGGTATGCGCACACACACGCACCACCCCCCCGGAGACGGGAATTGATTCGGATAAGGCCGCAGCTGACCTGAGCTGTCATTCGTGCTGCTAATCCAGCTCAAAACAGACTTGTTTTTTTCCCCAGGGACCAGAAAAGGTACTGCACTTTCCGCTGCAAAGAATTTGTTTTCAGTTTTCCTACACTTGTTCATTAAAATGTTTGGGAAAACGCTAGGTTTTTTAGGGGGAAGACAGTCTTTTGACGCTTTTCTGGCACAGCTGAAAGCAGAAAGTATCTGAAATGTTTTAAAAACTGGTCAGGGGATTTTTTTGCTGTTATATTTTGCTTTTTTTTTAATTCAGTAGAGAGATTTGCAAAGATTAGGCGAGGGATTTAAAACCTTGTGTGACTGCAACCCCAGATGCGCTACAATCGCCTTGCAGCACTGTCATTGTGCAAGTAGGGTTGGTGGGTGGCAGGTCAGGTCAATAAACCAAGCGTTTGGAGATTAGATACTTTTCAGACTTGCAAGTGCTGTGCTTCAAATGAACGAGGGTGCCTTCATGTCTCTGTTAATGGATTCACTTCAACCATCTTGCACACAGTGTATATCACCCAGGAGCAGCTGGAGCATGTGCACGTGTTGACTTCTGTACTGCAAGCTTCCCAAAACCACCTATGTCCCAACAGGGATCGGACCCATCCAGACTCCTGTGCATCGCCTGAATCCTCTCCTCCAGAACTGTAGAGAGTTTGGGTCCTGATGTAAATTTCCCCAAATTCAAAATACCCCCTCCAGATCCAACCAGCCACTATCGTATTTCTGTATGTGATGTTCAGAGGTTTATCTTGGGATGGAGCAACTGGTTTTGAAACTCATGAGAAACACAGGTTTGCATTAGATCTGAACCACAGCGCGGCAAGACCAGACAGGCTCAGTGATGAGCTCCAGTGCCTGATGGGGTCAAGGCCCATATCCTCACTGATTTTCCTGGAGGGATAACGATGAAAAATCGATTTTTTTCACTCCTGACATTAGTTCTACTTGGTCTCTTTGCAATTGTTTTCTCTGAGCACAGCAGGGTGAATTGATCTACAAAATATTTGCAGGGATGGTGGAGGATTAAGTATCTCACACAGATAGTTCAATGCAACAGTTGTTACCCAGGACGGTGGAGAGAAAAACAGGGTGGGGTAAGGGAGTTGTTCATTTTGCTTCCACTAAGGTCAGCCTTAAATAACTCTCCCACCTCCCTCAGAGGCTGAGACAAGATAATAAGGACAAAAATGTCAGAGCAAAGCATGGGGCCCCTCTATTTACAGCAAAGGCCAAATTGCTAACCAACGGATCGGAGCTTGCTTTCTAAACACCGATAAGCGGCAACTTTGAATTAACATCCCTGGTTACCCTGCTGCTGTAAATCAGCCTGACCCCGAGTGCCCGCAGCACCCCAGTGCCTCCGCCCGGCCAGGGGCTCCCCAGCAGGAGGAGGGGGCTGCAGCAGTGGGCTCACCCCTCCTGGCCCCTGGAGATCCCTGTGCCTGGCTCTAAACACCCGCCTGCCTCCCCCTCCCCAGCCCCCTAACACTAACAAGCCTTATCAGTAGGATTTACACCTCCTTGTTTAGGAACCCGTAGACAAGCCTATGGGCCAGTTACCAGTGTGCATCCAAATCCTTAAAGTAGCTTTAAGTGCTCAAAACAATCCACTTACCCAGTGATAATTAATGATATCGGACCTGGGAGTCCCCATGCCCTGGCAGGGGAGATCAGAGCACTCTGCAGCAGGGTCCAGCTGACTGCAAGCAGGGAGGGGGTCAGCCCTTCTGCAAGTCCTCAGCACCTCCTGGCCCCGGCGGAGCATCCTGGGAGTGAGGAATAACCAGTGTAGCTGGTGATAACGCCGGTGAGATGGATGCCTGGGAGCAGATGCCGCTCACAAGACCAATGGTGGGTTGGATTTTACTCACTGCCAGACGCTGTGTTAGGAAAGGCCCTTTGGCGCAGAGCTGTGCTGGTCGGCGAAGCACCAGTTCCACACGGGTGATGCTGTGGGAGTGAGGGGGAAGGCGGAAGAAATCACAGCTCCTGCTTCGGGTCCCAGTCCAGCTAGAGCATCTGAAGTGCTAAAGCTCGGCGCATGCTGCGAAGGTGAAGGAATGAGCAGCACCTCCGGATGGCAAGCCACATCTCCTGGAGAAAAGTGGAGCCTCAGGGCAGCAGCTTCAGGGCAGCGCTAGCCAAAATCACCAAGAGGACCCTAATCACAAAACAGGGGCTTTTAAAGTAAAGTTTATTCTAGA
>Ga0181612_106657_pt1 | contig 15637 bp, 7 predicted proteins | sample HoacroProtozoa21_FD_119630 | JGI IMG/M metagenome (GOLD analysis project Ga0181612, IMG submission 119630) | Hoatzin crop microbial communities from Cojedes, Venezuel. Combined Assembly of Gp0051906, Gp0051904, Gp0051908
ACTGGAACAGGTTGCCCAGAGAAGTTGTGGATGTCCCCTCCCTGGAAGTGTTCGAGGCCAGGTTGGATGGGGGTTTGAGCAACCTGGTCTGGTGGAAGATGTCCCTGCTCATGGCAGGGGAGTTGGCACCAGACGACCTTTAAGGTCCCTTCCAACCCTTACCATTCTATGATTCTATAAGCATGTGGGTGTGCGCACATATACACCCTAATAATTTATTTTAAAAATACTCATAGGGTATTTGAAGTTAAACTGACCAACCATCCAGAAAGAATATTACTTTCCACATAACCCAGAAAGTTCAAAAAAATATCACTTGAAACATAAATACCACCTTGGTAGAGGGGATGAAGTGACATGCTTCATGTGAAATCTGACTGCATTAAGGTTTAAGAATGATTTGAATATACTGCTTTGGTTAATTAGAAAAATACCCCAACAAAACAATAACAACAAAAAAAACCAAGTTGCAAACTCTGAACTGAATTTAACTCATTTCAAGCTATATCTTCAGGTATATGTTCTTTGGTTTGTTTCACTACAGTTAGACCTCACTTTTTCCAGCCAGGATGAATTTGAGATTGACAACACATTTCACTGTGTTTTCCTTAAAAAACCTCTTGATATTGCAGGTTTCAGACTAAATGGGTTTTGATACACAGCTGGCCCACCCCTAGGCTTCAAACAAGGACTAGCAGAACTGCAGGAATCTCCCCAGGATCTGAGCCTGCCAACTACTGACTCACTCACAGAACGGCTCCTAAAGTCAGTAAACAGTGCTGTTTCTGGTCACTTGGTTAACTCCATTTGCCTCAAAGTAACAGACCAACAAACGTAACCCAGTGACCAAACTACACAGTACTACATATTTCCAAGTAGACCTGCCTTTAACTGGCAGACATTTCAAACCTGCTATGCCAGTTATTTATTTCTTTTTAATCAGTGGACCAAGCATGGCTCCACCAAATACATTTAAATATAAAGTAATGCAAAAGCTTTTGAAGATGATGAGAAGATTAGTGAAATATATTCCCATGTATATGACAGGCAAGGAATATGGAGTCAGCACCTGGTATTGAAGGATGGCTGAATAAGCCCATGGTAGCTAAGAAGTTGCAATAGAGAGAAAGTGGGTATGCTTCATGGGACACGGCAGGGTCCAGTGTGCATTAAAAAAAGAAGAATTCAAGCAGAAGTTTATGAACCTCAGTGGCAATTTCACATATTGACCAGACTTTTTTTTACCTAACCAGATGTTTTTTAGACTAATCCTGGAAATTCACCTTAAGATATGCGAGTTATGAAATGTAACAAAACTCTGCACTAACTGATTTCTGTCAAAATCAAAGTAAATTCCAAAAAAACCTATGAGAAGTTTAGTAATATCCACTTTTTCAGACTTGTGGGGAAACAGCAATGCAGAACAGACTTTTAGTAGTCAATATTCCAGGCCACCCAGAAATGTTCCTGGATGAACAAAACAGACAAATTGAAATCAAGGTTGCTAAAAAGAGGGAGGAGAATGACTTCTCCCAAGGTGGGTAGGGGATGTTGCCTCTAGAACTGAAGACTAGGACAGCAAAGATAGTGGAAGAATGTGAAGTGGTGCTTAATTGAGAAATGCTGAAGCCTAGAAGTTTACTACTGTGAAGTTAGCATATTCAGACCCACGATTTCAAGATGTAATTAGGCTGCAGGCTCATCTGAACATAGAATAACTCACGCACAAATCACTTCATGTCCAACTGCACAAAGTACTCCAGCTTCGATTGACTTACCTCCCATAATTTTAGATTGGCAGTTGATAAATTCTGGCTTCTTGTCTGTAAGGTATCGCTGACAAGTGTGATGTAGAACCTGAAAGAATGTACTTTTTTCTGAAGCTGTGCTCGCTACCCATTGGTCAAAAGCATTTTCAAATAGTAAATCAAATTCAGGGGAATCCTAGAAAAAAAAAACACACTACTATCATTCCAGTTTTATAAATGAAGAAAGATACAGACCTACTATTTTTTAAAAGGCATTATGTTGGAAAAAGCAGAAAGGTCATGCACCTCAGGACCACCATGGGTTTATTTTTCCTGCACATATTTTTGGATGAAAAAAACCAAAAAAAAACAGGCAGAAAATTTTTGTCTTGCAGGTATTTTTAATGAGGAATATTCAGCTGTAACAAAAATACCTGAAAACAAAAATACTTCAGACCAAAAAACTAATTTGAACCTCATAAGAAATCCCCGTTATCTACATATATATTATTATTTGTGTCTTCTATATTATGCAAGGATTTGTGCCTCTCAGCACAAAAATCTACTTTCACACTATATTATAGCAGATATGGTTCTGCTCTCGATGCTCAGCCAAAGAAGGAAAACAAATAGCAAGTCCTAGTTATTGTATTTAATGTATTATAAGGTGTTGCATAGGTCTCAATATAACATGAACAAAAGAGCACTTCCAGAACAAATCAAAGCTTAGCTCTAAACCATGCATCAACTGCCAAAATACATGGATTTTATGCAAGAAGTATTGCTATATATTTAGCAATCTTTGCTAAATATAGTTTTGTAATCTAATCTAACAAATGCTTTTCTGAATCGATGACACTAGGAATTCACAGGAAGACAAGTTTGACAGGAACATGTGTAAGCTTAAGAACTTGATAGGACTTTCAATCTGAGGGTATCCCAAGTATCTGTTATTTACATAGCTGTATAGCAGATGCTGGGAAAGGGCCTAAACCTCATATGCCGTATCTATGTGTCTTTGCTCTCATTTTCACTGTACCTTTAGCCGGAGAAAATATAATTCCACCCTCTACATTTCATAGGGCAGTGGCTAAAGGGCTTCTTTTTTGTACACAAGACTGTAATGAGTAGTAACAGAACTTGGTGCATCATTTTTAAGATGCTTAGGTGGCTGATGAGAGCACAGCTCTGAACAAACCAACAGGGTTAGTCACAAACATATTTTGCTCTGCAATGAACACAGTAAGTCACTTTGTGATCATATAGTATGAGAAACATTTCTAACTTCTAATTCTGCTGTTTTACTACTGAAGATTTGTGTTCATAAACTTATTCTCTATTACTACGACTTTGTCTTAAGACAGCTCAAGGCAGACTGAATATTCCACGTTAAAGGAATAATTCCAGAACTATTTAGTGGGAGACTTGTTTGCTTGTTTTATTTTATTTCTGTTTTTTTTTGGTTTAAATCAGCATTCACGTGCCATTGGCAACTAAACCACAACACAATTCATTGTAGAAAAAGATAAGAAATGCAGAGGGATCAGAGGAGAGGACTGTCCTAGAAAAAAAGCAAGGTTCACAATATTTCATAAACTTGTACCTCAGTAACCTTTCCCATTCTTCCTTCTACTTACTGCTCTATCTTACAACACAGCTGCGTGCCAAAATGGACTCCAAGAGGTTTATAGCTGAAGACAAGGCAAACAAGGCTCTTATTTTTCTTTTTACAAAGAAGAGAGAGAGTGGGAAGGAAAGTACGGAAAGACAGGAAGAAAAAACCCCAGATGACTGAGCTTTGGCCTCCTCCCATCTTTCCCATTAAAATTTATTTCACATTTTCCATGGAGTTATTTCTTTTTTGAGAATTTACACTTAAATCTGTATGTTATCTTTCCTGACACCTTTCGAATAGTGAAAGAATGGCCTATTCACCAATCAGTTATAAGAGAGCTCAATTCCCATTTTCTAGAACTGATTCAAACTCACCCGATTAGGGTCTATACCATTGACCTGGCGAAGTTGCTCGAGCATCCACTGTGTTCTCCTGACAAAAGACGTAGAGCCTTCAAATTGCTTCACCTTCGTAATAGATGCTTGAGCTGGTTTCTTGTTCGTCACTGAACATATAAAAGAAAAAAATACGTAACTGAAATGGGCTTAATGTTTCAGGAACATGACATTTAGTTCACTGTATCAGTAGCCAGTTTGCTGGTGTATTTTCTATAATGTCCCACAAAGTAAATACATGTCACTGATTCTGAGAGTGGAGCACATTCCCTTTCCTGGATAGCACACCAAAAAACACATTCCTTAGTCAGAATGATGGTATGATGCCAAATCAGCATTATACGACTCAAAATCAGATATATTTTAGCCATTATTAGCTTAAGTTGCCAACAACCTGTAAAAAACAGAACTAAATCGAAGGTCTTTCCATCTGCATTCTTACAATAACTTTACCACTCTCTTCCCCACACTAATTAGCCGAGGTTTCTCATACCCAGCCTCTTGTTCATTTCTTTCTCGTCATTCTAGACAAGAGAACACACACACACACAAAAATATATCTCCATGTAAGTATAAGTCCATTTATGTACCTTTTCAACCCCTGTTACTTTAGACTGACTTTCATGTTGGTTATTGATTGAAAACCATACAGGTTTTCCAGTCTTTTCACAACACGCTATATGTAGGTCATGCTTGTATAACACCACCAACACCTGTGACATTCAATTCCCAGTTTCCAGTCAACAGACATTAAATACATGCACTTACCGCATTGAGAAAGTAAACCCAACAAATCATACAATAGACTGCGAAAAATATAAGAATTAAGGAACTAAAGATCACCCGACCATCTCAAAAATATTAGCTACCACAAACTAAGACCATAAATAAGAATGATCTTACTTGTTATAAACAAAAGATATGTTAAAAACTACAAAGTCAGTCACGCAAGACTGCTCTGCTTTTGAAAAAAGCACTATAAAACACTGCAATTAGTGTATCCCTAACTCAGCATCGGATTTTCAGAGAGTACTTAAACATTAAAGCTAACTTTTTAACAGCAAGAAAATTGGCTTCCTATATTAGACTTTCTCTAAACAAATTTTCTTTTAACAGTATCTTTTAATTTCCACAAAAGTTTTTATAAGCAGTTTTAGGCATTTTCTATATTCATACTCTGTATTTTATTTAAATGTTATTTACCTGTTGCTGTATATTAAGTCACTTTCAAACACATTTCCACTTTCTCTGAAGAATTTGTAGAATCATTGTACTGCACAATCTACTAAAGCTGGTGTGTCATTAATTTTTCTCCTTAAACTCTTTATTTCCAAAAATCCTTTTATCCATATATTCCAATAATACTCTTTTTGGAGGACAAGTCACTTTTCTTTGCTTTTAGATGCTGGCAGTTAAAGAAGGCTTTTAAAATAATCAAGGCTTGAATGGTAAAATTGCTTTATTTTGTGCACCCTCTTTACTCAAATAATCAGGAAAACTAACAGGCTTCCCGCTCTGAACATGCACGCTGCAAGCACTTCTGCACTCAGCTGCACAGTTATACGGTAAGCAAACATTGACGTAACACCTCATCATTCCGTAAACTTAAAAAGTTAATGTTGTTTCTTAGGATGACAATTTACCAATTCACAGATCACTGTCTTGATGTTAAATGTACTTCGGAACAGATTAGAAAATTATCAGATCAATATGAAAAGATCTTTTCAATATCTCAGCTTTACACATTTTCAGTTCATGTGTGTCTGTGCACATGAAAGTCCAAGACACACCCTTATGAGAACTTCATCTGATAAACAGAAAATTCATTTCCATGGAAATTTTAGTAGGTAAAAACAGGAAAAAAATCAGATACTAACATTTCACATGGCAGGCAATTGTTTTTAAGAAGTTACTTTGGAACAGAAAGCATAGTTGGACCCAATATATTGACTCAACTATTGATAAGAATGTAATAAACAGATTGCCAGAAGTCTCTTTATCAGCAGTTGAAGCACTCGGAGCCAAATCGGTGCAGTATGCAATTCAGAATCGCATGTCAAATGGTACAGGGCAGACAAAATCAATGTAGTATCAGAAAGGTAGCATCAAAACTACATCAGAACAACTACTGAAATACAAAGGCTAGGTATTACTAAGAAGTGAGATTAATATTAAAGATTCATTGATTGCTCAATGGCCTATGCAGCCAAGCCCAACAATATCAATAAAGCAGAGGTGGCAGGCATCCTATCTATACTTCCATACTACATACCAGTTCTGCTTTTTACTGAAAATTTACACACCACTGAGTGGGAAACAAATTCAAAAGTTACATGAGCAGACCACAAACTTATGTCCATACATTCCCTAAATTCACCCTTTCAAATATTTACTTTTTCGTCAACTCCAGGGATCACTTTGGAAGACTCTATAACGTTCCACTAAGTTTCACACATTTTCTACAAAGCAGTACTAATTGAAGGCTATCTAACAGTGGCTCGAGTTTGAAGGTCTGTGGATTATTTCCCTTCCATGCAAAACAGGCAGAAATGTACCGCTGAATGAGCCACATCGTAAAAAGAAAAAATTGTATATGCTATACATACACCATATATAGAATTAACACTAGTAGCATTGCAAAACAAAGCGTGCAGAACTAGGAAGCACTAGACCGAACACTTATGTGATCAAAGGCTATTTTTCCCCCCTCAGAGTCTCACAGATAATCAACTATGAGATGTATAGCCTTAAACTTTCATACTGCAAACTTCTCACTGCTCTGAAGGCTTCTACATGACCTACATTCTAATGCTCTTGAAAACAGGGGTCATTACATATTCCAAGGTGAAAATACCAAATTTTACATATATGATCACTAAATACTAAATGTCTAATCTCAACATTTCCATAAATTTTTGACTGATATGAAGGATCCAAAATCTAATTCTCCAAACCTCTCTGTATAGCACTTTTAATAGTCAATGAACAGCAGCTTTGTCTTCAGCTGGAGCCATCAGTGCTCTTCACTTCAGCAAAAGAACATCACATTAAGTGCCTAAACCTGGGCAACTCTTAAAAATGCCTATGAGTGATCAAATATAAAAACATCTTGATTAGATGACTGTTTCTATATCTTCCACCACACAGTAACTCCAGGAGAGGCCGAGAGGGCTCTTCTACAGAAGAGCTTATATCTCAGTCATTTTACGTAGAAATCCAGTCTCAAATTAGCCAATGTGATCCTCCTGGAAAAATGGCATTTCTCCCTTTAGTTCTCATACTTGTAATTCTTGTGGGCAGCCAAACAGATCTAGTTGCATTTCACCTTCTGTGTCTTAGTATTTTAGGAAAAAGCTAGCATTTCTAGAACATTCAAAAAAACAGCTACCCACGAATCCACCAAACATGCTTTAAAACCTTCATTTAGTCCGTGACAGCTTGACAGTAGTATGGCAGTCTTTACAACTCTCTGAAACCCTTTGGCAGCTGTGAAACCCATCCTCACTAGCTGCTCATTATAGTGCTCTGCAAACTAGAGCACCCCCATACAAGCCACTGAGTGGGTGCTACCTTGCAAACATGTAAAAAGTCTTTTTTTCAATCTAAAAAAAAATTGGAAGCAATTACATGCTCCTAACCACATTCCCTCTCTGACAAGTCATTCAGATGTGTTCACTAAAATCTTCCACAGTCATTATCTACCCCAATAAATAAAAGACAATATTTAAGTTATGCTTCAATTTTAGGTGTTTTTTTTTGTTTGTTTGCTTTGCCTTTTTTTTTTTTGTAACAGAACTCCACATTATGCCTTCAAAATGTGAAGCTGTTTTAGCATGGAAAAGCACATTTATTTGTAACACATCAATAGATGGTAGGTCCATATGGTATTTCTGTGTGTCATCAGATTCAAATAAATAAGCTTTTTTAATTTTAATTATTTACTTTTCAAAGGAAAATACAGTTCTTGGTAAAGTAAGAAAGAATGCTTGAGCAGTCAGCTACAGCAATTTATGATGGAAGACATAAGGTTTGGTTTTGGATTTTTTTTAAACACTAGATTAACTTACAACCAAAAGTCGCCTAGCCAGAAACAGCACTATTTCTTCTGGGATTGAAGACATTATTAACCATTTTGCATCATAAATAACAATAAGTTACAGTATTAAGTTTCAAAGAGGTTCTTAAAGCTTGCGAGGCAAGCATTTAAGTGAAATACTGTATCTCAAAAGCAGATCAGAGAATATGACACAGAAATAGTCAGATCGGAATTAGCTTTAGAGAATGTGGTGACAGAGTCAGGAAATTCACTGTTCTCATCATTTGGAACACATGGAAACAAGCGTATTTGAATTCCAGACCCCAGCTAGAATCCAGTATCATGTGCATGTCCAGCATCTTAAGTAGCAAATCAATATAGCTCTTCACACAGAAAGCTAAGGGAGACTAAAGTCACAGTTCAACTTCATCTCATCTGCAGTCCAGGATATATTTTCTTTATTTTTTCAGTCTTCTAAAGTATCTTTGCTTGAATGGAAAAGACAAATAATGAAAAATGGTTAATTCCTTAAACACCTACCCCAAAATACCTGGCCTTAAGAAACAGTCTGAAAGCTCTACACCATTGCACTATTAACTTTTCTTAATTTTATCAGATTTGAAATCCGCATTTAAAAAGCAATGTCTGTCCTTGAAGTCTTGATATCTGTGTTTGTTTTGGATGGTCTTTAAATTTGGATTTGTGTATTTAATAACTCAAACTCTAGATAATTAGGAATCTTATGACAAATGGCTTGATTCCCTCACAAAATTTCTAGTCATATTGTAGAGTATTTCTAAAGTGCTGAATGACTAAAATAACTATGAAGGGAGAAATTCAAAAGTCTTGAAGCAGGCAGTGACCGCTGCAACTCTTCACATAAGATTTATTTTATCTGGGCACTGCACATATTAATAAATTAAGCAGCCTTAACTTCTATTGCTGTTGAGTCACTACCTCTTGAGGGAAAAAAAAAAATAGTGTAAGTGAAGTAAGAGCACTGAAAAAATTACTTTAATCTATGGAATTATTTCATTTGTGAAAATGGCAGACAGACACACTCCTGAGCAGGCCTGCAGAAGTCTGCTTCAGGCATTGGCTATCTGTGCAGTTCAATCCAAAACTATTCATAATTTTAATGTTAGATCAGCATAATCTGTCTGTATGTCAAATCCTATACAGTGGATACTCATCCCTCAACTTACAAATAACCAATGATGCAAAGTTCATCAAACTGGCTGATAATAACTAATGACGGAAAACATCTTTAAAATGCACTCAAGACAGTCTAAAGCCTTTTAGAAAAAGGCCTCTTTGATGAAGAAAAAGTTGAACTGAATACCATGGCAGTGTCATGTGATTTCATGGTGACTGTATCTAGAATTTAATCACTCCTACTTTCTTTTAGAAGCGTTGCCCTAAAGCAAAACTCTTCTTTTCACAGTAAGACTAAATCTAAAACCAGCCAGGAGTTTTCTAAACAGCTTTTGATTCAGTCAAAATAAAAAGAGCACATCTAAAAGCAGCAGCACATTTTAATTAAAAGCATTATTTAATATCTGATACAGATTTTATTACAAAATAGATAAAATTATGTATTAGTATATGTGGTAGAAATGCATTTTTTTTTCAAGCAAGTTCTTAGAAGAAAAAAGTAGGTTAGTAACAGACTGTGACAGAGATAATTACTCCTCTATACCTTCCAGCTTTCCAGAGTTACATACTGAAGAGCTGTCTTCTCCCTCCAGACTTCTGTTTGTGCAATTACATCTAATTCTCATTCTGCAAGTCCCTTCACTCCAAGGAAACAGCTATTTGTTAAACTTGCAGAAAGCTCACTGACCAAAATTCTGACAGGTTGATGATTTCTGACTGTTGAAAAAATAGTGACTTTTTTATTTCTTTGTCCAATTGCTACTCAATTCTGCAACATGTTTGAGTTTTTGTATGCAGAGGAAAAGCATGAGTAACTTGTGGAAATGCCTCAGAAGTCTGAGGAAACTTAAGACAGATTTCTTCCTTGGAAATGTCACAAAGTACAAGGCTCAAAAAAAAGGGCAACCTCTACAAGATATGTACAAGGACTGACCCTCATTTGCTGTTCTCACCTACATCTTTTCAAAGCAAAAGTCAAGAAAAGATTTATCTCTACTCTTCTAACATGAAGAACTCTTCCGTCACAACTACAATGTTACAATAGTTTTTGTCCACATTTTAAAAATCTTACTCTCCCCGTTTTCTTCCCAGAGTGAGGAAATGGGGACTAGGCAGGGGAAAGGACACTAAATAACACATACCGCAACCCTTACGATAGTAGAAGTTTGTCTTATTGCTGTTCTGCAATGCTCCAAGGTAGTCTGAGCTACTGCTGTTCAGGCCACATGGTCCTATAAGCAAGGTATGGCCCTAGCAAGCAAATTCCAGAATTTCCCACAGCAGCTTTCCAACAGTCAGACAAATAAAGCTGAACATTAAGCAAGATGGAGAAAACAGGTACATTCTTATCAACTTAAGTATTAAAGAATAAGGACCAGATACATAAAACCGCCTTAGTATACCATGTGGATTTCAGGAAAACTATTTCCAGTTTGCTTCACATGATGGTTGTGAGCTTTGCTGTCTATCAACTCCAGCTTTGAGTTTGAACACCAAAACTTGTGTTTCATGTTTTCCCAAAGCAGTTTCAACTAAACACTAATTTAATGTGGAGTCTAAATTAATTCTAGAACTTTGAGCCTTCCCACTGTGGTTGTCCAACTGCTACCTCCTGCAACCTTCACACATGCCATGGTTCTTCGACCTCAGCTATCTATACTACAAAGAGATGCTCTGAGAGGACAGTGCGAATAAGAACCCAGACATACGTTGCCACCTCCAGGATTAATTTTGGGTACAGAATAAAAGGATGTGTTTGCAGTGGAAGACAGCTAGCCTCCCTGAAAATAAACAAAAGCAGCTAAAATTGGGGCAGGTTTAAAGCGCCACTTGCTGGTCAAGGCTTGCCAGCTGTCAAAATGGCTGATAAGTTATGGCTTGACTTCTCGGAATTGCATTTCCTACTTTCGCCCGTATTTCCTCTTTCTTTTCTTTGACAAGGCTGCTTTCTCACTATCTGGGATGTATGGAGCTGAAAGCAGAGAGAAGCTGCACAGTTCCCACCTACTCCACTTGTCAAATAGGACAAGGGGATGTCAGTGGCCCTAAATACACTGCAGTTTAACCCAAAATTAATTCCTTCTGTTTCTTCAGGCACAGCATAATATTTTGACATCAAATTGGAAAACACGAAGAAAAGAGAAGCTTTCAGATACAACAGAGGCAAAGCACTCGTAAGTTTAAACACAGTTTTTCCCAGAGCCCTTCCCAATAGTTCAAATAACAAACAATTCACATCATCTGCTTAAATCAGCATCTGCTGCATCACTGTCCATAGTAAGTTGGCAGCCTCACTCTCCTTGCTCTCCAGATAAAAATGTACAAACTATGTATCTCTTAATTGAGGTTTATTCATACACTGTTCAAAATACAGTTTTGCTTAAATATTTTTTTCTTTCTACATGGAAGTTATCACAGAATCACAGAATGGCAGGGGTTGGAAGAGACCTCTGTGGGTCATCTAGTCCAACCCTCCCACCGAAGCAGGGTCACCTACAGCAGGCTGCACAGGACCTTGTCCAGGTGGGTCTTGAATATCTCCAGAGAAGGAGACTCCACAACCTCCCTGGGCAGCCTGGTCCAGTGCTCCGTCACCCTCAGAGGGAAGAAGTTCTTCCTCATGTTCAGACAGAACTTCCTGTGCTTCAGTTTGTGCCTGTTGCCCCTTGTCCTGTCGCTGGGCTCCACTGAACAGAGTCTGGCCCCATCCTCCTGACCATGTGATCCTGAGCACTGACACTGTGTTCACCCACATGTTGGCATCTCTGTGTTCAGGGGCAGCACCAAGCACTTGGTCAGCAGCTTTGTCTCTAAATACTTGTAAAGCACTCCCTTAAAATTGTTGTCCTTAAATTCTCTGTCACATAAGCCAGGCTATGTGTTTCAATGAAGGCTGAGATCCTGTGAAAAACAAGAACATATGGTAGCATAACCAGGAACGAGATCCTAATGCAAAGATATTAGGAAAACAAGTTTAAGATAGGCAAATTGATTCTGATGTTTCTTAATTGTTGATTTTAATCTCAGTTTTTATGTTTAATATTCTATGTTCATGTTCCATTTGACTTAGGTGAGACCTCATTCTTGTGAGAATTCAAAATACGCTGGTTCAGCTGTCCTTGGCTGAGCAGCTGTCACTGGATTTTAGATCGCTTATCTGAAGGGCATCAGTTTACTACAAGATAAATCGTGAAACATCAGTAAACATCGATAAACTGATGAGATTTAAGCGTAGTGCTCAGAAGACTCAATTAGGGAATCAATTAGGAGGGCAAAATATGTGTAGAATTGCATAATGCAACATATTTTGCATATCTGTACTCTTTTTTGCATACTAGAGATCAAGCACTAGCCATCTATTTCAGACGGAATTTATGCCAAAGAGCCTTTGTGATCTGGAGTATATGCTAAATTACACAAGACCAACTATCAGCGAGAGGAAAAAACTTAAGCCTTTAAGATGCAGAAAATGAGTTGCATTGTTCCATATGGGTATGACTGTGCTGAAATTGCCTATTCTGAAAATCAGATCTCAAAAGATATTTATAGGGGTATTCAAAGCGTTTTTCTCTCCCTGATAGCTATCCATATTTCTCAGATATCCTTCTCCTCTTGCTTCACATCCGTATTGTAGTCCTATCTGTGTATCTCCACACAGTGCAAAGGTTATGAAACACCTGTATTTACACTTGGAGGCAAATCTGTTGTTAAGGGAACATGTGGCCACCCACACCATGATGTTACCAGGCCTGTAGCATAACACTGCTAAGAGATTAAAAAAACAATAAAGCTTTAAGCAGTTCTTCTCCCCAGATGTCATTATTGTATTTGTTTTTTATTTAGATTTGAGCATGAAGGAATAGTCTTTTTCCCCTAACTCTAAGTACCCATACCAGAGGATGTTTGTGTTTGTATAATTTTACTGAAATACAGTGATCCCTCTCAAGAATTTGCAAAAAGTTAAAGGATGTTCACCCCAGAAATGTACTTACACGATATTTGAAGTAGAAGTATGGATGCCTCCATGAAATAAGCATTCCCAGAGCTTCTTTTTTCCTCTAAAAATATTAGTAATGGCAAAGTTAGGTGCCAAAAATCTATATCGTACAAAAGCATAAAATTTTTCCCAGCTGTGGCCTTTGAATTGCCATCAGAAAACTAAAATGCTTTTCATTATCAGAATGAGAAACTGTGGTAAAAAATATCAGTGTATTGATAAATCACATTTAAATACAGCAGAGTTACTAGCAACACAAAAAATATGGCTTATTACAATTATTCTTGATCCTATGCTATACTTTTTCCAGCGTCGGCCATTTTCTGTTTGCTGCTGCAAGCACCATTATGCTAGGGAGGTTTCTAAAACTGAGGATTAGATCTAGTCTAATACTGAAATATAAAACTAATTAAGTGCAAAAGCCAGCATTCTTACTGTTCCTTTAGCTCCCTTCTCTGCACATGGGAAGTATTTCTTGTTTTTCTTGCTGAATGCAATTAAATATATTTCAATAATTTTTTCAAATACCTAGACTACTTTATAAATTGGTGTTGGGGGCACTATAAAGATCTGTGGTCGTGGGGCCAGCTGAAGCAGAAATCACAACCCGTGGCAAACAAATTTTTCCTGGCATGAAGATGATGTTCTGGACCTGCATGCAGCCGCCATTTCGGGCTCTTCCTCACCTCACCCAGGACACAGGATGGTGCAAATTTTGGGTCAGCCAGCACAATGGCGAGGGCGGTTTTCCACTGAGCTCCCAGGACAGACTTGGCTGGGCTGTTAAACCAGAGAAACGAGTGCCGGCATTTCGTGCCATCATCATTTTTGCAGTAAACCCCAAAATGTCTGGATGCTGAATTGCTGAAAATGCTGAAATGCTTCCAGAGGATTTTTGTGCGCTGCCTTCAGCCTGCCTGACCAGCCTGGGCTCCATGCCTCCACTCTCTCGGGCAACTCGGTGGCTTCTCTCCAGCAAACACGCCTGCGCCCAGGGACAACACAAGTGTGAATTCATTGGGAGAGGAAGAACTGGAAGGCCTTATTTGAAGGGGTGTGTACATCACAACATTAATCTTTCCTGTTGTTACTCACACATGCCGGAGCTCTTGCCACAGACTCCTCTGGGGAGATGGGCAGCCGACTGTGCCAGGTGGCTGGAGTCCAGCGACGTGCTACCTGCTTGTATACTGATCTGGCAGTTGTGCTAAAGGCTGCACTAAGGCCATTTTTGGCACTTCAGTCAAGAAATTGTGATGGAATACTAAATCAGCTCATAGTAAAACTCAAGTTTATTATTTTGTCCCTACTGTAAACTAAGTTAGCAAGCTTTTCAAGCAGGAGAAGGATAAACCAGCAAAGTCAATAAGCTCCTGTGTACATACAAGGCATGCATTCACTGCAACATTTGTTCATTAAGTACATATTTGGTCTCTGAGTATAGACACTAGTAAGTATATATTTACAACACAAGTCAAGTTACACAGGTGACAAAAAAGCATTAGTACAAATATTGGTTTAATTCATGAATACTGGACAGGACACTACAATTGATTAATTTTATATGTGAATGTGTATTGAGAAGAAAGTATTTTCAGCCATTTTTCCTACAGCTTTGATTCCAGATTTCAGTGTAGTTAGTCCTACCACAACAACATGGTTGGGGTCTCGATAACAAATGATCAAAACATATTATTCTTTAATATCAACAAGAACTGGTATGTTTGTATGTATAGAAGCAGCAGCTTGCAGGCTGAATTCAGCGTCCGTGGTCTCACTGACAACAGGCACATTTGGGGGCAGGAATTAAGCCTTTGTGTCCTAGTCTGCATTTAGATGTCATACAAAATCCAGAAATTTTGCTTACTTGTAGGTAAACTGTTTTCATGTGAAGGTCACTGTGTAAAAAGATAGACATGATGTCCAAGAGAAGCACCAACGTGGGGCTTAAGTACCTGCATTTGATGCGATGCCTGAGATGTCTCAATACATTACACTGTAAAAATGGAAAGAAAAAAATTGCAATAAAAAAGAGCACGTCAGCCCCAGATGATTTGTGGCCTGATTTGAAGTGCCCTGAATTCAGCAGTGAGAGTCCTGTTGTGTTTTCAGCGAGGTTTGGCTGAGATGGGTGCGCTTTAAACTTCCAGACCGCAGCCAGTACAGCAGTGAACGGGGGCAGATGGAAAGTGCCCGTCACAGCCGGATGATTCAGGGAACAGATGGGCTCTGCCGCGCTCCCGCTTCGCTTTGAGGGGGGAGCGGGAGGATGCGCGGCTGACGTCGAGCAGGAGGCCGCCTTTGCTCTACGTGGATGGCGATGGTATGGAAGGAGATATTAAGGCGAGAACAAAAAGAGAGAGGAAGGGAGTGGTCGGAGGGGAAGGCTGGGTGAAATGTGCGGAATTAGCACGGGGTGGAGCAAGAGACAGGGGGAAAAAACCGAGGCGCACTTGGGGTTATGCAACTTGGCAGGTCTTAAACCTGCTACTGGCAGAGGAGGAATCCATAAAAAGCTCTGAGGAGGAGATGTGGCAAGGGGGATTGACAAGAAAGGTAACACCAATGGGATGGAGCCCAGGTGGTCTGTGCAGGGTGGAATGATGACTTAGAAAAAGAGAGAGGAAGGGAGTGGTCGGAGGGGAAGGCTGGGTGAAATGTGCGGAATTAGCACGGGGTGGAGCAAGAGAC
>Ga0181612_108989_pt1 | contig 15637 bp, 5 predicted proteins | sample HoacroProtozoa21_FD_119630 | JGI IMG/M metagenome (GOLD analysis project Ga0181612, IMG submission 119630) | Hoatzin crop microbial communities from Cojedes, Venezuel. Combined Assembly of Gp0051906, Gp0051904, Gp0051908
CATGCTGAGCAACCCCTGCTCTCAGCTTCCCTTTGTACATCAGCTGTTTCAGGCCCTTGACCAACCCAGTGATTGTCCACTTGAGTCACTCCCGCTTGTCAGGATGTCTCCTGGGCTGAGGGGGACGTAACTGGAAAAGGTAATCCATACGCAGCCTCACAGTAGCTGAGCGGGCAGGAATAACCACTTCCCTGGATCTGCTGGCTCATACTATTTTAGTTAGTGAGTCTATGCAAAAATACTTTTGCCAAAAAGGGAGGTAATAAGTACTAAGAAGATTATTTAATACATAAAATGGTAGCAAGTAAGCAAATGCTCACTGTAAACTTAGGCTGTAAACTAGTAAAAACCTAAATCAGAAGCACTGAAAGAATACTTGATTGCTCCATGTAGGAAAGAGGCAGGAAAAGAAAGAGACAGCTTTTCAGATGGCAACTCTCAAAGTCTGGTTCTTCCTGTATAAAGAATATTTGTTTTATTTCCACAGAAGGACTAAAACAAAAAATTGTGTACTTTTGATTGGTGACACAAATGAGAATTACAATACACAAAAAGCAGACACTATTCAAAAAAGTCAGCTCACCAAAACTGGTGGGGGCAGGGGGAATCAAGCAAACCAGTACATTTTAGTACTTCTAGTCACCTACAACAAGCATAAGCAATAATAAAAAAAATCAAATTCCAAAATAATTAACAAGGCCACTTGCAAGAAGAGAATGAATGCATTAAGAAAACAGCTACAATATCAAATTTTCCATAATAGTATAATTCAGAACTAAGGCAGACTTCTCTAACAATTCTTAATTCTTATCTTCTGCATCCAAATCCCTAGGACACCACAACTTCCAGATTAGTACACCATATGGAAAAACTGAAAGTGTCAGCCAGACTTCATTATATGATATTTTTGGTTTCAGCAACTATTGGATAATAAGTTACAGCTGAAATAAGACATTTCCAGGAGGGTGAAATTCTATCAGCAACATACACATACTTTTCACAATATTCCAATCCAGATGTGAAAAAAAACTATTTCAAAGAATTCACTTGTGTCTGATAGAGGGCTTTGGGCCAAGATTGTTCTTCATTGTGCAACAGGCAATGAAGCACGCAGAAAATAGGAAAGCATTATCTAAAAGGAGAAGGGAGCTGCTAAAACAAAGAACGGTGGAGTACTGAGTTAAAGAAGATCCAACATAAAGGGAATCACAAGAGAGAAGACAGAACAGGAGTGAATGAATGTCATTCCAGACAAGTGGTGCATCCCATCAGTCCTTTACCCTTTCAATGAAGTTTGGAGACACTTGTTTTAAAGAAATTAAATCCTCCCCATTTTTCTCATGCTAAACCAAAACAAAACGAAAGCCCACAACTGCACAGATGCACACATTCTGGGGATATACGAGAAAGATGCATATGAGATCTTCAAAGGAAAAGAAGTCCAACTGCCAGCCACTGAGATTTGGCTACCTAATATCCTTAAGCTCGTTGGAGAACGCAGTGCCAAAAATTACCACATTAGACCAAAAAGAAGACTCAGTTTCGTCGCTACAAAGACAGTTTATCTCCTGTCTTAGGCAGTTAGGCAAAAAAAAAAAAAGGTCTGGATGCATTTAAGTTAAGTGCATTTATTGAAGTATAAAAATGCTCAGAGTATGTGCTAGCTTTCAACTCCAAGCAGTAAACTTTTATCATAAATTCCAAGCTGATTGCAATAATCATCTTTTCCACAATTTTGAAAACCACGTATTATACTGGAAAAAATAAAATAGTTTTTGCTGCAGCACTTATTTTTGCACCAGGGAAAACAGTTTATCTTGCCTGTAAAACAATTTGAGGATTTTAACTGACTAAGAAAGTTTGCAACAGAAAGTAATTTCTGTTTTTTTCTGAGAAATCAGGGCTTTCATAGGAACCCTTAAGATGAGTTTAAACTATATCACTTGCTTTTTTAACTATTGTATTTACTTTATTATTTATGTACTGTATTTACAGAAATAGCAGGAGTGTCAAAGCCGTAGAAAACAAGAAACTGAGTTTTGACTATAGCTGTTAAACTTGAAGGTAAACACAATGTTGAAAACTGTGCGACCACAAAACTCTGCATAGCACAGATCACTGCTGCATCAGCTTTTAGTTCTGTTTTACCCTTTTAACCCAGGCAACTTTGAGTGCCAAGACTTTATTTCTTTTCCTGAAACAAATTTGGAATCATTCCACAAATCACTCAACTGCACGTTGCAATGGAATAATTTTATTAGTGAAAACTCAGTGTTATGCCACATACCCCGAAAGCAGCCGTACTACTCTCAAATGGACAAAACAGAAACTGGAACTCGCTGTACAAGCCATGTAGATATATTAATGTATTTTAATTGTTACTGTAATTAATTACAAAATATTTAGAGGAAATTCAGCCTAGGGATGACTGAATCAGAGTTCATGACCATCTAGACTGCAGAACAGCACCTCTGCTTAGGCTTCCCTTCTTTTCACATAAAATAATTGATAGAGTTTATACCAGTCAGTACTCCTCTCGCCTTGAAGGACCAACTGACCGAAAGAAGGAGCAAGCACATTTTGCAGTAAGATTTAATTGCATAGTAAACAATCTCATGCTGCTACTTCTCAAAATGCAGGAAACCCTAAGAAACAATTTATCTACATCTTCCCTTCCTCCCATTTCCCCGAGAGAAATTGTGGTGTTTATGTAGCCCAAATATGTAAGCTGTTCTCAGTGGAGAACATACAGAAGATGACACAAGACACTGGAATATACCAACAAAACAAATAAGACTCTGCCCTGACCCTGAAAAAACTGGCTCTAGTTGCAAATCACTGGGCCTTCATGAAAAAACCCTCTAGCTGTAAGGCAGCTGGAGGAAAAGCTTTTGGCTTCCTTGTATTCCAGCTGGAAAAATTTATAGTTTAAGCGCTTTGGAGAGTTCTTACATTAAGACAGTAAGATGTTATTTTTCCTTACGTTGTAATTTTTGTTTAGCTGATTTTGGATGGAAGCTGGAATGTCCTAAATGCAAAAAAACAACCAACCAAAACTCCACAAAAGCCCAAGAGCATTTCAGAATTCAAAGGAAGTATTTTACAGGCAGTAGATGAAAGAACCACCTATCAAACAGACCTTTCTTCATTTAAAACAAGCACATTGACTGGCAGTAGTATTCGTTATAGTTAGTGTTATTAGGAAATTATCATTCCTGATCTTCCCACCTTTGGGATTCATGAATCTTGACCATTTCTGCGTGAGTTCTTTTCCATGGTGTAAAAAAAGAAAAAAAAAAAAACACACAAAAAAAAGAAAAAAGAAAAAAGAGAGAGAAACCTGCATCTGCCAGCGGGTTTCTGCAGTTGGTTTTCTCAGCTTGAGCTCAACAAGCTCATTCCAACCAAAATGACAAAAGTAACTCCGAAAACTGAAAGCATAACTGCCAAAAGCAGCCACATTATTTCATCAATGGAAAAACCCTCTCCTTCAGTGTGAGGAATTAAATTCCTCAGTTTAGCCTTGCTCAGTACAACAGAAGATATACACACAGCTTTAAGATGTAAAGTACTTACACAATGAATAAGCAGAGATGTTAAAAACCTTATCTTAATGTATATTTAAGATTTTTTAATACACAATACTAAGCTTTGTAGATACCCTGAATTTTTCATTTTTCAACCCTAGAAAGCAATGAAATTGTATGTCCACTGGTATTTCTATTTATCTGTCCATGTCATGTTTTGAACAGCTGAGGTTGTGTTCAAAGAGTTTTCCTAGGTTTTCCTCTATGCAGGTTAAAACTTAACAAAACCACCTAGGTTTAGGTCAACAACGTCAACAGCACTAGACATTTAAACAGGTGAAGTACTGCAACAGTACCTTATTTTCAACTGTCAAACAATGCAAACCCTCAGAGCGCACCTAACCTCTTTGCTACTTGGATTATTTTAGGGACTATGCTCCATTTCTTGTAAGCAGATTGCAAATCCTGTCCGAGCACCTGGTGACAAATGCTCAAAGCTGAATATCCTGCATAAAGTATTTTAGCTCAAAACAAACCCACAACACTTCAACAAAACCCAGAATACATTGTAAACAAGGATCTAAAATTTCAGTAAGTGGAAATAATGACAGCAACTAACCTCCATTTTAATTTGGCACCAAGAAATAAGTTTCAAAAATCCTTTCCCTCACAAGGGGAACCTCTAGCATCATTCTCAAGGCCGGAGGCAAAGCTACCTCTTACAAGAGTTCATGGTAAAAATGGTGGGAGCAGACCGGTTCGGTAAATCATACAAAAGAAAATTAAGCTCAATAACTACAGGTAATCATATCCATGAAAAGAAAAGTCATTATTGTCTCTGAGGCAGAAAAAAACACAGAGGTGGATGAGAAGCAGGGCAGGGAACCAAGCAGTGATTCTTCTAACATAACCCTTCTAAAAATGATCCAAGTTCCCTCTAGGGTATTGAGGGCAGGTCCTTCTCCTTCCACAGGTTAAGCAACAAAGCAAAAAAGGACAGTACAGGGAAAAATAATTATATCCTTCCAGATCTACATTTTTACTCAGAAACTGGCTCTACATGCAGGCTAAAAAATTTACCACAAAGCACACAATCAAGACAGGGCCCAAATTATATTCTGAAGTATCTCTAGAGTCTTCACATCATTCTCAACCCTGCATTTGTACATCTCACAGAGAGAACATTTCTTAGTATACAATCACTTTCCAGAAAGGCAAAAAGTTATGATCAAATAAGATGCAATTTTTCCAAGCAGTATGAAGTTTAAAAATGAAAAAAAGTCTGATGCAATGCTAATGTAACGAGTCAAGAGAAAAAGCAAATGGGGAAAGAAGTGGAAACTAATGTGAAACAGAAAAACAACAACACACACACTGAAGGATGATACAAAATATAGACAGCTGAGCTGCGTCAGTAGTCCTCTCCTCCTCCAGAAAAATAAATTGCAAGGATTAAGTTGTCCATCAAGTAGATACTGAGGAAGGACTCGAAATGCAGGACAGACTCTGTTCACGTATATTCCACGAGCACACCTTGGAGCAGCAGATCTAAGTGCAGCTCTAGAGAATTATTATTGCCAACATGACCACCTGGATCTTCTGATCTGATCGCATCTGCAAGTTCAAGACAGCCCCTCATCTCCATTTTAACAAAGCATCAATAAATATCCCTTTCTCCACTGACATAAGAACTTATAAAGCACTTGGAGCCAGAAGCAACCCCCAACACATATTACCAAGAAACAAGTGCTTCCCAGTGTAAATGTGTACAGTTAAAAAATTGCTGCAGAGGAGAAAATCCCATGTGTGGGGGTAGAACGAGGACAGGGAAGGATAGAGAGGATTACAAAAAGTATTTACATAAAGGTCACAATAATACAAATTCTTAAGTAGATGTTTGGTAACCTTCTTTTGAAGTTGAATCTCCATTAGGTTAAAGAAAACACAGCAATTCTTTATGTTACTATAGATTGGTAAGTTTATGGAAGATAACTCGTACTGAAGAAATATTTCATTCACAGCTGCTGAAGATGACCAATTGTTTTGTTACATCACTGTATCCATCCCCAGTTTTAATGGGACAGTTTTCTGAGAACCATTTTTCCACAATCCTCAAGAAAATGTGTTCCATCAATTTTACAGAAGACAAAGGTGAAAGCTACTGTGCAAGACAGCAGAGAAAACAGTGAAATTCAGGAATATGAACAGTAGAAGAAAAAGTAGTACCACAGGAAAGGCCTTTCAAAACTTTGCAAACATGTTTCTCTATAAACATGTTAATGGGAAGATAGTTTCACTGTCATAAAAACTAACTCTTTTTGCAGATGCAAAACAGTCAAGCAGTTGCTGTTGTGGGTGCAGAAAGCAAGCCAAATGTGTTGATTTCCACTAAGCTCTGCAGGTAGATCGAAAGATTCCTGCCATCAACACCCACCCTGACCTCTCCCAGTACAACTGATTTCTAAATCCTACCGTATACCTTTTTGCTCTTCTGCAGGCACATTCTAATTGCTTAGTTATTCAGAGGGAGCACACAGTTTAAAGGATAAAATGGAAGGTACCTAGGCAGTGAGATTAAATCACAGTGCTGGTTGAATAACCTTAAGATGAAATAACTTTGAAAGTTTTGTAAGTATGGTCTTGAATGACAGTGAGCTTTAAATACAAAGGCTGTAACAAGTCAGATATATCTATTTTTAAAGCATCAAACCAACTCCAAAACTAGGTTTCTTACAAATAGGGCACAAAAATGAGATGGAACTTTACTAACTGTCATCCATCATGTGATACAGATTTTTTTAAGCATTTGTTTTTTCCAAATACTACCTAAAATATGCTTCAGGATAAAAAAAAAAATGATTCAGTAGTTAACTGAAAATACTATGAGATATATCAGAGGGGTCTGAACAGATTTATCTTACCACAAGATGAACAGCATCCTCATTTTGTGCCTGTTCATTTTCCTTTACACCTAGAACAATCTGAAGTACTGAAATTGGTTAATATAAAACTGATATGTAGTACTGCCTTAACCTCAGCAACATCTGTAAAATGGCTTGTTAGTAGACACAAATACTCATTTTAAAACAGATACAGGTCGTTAACCACCCTCATTTGCAAATGCACAGAGGCTGCACTTAATGCCAACACTTTCTGCTAAAATACCCAGTTTTCATAAATCAAGTACTCTAACTGCTTCAACTCAACAAAAAAGCCACAAAAAGTGAACAGGCAACTCAACAAGTATTTCTAAATCAAATTAAATCAAACTGAACATGAAAAACATAAGCTTGAATTCTGAACACAGCTTTAAGAACCATAATAAAAGCTGAGGCTCTGCACAGAATACTTAAAAGTTTGAAGTTCTAGTTGATTAGTAATTTTATCTTAATTTTGACAAAACCATTTTTCTTTCTAAGACACCACAGACAAATTAAGTTCAAACACAGTCACAGTTTTGATGTAAAAATCTGCTTGTAATTAACCAGGCAAAAGTACCAGGGCAGAGGGATTAGTTATTCAATTTCCTAACTCTCACAAAAAAGCGCCAACATTCAATATTGCCAATTTCACTTGTTAAAAATTTTTAACATTCAAATGAGCATTTCATTTTAGCAAATGAAACCATTACATGTACAATCTAATTCAGCATTAACCAAATGGTGATGTGACAATTTTAAAATCAGACCTTGGGATACCTAGCAAAAATGCACACACATAAATTTCGCCAGTCTCTGAATATTTTGTTTCACAGCCTTAAAATGTTCATCTTGCATCTTCTGCTTTCAGAGAAGTTGTATTAGTGTGGATCCCTCAGGAGGAACGCATTTAATATAAAGAAGTTTACTCTTGCATTTTATTCGAAACATGGAGTACCACTTGCATGAAAATTAAAAAAATTCTATATAAGTAGGAGAAGACTGAGCTGAAGGGTCACGGTAGACAAGTAAAATCCTACATAGGCTGATACCTGTTTCTTCTTCAAATGGCGAAGTGGTGAAGCAGCAGTATTCAAGAGCATGACTAAGCCCTGAACATGAGTTTTGGCAGCAAGAACAGAGCAATGGGTGTAGCTGGAATCAGGAGAAGTATTATATTTAATGATTTGTTGTTTTTTTGGGTTGGAGGGAAGGAGAAAGCAGAGGAAGAACAAGGATGGGAAGGAAGAACAAGACACAAAAACAAATTGTGTCAAGTTACTCAGGAACTGACAGTGTGCATTCAGCGTCTCAAACTGGTGAGGCCAGACTCAGCACTTGCGATGCCAGAGCCAGAACACATCAGTGGCACACCAGCAAGGACTACTGGGTTTGGCGAGGAAATACAAGGCATGTACAAAGTTAAAAAAGGGGAGATGACAAAACTTAGCCCAAAGCTTGGTGCAAATACATAGCTCTTTTGCAAGTCTGGCCTACATTTGGGGTATAGCAATGGATTCCTATGCCAAGCCCTGTTGCGTGTGTGTGTTGTCCGTTTCCCATTCACATACTTCTACACAGATTCATATCAATCTAAGCAAAATACTACCATGCTTTCCTCCAACTTCTCATGACCAATAATTCTGTGGTCTGCATGTACAGACTTTGAGACTTTGACAAAGAAGCAAGCAGGCTGTTTGCTGTCAAGGACTATATCCTAGCCCAGATTACCTAGTGAAGATGGTAAATTTGTTTATTCACAGCTATTCCTAATGACTTGATCAAGAATTGAGGCAAGCGTGTGCACGATGAAGAGGTATTGAAGCTAAAATTAGGAGGACAACATTAATACCATAGGCAATGTATTCATTTATTCATAGTTGTGATCAACAGATATCAGCTGTTAATACTTAAAAAACTAATTAACAGATTACATGTAAAGCTAATAAAGGCAGAGTAAACAACATCAGCTTTACAACTCAAACTTTCAGGCTATAAATAAAAGCTCTAAATCAGTAAAAAGAGAATTGGGTAAAACTACCAATGTGTACATGGCTTTGGAGTTTATATTGTTTCCTCTCCATTGAGGCATTTTTAGCTTGGAAGGGAAGAGGACATATGCATGCATGCACACACACACTACATTTTTTTTTTTAACCTTCATTTTAATCGAAATGCACTGGGGGAAAAAAAAAAAAAAATCATTCTTAAAACAAGGGTCTTGTTTAAGCAAGCAAATATTGCAGTATTGTTGCTGTGTCCAAAAACTGCACTAAGTGAACCTTCTGAAACAATAACGTTTACAGAACTTAGTATTTAATTTACAAATAAAGCAAACAAACTTAAGTGAGAAGAAAATTCTATCAGTCAAATGCCCTTACCTATGGAGGAATAAAGCCATTCCTTTACTTGACTTGAATGTTTTGCTCATCCTCAATAGAAATACCAATAAAAGGTCTGAGGTAATACCTTGATTTTAAATAAATGACAAAGTATAGCCAAAAATGTAAAGGGAATATGTAAGCATGAAAAAAGCTACAAATGTATCTGTGTACAGCATTAATGAATTCTACACAAGTAATAGAGAACAGGGGAAATCTATCTAAGAAAAAAATATTACTTAACAGTGAAGCCCCCACAGCACATCGTTAGAAACACCAATATGCAGTCAAGTCTTCTCTCCAAAAGCAGAAGCAGCAACTGTCCACCCTACAAATCACGAACCCAGTGCATATTACTAATTTGTATTGTTCTTACACTGACCTCCTCTTTCCTCATTTTTTTTCAGAGGGAAAGGAGAGTACAAGAATCTGAGTATCAAAATCCCTCCTCTATTTTAAGACAGGATTTAACTTTCACAGTGAAAAGGATTAAGCATCTCAATAGAGACTGTGGTGACAAATTGCTCCTTCTCTGTTGCTTTACAATGCAAGAGATCTTGCACAAAATGTTAAATATAGAAATAAGGTGGCATAAAATGGAACTTTATCACCCACTAAAACTCTGATTCACTTGGAACTCAGATACAGCTCCAAGCAGTGATGCAGAGAATCACTCAGTATAATATTACAGGATCAAAATCCCCACTCTTTGTGGCCAAGGGAATTGTTCACAAGCAACTCAGCAAGGACAGTTACTGTTTTAAGACTTCTACCTGAGCATCAGAGAGCACTTTCATATTACAGGTAAACTCTCAAGATTGTCCCCATTGTATCAGAAGCAACACAGAAGAAACTCAAGACGACAAAAAAAAAAACCAAGACAGTGTAATTACTCCATGCACTTAACAGAATGATTGCTATACTAGAGACATGATGAATGCAGTTTTCGAAAAGAATGAAGCCTTCCCACCACTTTGCTCTGCCTGAGCTATGCAAAAAGTTAAGTAAGCATACTTGATTTACCTTTCTAGAGAAACTGATCCAACCGAAACAGTCTCCTCCTTTCCACTGGGTGTGGTTTTTCCAAAAGGGAGACAAACCTCTCAATCTCAAAATTTCCTGCAAATGTTGACTGCCACTGACATTCTTTCAATTCTCTAATCCATACCACTCACTCCAAGCAGTCGCTTCCTCTTCCTGGGAAGTTAAATGAGAGGAAGCTCGATGTAAGTGAGAAGCGCATGCCAGTGTTCCCATCACAGCCTAGCACAGCTGGGCATTTCAAGCACATTCTGGAAATGTATGGCCTTAATATATCCTTGTCACATATGAGCCAAACTCTACATCAAGAGGTTATTTTAATGCTAACGCAGATTTCTATCCAGGAAAAGCAGAAAGCGTGGAACCAGGTTCCGCAGTTCAGAACTCCTCCTGTGGTTGAAACAGAGACAAAACTCACGATAATGTATAAATAACCATGAACTCACTATGTCTCAATAGCAAGATAAACAGCACTGGAAGAAACTGATAGCTGAGTGGTTGCCATCAGAAACAGGAGTATAGCCTTAGGGAAACTATAATTACAAATAGGCAGTTCAAGAGAAGTCATGGATGAAGACACATGGAAAGCCCTTCAGAAGTTAGTGCTGAACATGGATAGTAATCAGCCTGGGACATCTTAGTCTGAAGTCAATGATTAATATTCTTTTATGCCTGAAAATGCCCTAAGCCATTCACATTTGAAGCTCTACCTACACTCTTCATGTTCACAGATTAAAAAGACCACCCAACTTTCAGCCTGACCTACTGCAGACAGAAAAATGTAACTTAGGTTAAACTTATTTGTATCAGCATATGCTACCTGTACTTACAACAGCATTCTTGTATACATAAACACTGTATCAATATATTCACACATAATAATTATGCAAAAGTAACAAGGTTTGCCCCAGATCAACCTAACAAACATTTTTCAAAGACAGGAGTGAAAATACAGGATGTTGCAAAATAAGCTCTTTAACTGTCTTAGCTAAACAAACAGGCTTGAGGCAGCTTCCTTAGTGCCTCTGCTGCCAGAGCCTCCTAAACAAATAAAAGGTAATGTGCATTTATTAATAACTACCACACACAGAAGAGAAATTTAATAGAAAGGTGATTAAAGATGCAATTCGATACACCTATTTTTCACGTCTTCAAATAATTGCAATTTTTGTTTTTGTTTTTCCAAAATCTCTTACTGCTACCGTTTCCAATATCTATACTGGAAGAGCAACTCGTTTTAAAGGACGGTTTCACCAAATATTGCTTCCAAAATGGCCTCAGTATCTTTTAAGGTGCTACTCATTTAATAAAATAAGACGCTACAGATTAAACATGTTACATGTAAGGACAGGAAGGAAAACAAAAAATGAAAACCCCAGTCTTCCTTTACACTAAGTTCATAAAAATTAACAGAAGAGATTTTGGTACACACACGCAACATTTGTCAATTTGCATCTTCACACAAGCAAGATTACATCCCCTTCAGGGAGTAACAGAGTCTGCAGTCAGGAGAAGCACGAGCATTTAAACACACATTTTGCCTAAATCCAGCGATATAGCAAAAAACCCTAAGTATCTGCAACAGCACAAATGAATATGTTCTTACAAACTCTTTGATAAAAAAAAAAAAAAAAAAAATCACAAAAAAACCCCACCAACCCACAAAACCTAAATAATCTCAAACATTCAGAAACAATCAAACCCACAAGTTACAGCTGGCTGGTAGTATATTGTGCTTTCCACAAAACCAAATTCTGCAAATTGACCCCTGAAAGCCAGGAAAGGAAGAGCTGAGGAGCCCCATCAGAAATACTTCAAACGCCCATGACTACACACATCCACACTGAACTATGCTGAAACGAGCAGCTTACATCTGACCTAGAGTCAAGCTCTTGGGCAGAGCACCACGTGTGCACCATTTCCAGCCACTACCTTCTGCACATGCAGTCCAAGAACTCCATCCAACTTCTACTAAACCCACAACCTTCACCTATCGCCCATCTTACTGTTGACAGTCCTGTGATAAGGCTAGATGTACACTCTTGCCCTGAGAAAATTTAGAATGAAAGGTCATCATCAGCACTAAGATTTCCAAGTGTTTATGAAAAGAAAAAAAAAAAAAAAAAAAAAAAACTTGATGAGGCAAGAGATAAAAGCAAACAGAAATGATGCATTAAGTTCTCCTCTGGCCACACAGTCGACCCTCATCTGTTTTGAATTATGAACTCTTCAGGGCAGAGACCCACCACCTTCTTACATTTTATATAAGAGTGCCATGCATATCTATAGTGCTACATAAATTATATGTTCCTTGGAACAATGTCCTGGCTTTGTCTGAGAAGGGCTTTGCTTGCCTATGAGGCGTGAACCAGATGTTATGGAACTCAATGGAAAAATTCCACCATCAACTGAAAATGGGCTTTGAATCAAGAACAAGTAATAACTTCGTATTATGTATTACTCTCACGGAATAAATTAGGACAATAATATGTAGAGCAAGGTCCACAAGGATCTTTTACATAAATAGTATGTAACACAACAACAAACCAGTCCACATTTATTTAAGACTACCTGTCACTGAACAGCAGATCGGAGAGCTCTAGAGAGAAAGCTATGCCATTACTTACGTGTTTCTTGCTAAATTATTAGCAGCTCCCAGTGGTTTTGAAAAATCCAAATTAGACTATGATAGGTTTCCCCCCCTTTGAAGCAGTACTAAAACTTGGAAATACTAGAAGAGAGTATGATAAAGTCTTCAGCTTTTTTTAAAGTGCCACTACCAAAAAATGTTTACCTACTATTCACTTTAAATCAGAAGCAGAGGAAGGGGCACATCACCACTTGATTTTCCACGCCATGCCAGGGCAGAAAGATTAGCTTAATTTGTCCCTTGTAACCAAGAACCGGGGCTTATTCTGTAACTCCACCGGCAACTGCAGAACATGTGCTTGTTTCTGCTAAAAATGCTCAGTGAAATAATGCAGTTTGATATTTAAATTTTTATTATTAAACTTCATAAGTTAAAAGTTGATAGGACCAATTCATGTGCACTGAGAGTCTGCTTGATTAAGAAAATTCAAGAAAGTAATACTGCTTGTCCACATGTTTGAAGACCAGTAAAAGACTGTTTAGCACCAAAAGCTTGTATTAACTCAGCTTTCTTTAAAAGCATGACAGATTCATTAGAGCACGCTATATGTAGCCTAAGAACCCAGGCTGAGTCCCTGACTTTGAGCCCAGCTCAGGGAGCATATGAGCAACTTCTGTTCCTCCCGAGGACAGCTAATACAGAACTGAGGGCTGTCCCCCATTGACCAGCCACCAAGCGAGACCCAGCAGCCACTTACTGAGCCATTGGCCAGAAGTCAGCATTGTCTCACTCCCCTCAGCACCCGTCTCCTCTCGTCTGCCTTTTGGTCTGCACGTCGTGACACAGGGAATGACCTTCTGGAATCTTTGCCTTGTTACTTCTGGCATTTCAGCATTCATATGAAAACTTCTTTCACCTCGCATAGCCCTTCCACGCAACAATAATTTCAGCACACTGAGGGCAGAATTTGGCACAAAATACTATACATGGTATTATTTATGCAAATTACACCCTCAGTTCTTCATGTGCCTTTTAAATGGTGCACTTCCCCTCCCTGTTCCACACAAAAGCCTGCCAACACCACTGTGAAGAGAGTCTCATTTTCAAAACCATTTAAAAAAATGCATATCCTATAGCTTCGAATTCATATTGTCTCTGAAAGTATCTTGCTGCCTTAGTTTGCAATGTGTTTCTAAAGCTACAAATCACCTTCTTCCTCACTACACAACCTGAAACACATGAAAAGAGTCTTGATTTTACCTCCAGAAACTCTGCCTTATCCTTTTCACATGCAAAAGGAAAACGCTTAACCCTGATAAAAGGAAATCGCACAGACAGAGACAGTGAGTAAGCTATGAGCAACTGTCCAAAAATTTTTTTTTTTTACAGAAGAAAACTCTCAAAGAAGATAGTTTCCATCTGTTTTTATTAGCTATAGTATCGTGTGTATGTACTTAGAAACTTCAGTGATCTGACCTATAGAGTTGATGGGACTGTAAGAAGAATGCCGGTCAAAATGAAGCAGCTTTAAACCTATTGCAGCATTCACATCATGGCTATATAATAATTATGCACACATCTGACAACACATTAATGCCAAATTAGCCACTACATCTGTTATCAACATGGATAAGTAGAGTACTCCTATTCACATACTTCAAGTTCTAACACATTTGGCTTTATTAAATTCAAAACAGTATTTTTTCCTATTATATTACTAACTATATAATTGTAAGGTACATCATATCTACATTAAATAATCAAGTCTTCAAATACACCTGTCATATACCCTACTTGATCCTACACAGAGGAAATACTTTATCTACTGCTTCAAGAATTATGAGCAGATTTATACAAGTGTGAGAAAATACTGTGTTGTAAAATGAGTCACGTGTAGAGTGAAGTATACATTACTATGGCTTAGCTCTGTTGGAGCAAGTAAAAAATCCCATGCATTTTAATAAAATCCTAAGGAAGAACTATTGACACATTCTTCTCTGTACACATTAATATTAGAGAGTTAAGCACAAGCACCACGTTCAGAAAAGTAACTCTCATCAGTCAAGAGCAACATAATCTGAAGACTCCCATAAAATACTTCCCCAAACGTTTTGGCAGTAAACGTATTCCTCCCCAACAGCCCTCAAAGCATCTGACAGCTACGTGCAGGATAAAGTATTCTTTCACATCTAAAAAGAGACCTTTTAGAAGTACCACTTACAGACATGAAGAAAACATGGAAAACACAGCAAAATATCTGTTTAATGGACAACCAGTCAAACATGAGTTTCAAGGTATTTCAGTATGGAGCATGAAAATTTACACTGTCTTCTGTATAGTACAGAAAGACAAAACAGCTCATAATTTTTATTAGCATACTGCATGCAGATCTTCATTAACATAACTCATAAATAACATTTTTACACATAATTCTTGGAAAAAAATGTTTTGCAAAAGTAATTTCTAAGTCATTACTCTTGACCATGTTTCCCTTTGTAGTTTAGTTGCTGCAGGACTATTTTTTCCAGCCCTTCCGTGCCTCCGTCTAACCACAAACTTTACTGAATCACTCTGTGGATTGTGCATTTCTTTCTTAAAAGGCCTTTGCATTTCTCAACCAAATATTTATGCTTTCAACGATATCACAATAAGTTTCACATCAGTTTTTTAATAACAGGATGCAGCATTTATCTAAAAAACCTTAAGACCGCCTCACAACATCTTCTTAGATGAGCCCCCTGCTATTAAGCAAAATAAACTTTCATAATGCATATTTTGGCATTTTCAGTTGAAGAATAATTAAGTTGTTGGGCATGAATGAGAGCAGCATACACCAAAGAACATATTTCTCACATTCCATGCTCAACTGATGGCTAGCAGACACATTAAATGACAAAAGCACTTTTAAAAATTTGATCAATACAGTGGAAACTGCACATTTAATTGGTTGACCTCATGAATGAGCAATGGGCATATTTTTTCCTCTAATCAAGTGATGTTATAACATTAAAATATCTTTCTTACCTTCTGAAAAAAGTCTTCCCCACTTTTCCCTTTGCCCTCTGCAGCAGCTGTAAATGAAAAGTAGGATCTAGTTACTAAATACATAGGAGAAAATTTACAGGTTTACACATAGAAACTATCAATGAGGACATGCTACTGTGAAATTATAACTTGCAG
>Ga0181612_161294_pt1 | contig 15637 bp, 12 predicted proteins | sample HoacroProtozoa21_FD_119630 | JGI IMG/M metagenome (GOLD analysis project Ga0181612, IMG submission 119630) | Hoatzin crop microbial communities from Cojedes, Venezuel. Combined Assembly of Gp0051906, Gp0051904, Gp0051908
ATTCTCCTCCGCACGCCGGCGGGGGGAGGGGCGGCCGCGTGGCGCTTTTGTTGCCGGCGGCAGCCGAAACCGAAACACTCGAGCAACTACTAAGTGGGTTTAGATCCGTACTAAGCCTTACTTTTCTTAATGGTCACCACTATTAGACAGCTAAGCTATGCTGTGATAGTTGCAACAGGTGTGGGGATGAATTTTCAGTATGGACTTTGTTTCTTCTTTGATTACTGCTAATAAAAGTCTGTGTTCTGTAGTCTTAAGTACTGTAATCACAGAGCTCTTTTCAAACTGTAGCGTGCCATGTATACAATCTGTCCTTTGAAATATGTTTTTTATTCTGTTAGAATGTTAATCGGAAATCAGGGGAAAATTTTTCTCTCCTCTTTAACGCAGAGAGATCCTAGTGTCTTACCACAAGGAAGGACGTGTTTTGTGCCACCCGGGTGTAGGTGTGCCTGCAGAATACTGTCCACTCTTCAGACGCCAGGCGTTCTTCTCTTTACTTTCATGTTACTTTCTACTGCATATGCACTGAACAGTGATGCCAAGTATTTTTTTTTGTCGTGTTTCCTGGTCTCACTTACTGTTCTGAATCAGTAGCTATCATTACTTTGATCCAGTTCAGCTGTTCTTGCATTTCTTCACGTATTTATTAATGGTTTGAAGAAACGCCTGAAAGAGTGCTGTAAAGTGAAGTCTCAAGTCTTTATGTGGCCTTGTTTCTAATAAGTGAATCATTAAAATCTCCACAACTGTAGGTATTTGCGAGAGTTGCTCGTATAATTATGTGTTTATCCCTTTTGCATATGCTGCATATTTTTGCATTGATTATTACTAAAATAAGTATTTATAGAGATGCTGTAAATTTGTCTAGTTTTGCATGTGTACACAAGCCCTCTTCCTCTTGCCTTCTGCAGATAATTTACTCCTGCGTTCCTCCACCTGGTTCCACGTAGATTGCTAGGATCTCGGAGCCCACCAAAATTCACCACATTTTAGAAATACTTGATGTGTTAAAAGCAAGGTCTTATTGAGGCATTCAGGTTTTGGATTGCTCTGGTGTTTTAATGATGTTACCCTTTTGCTGGCATATCTTAAGATTTTGTTTTTCTTTAGAAATTATTATTGGAAAACTGTGGCTATCAGTGAAATCTCTAAAAATAAAAAGTCTCAAGGAATATTAATTCAAACCTAATGGATACTGGCTGGTATGCAAGTGGAATTATGTTACACGGGCTTCGATCTGAAACTTGCTTGCTTTCCATTGGTTTACCCAGTCCATATCCATGGCTGCCTACTTAGAGGACTGATGTACGAGTTGCCGATTTCCTAACTTTATTTGCCTTCTTTACATTTAGTCTGGTAGGCCAAGGAGGAGCCAAATGTTTACTTTACCAGCAGCTTCCTGCCCTGGAAAGCTTGCTTGCTTTCTTTCTTGCTTGCTTGCTTGCTTGCTTCCTTCCTTCCTTCCTTCCTTCCTTTCTAGCTCTTTTTGTGAACCCAAAGCTTCCAGTGTCTATAGACAAATGAAATCAGTTTGTCCTTAATTCTGGGAATGAAAGGCTTCCATGGCTCATAGCTGCCAACCAGCTGGGCTTCCTCAAACTTTTCCCTCACAAAGAATTTTAAGAAGATTTATTTTCAGGCAAAAGTAAAGCAAAATGAAACATCAATTCTAAAACAGTGTAATTGCCTGTCGGTTGAACAAATACACCTGGAAGTACAAAAGTATCTTTGTATTTTGGGAAGAGCAGGCAAGTGTTGTCCTCTACAGTCAAGAATAGAGACATGGTCTGAAATAACATTAGCACAAAATTTACAGCATTTCAGGGTACAGATCAGGGTACACTCTGCTCAGTTGTATTAATTTCACAAGTACATACATCCTCCTTAAATCTCTAGCATTTCAATGAGTGAAAACAAAGAGGGAGATAAACATAAAAAATCAGTAAGTTTGAATATAAATCAACATTTTGAAAAGACCACGAACTATTTTTATATTTTAGACAGCAGAATACTTTAAGTCATCAAAGACAATAAGAAAAGGCAAAGAAAAAAAACCACCACTATATAAAAAATATTCCTACAATAAAGAGAGAGAAACAAAGACAAGAATAATCACACAGAATGATAAGGACCTTGTGAAATTTCATACCATATTCATTACTTATAGATTGTATTTGCCACTTTCATATATTATGATGAGAAAAGCCATAGATAAAGATATAGCTTATAATCAGAGCACAAATGATTGCTATCTACTTTTAGGACAGGAAAAATAACGAAAATTATAGAGGAGAAATTTCATACAATATTAGAAGCTGAACTATTGTTCCTACCTTAATAAAGTATGAAAAGAAAGACTGTGATCTGACCCACGCACTAGTGACTGGTAACTGTTGAAGGTGATAATGTGTTAGTAACATGGAGATTAAATTACTAATTTTTATTAAAGAGAGATGAACCTGAATGGGAAGTTCAGGGAACGTGGACCCAAACTGTTCTCTGTGAATATGGCCCTAGGTCCCACAGGTCTCCCAGTGAGCAAGCAGCACAGCACAGGGACTTTCAAATTTTGATGTTATAGAAATTGCCAATTACAAATCTGACTGATTCATGGGAAAAGACCCAAGTGGTGTCTGCCTCAAGGTGTGAAAGACTGCAGTCTTTGTGGGAAGATTTTCCTTCTTCTGTTCAGCAAAGTGGTGAAAACATTTTTTTCTACTAGACAACTGTTCTATAAACAATTTTGTCACCACGACTGGATTGTGCAGAACATCCTGGAAAGCACTGTTTGTCTGTAAAAAATGGCTTCTGTCAGATGGGGAGATTCAGACTGTGTGTATAAAAGGAGCTGTTTTTTATCCCTCAATTTCTGTCTTACTGCCATTAGTTGTGATTCTGTTCGTAACAGTTGCTGTTTAAGGCTTGCCATGCCTTGTGATTTCTTTGCCATTAGGTTTTCTGGAAAGTGCGAGTTACAGAAATGCTCGTTCTGAGTTTCCATGGTTCATATCACCAAGAACTGTGAAACTAAAGACAATGTCTGGTGTGGGGCAGGAAGGAAGGGGCTGAAATATAAAAACGTTTTTCTTCACTGGCAATGATGAACTCCTCTACAGATACACATGCACAACACGTATATCAGTAACTACTAAAATCAATCTGAGTGATTTTTACTTTTTCTATGTTTTAAATTGTAATTCGTTGTACTGTTTACATAAATATTGCAAAATCAGCACATCAGACGCAAACTGTCATTCCATTTATGAAGGATTTGATTATTTTGCTTTTTAAATTTATAAATCCATCTCTTAATGCTTTCAAACTGAGGACTGAGGAACAGATATGCAGACCCATTGACGCTCACTTCAGCAAACACCACCTCAGCTATAATCCTTAATCAATGCTTTACCTTCTAGCTCTTGCTGCTTGCCAGTGTGTGGATCTTGCCCTCAGTGGGCCTGATTACCAATTAGGGAGCAAGAAACATATGCTCCAAATCACAGTTCAGTTTACCGAAAATGTTTGAACACTGACAGCAAATACTAGTGTATCTACAAATGTGTGCATAAGCTTTTTCAAATCTCTCAGGACATTAATTACTGGGTCTTCGGTCTACTTTAAGCTAAACAGACATTGAATTATCAATGGATTTTGAACCATCTGTGAACTCTATCACTGAAAGTTTTGAAACTTTCAAATCAAGTATGAAACTTTATGAAAGACATAAATGCACTACTAAAGGATGAGCATTTATTTGCCTGATATGACATGTATTATATGGGTGGGTATGACAAAAAGCAGAAATTTGTTTCACTTCCTTGAAGAGCATTCTGTGCAGAAGCAATGGGTCTGACACGTCACTGAATGTGTTATGCCCTTCCACTGTATTTTTCTTTTCCAAGTAAGCAAAGAAGAACAAACCCAGTATTTGCCTAGTACAAAGACACTAGTTTATGTCCAAAATACTACATTAAATATGGGAGATACGCTAATACATGTGTAATTAGCAATGTTGTAGTATTAAACCATGTATGTTTTAGGAGCACTAAGAAGAGCATCTGTCTTATCTATCTTCATAAAGTAAAATGAATGTATTATTTCCACTAGAATAATGGAATCCATTAATGCTAAATAAAAGGAAAGTAAAACATTATCAATGAAGGTGGTAGGAAGTTTAGATCTGCCCTTAGCTCTGAACCAGCTGTGACCATCCCGGCCATCCCTATTGCAGTACAGAGGCAACAGGACCACCAAGGTAAGTGATATTTGGGTTACATTTCCTTCAGGAAGACACTAATTCTTGTACTAAAGTCTTATGACAAGCCATTCCACAGCTAATGAGAAATTCAAAACCTAATCTAAAAGAGAACCTGTGAGGGTCTCTCAGAAGTATTTCCAAAGTAGATATTCCCCTGTCTGTCTCATCAGTATGGCCTGAAGAAGACAGCTGGCCTCGGAGAGACAGGAAAGAAAATGATGTATTTGTGTCCTACACCATTTCAGATCCAGAGAATCTTATCACAGACTGAGGTAGAGAAGATGGCCAGCCAGGGGATCCAAATTATGGTACTTACATACCTAGCAGTATGTGACTTCATAAATAGTCCCCCTGAAATCATTGCTACAATGAAATACTGATAATTTTTTAGTTCCAGTAATAAAACCTTTAGCAGATTAGGATCGCTGCATTTGGCTTTGACACCAACACGTTAACTTTCTTTGTGGACAGGGATGACTTTCTAAAGAAGTGTCAAGTGGTCATAGAGCATACAAAGAGAAAGCTACTATTTAAATGTGTTTAATGGGAAAAATGCTGTTTGACTATCAGCTATGACTTTTACTTTGCTTCAAGAAATATTATTCATAGCAAATTTTAGACTTATTAACATTCAAGGTTTTTTTTAAGTATTAACATGTTCACTTATTAAAGATGACTAAGTTTAATCAAAACATTTTTAACCCTTTTATTGCAGGTTTTTTAGTTAGCAGGTTATGACTCCATCAGTATCACATTTATTCTTTCGCAATAGAAGAACTGCCAGTGAGCTCTGAGAACTTGTTATACGCTTCTCAGTTCAGTGCTGAATTCCCAACACTGAAATGCTAGAAAACATAACCTTTAAAAGGCCCCCGTATTCCAAACCCTAACCCAGTGGACTGACTGATGTTTTTAGCAATGATAGTGGGCACAGAGTGAAGGGCTTAGATGCAAAACTCTGTTTTTTCAAGCTGCTTCAAAATTGTTCAAGGAACATCTAAAAATGAAAACACAGAGTGACAAGTGATATTTGAAAATACAGGTATGACGGCAGGCAGATTACAGTTTCAAAGCCACATAGTGTCAAAGTTCCTTCTATTTTAAATGTTGGTGGAAATTGATTGTCCAAATGCTCTAATTTCTGAAAATTCCAGCCATTAGTTGTCAATATGGGATTAAAACACAGCTCAGTCTCCTCTCATGGATAGACCTCCTTCCTTAGAAAAGCAATTTTTTGTGTGCTAAGGGCATGACTGGAAAATAATTTCAAGCAGAAGGAGCGTAAAGATTTCTTCCTTTAAGACAGTTTTACTGTGTCTAGGATATTTTTCAAATTCTAACAGATTCTATATTTACATACAATATAAATTAGTTTTACGTTATCAAATTAGGTATACTCACAGATCAAGCAGGTAGACACGGATCTTACAGTAAGGCTCAAAAGTAACACTACAGTAAGCTAACCATACAGATTTCTTTTCATTTTCAGCTCTTCCTTGACCATCAATTTTACCACATATTTTGAACTCCTGTGGACGCTTCTCAATAGCAATAGAGCTTGTCTCACAGATATGATACAGCTTCTTTCTAAAATAATGCTCTGAATTTTAGATAAAAGCTTTGCATTATAAATGTACAAAGCATTCTGCCAGGGAGTGTAATAAATCTGCCTTCAACTATCACTCTGATGTATAATGTATAACAAAAAAGAATAGAACCATTTTAAAAGAAATAGGCACTTTTCCGTCTTACTATCTTTAAAATCTTTCCTTACCCTTCAAAATGCAGATGGCCAGTTCCCAATCAGAACTAGAAAAACAGGTAAGCACTGCACTTAACTTCCTAACAGAGATCTTTAAATAACAAAGATCAGCCATGCTTAAAAAAAAAGAGAAAAAAATACTTTCTTTTTCTGAGTACAATGACTACACTCATTTCACGGTGAAGCCGTCCCTTTATCTGATAGTTCATTCACTGCTATTCCTTTCAAAATGTCACACTTTCAAAATATAAGAAAACAAAAAACCTGAAGTGATCCCGTGATGGCTTTCAGATACTGTACTCTTGAGATATCTTTTATCTTTTTTTTTCATACCATACATGCACGGCTTTTGTTTCTGAAGGTATTTGCAGGCAGGTTTATTTTTCATGTTAGATAAGCCATGTAATTAAAAGAATGGACGATGACCATCTTTTTAAAAATGTTGGAAATCTGCATTTTACATTCAACTCTGCCCCTCTATGAACAAGAGTTTAGGGAAGTATTGTGTTAAAAGGAAGAGGGAAGGTTTTGCTTTCTTAATATAGTACAAATTTGTTTCCAGCAGCAAATAAAATAGTATTTCAAAGGCAGTTTGAACAGGAACTAAGGGATTGAGGCAATCAAAGCTACTTAAATCCAGAGAAGTAGGAAATCAACTCTATCAGAATATTTTGTGTTATTATCTACACTGTTCTATACAGAAATTCTAAAGCCATAAAATGTCACAGCCCATTGTTCCATTTTATGAAACAAAATAATTATTGATAAAAATGCACTTGTATCAAACATCCAGTCTATTGAAAATTGGACACATTTAATGTAGCCATACTCCTGCTACAACAAGAACCTAGGAAACAATGATACAGAAGAATTATAGGCATGGTTTTGTACCCTTTATGTAAGTAATTCTTATGTGCACAAGCAGCCCTATTAATATTGATGGAATTACTCATGTGAATAACGACTACCGTGTAAGCCAGGGCTGCAGAATCAGATTGTATATGACTTGCCCACATAGGGAATCTATTACAAAATAAAAAATAGCAGCAAGTTTGCTGCTTATTCCTGTGCTTCACTTCCAGGATTAAAATTCTTGCCACGGCGACAAAATGCAGAAATAGGAAAAGGAGCAAAGAATGTAAGGAAATGCTCAAACTGAAGTCTTGAGTTCTTATTTGCAGGAGTAGTCCCATTTTCTCTCTTTGAAGCATTTTCATTAATAGAGAATAACAGATAATAAAATCTGCAGAAGTTACTGAGATGTTAATGAAACAAATTCTTGACTGTATTTTATTTTGTCATTGTTTTGTTTCCCATTTTCCTTGTTAACATAATTAGTCACATGGATTTCCCCTTTTTTACACTGGTAGAGAGGAAAACTGAAAGAATTTGCTATTCTAATATAATATACCATTCATTGTATGCATTAAAATATGCATGTCCTCTTCTTCAAAAGGCAGTTTTTGAATGATTCATGGAAAAAAAGTAATCTACATCAATAAAAAACCAGCTTTGTGAAATTCACAGGAAAACACATTTGGAATGTGCAGAGTGGCCAAAAAAGACGACATTTTCATTCTGTCCATTCCCTTTTTTTTTTCATTTTCTTCTCCCCTGCCCTCAACATTTCTGAGAGTGTATACTGAATTTTTTCTCTTTAATTTTATATTGTCTATATCTAATATGCATGCAAGTTCTGTGTGCGTCATAATCCATAAAAATGTTACATATAAAACTTGCAACACCAGCAACATACATAAAAGGTGGAACAGAAGTGATAAAGTATATCTTCTATATGAAAATGTGCATTATTTCTACAAACATTAATTTGACAATAGAGGATAAACCAAGCAAACACAAGTCTAAAGCCATGGGACTGCTACAGTCAGCTGACTTATTCATAAAAACTGCGAAGCTGTGAAAGAAAAGCATGTATTGTCCCATGTTGTCCTTCAGTTATTCTTAACCGCCCTAATATCCTTGGCTATTGACATACTTTATCAAAGAATGTAGTTGCTTCTGAGGAGTGCAGACTGTCCTATCACTATGGTTATTACTTCACCTTGTGAAAAACAGAAATTAAACCACTATCATCTACACTGGCTATTATTTAATTTAGCCCTAGATGACCAGATACTGTCATATTATAAACCAGTGTTCTTTTCCTACTTTGTGCTTCTTGTTTCATGTGAATTCGTCAGTATGAACCTTTGCTTACTGGATTATCCTCTTACCAGAACAGGAACCGTGACTTCCCAAAGAAAATTCAGGCAATTCAGTAGAAGCATCTGTGTTGAAAGTGGCGATAACAAAATCGCCGGCTTTTCTCTGTGTGTAGAAAGAATAAGTCAGCAGCTAATAAAACAGATTGCAGATTAATACTATGCATCATCAACCGGCTGATTACTGATTTTCCAAACGTCTCTAATTCATACTGTTTAGATTTCCTATGCAGAGCACATAAGGTGAACTCCTTAACAGGAGACTCTAAATCATGTACATGTTTGAGGTGCCTAGAATAGTATCCATCTGACTGCATTCTGTAGTCAACGGATGCCCTTAATAGCATGTGACAACTGCTAATTTTGCCTTATGGTACTTTACTTGTAATCTTAGCAAAGAAAATCAGTGACTCTTCCTGTGTAATTCTCGATAATGCTCTTTGCATAATATGTTTGGGGAAAGTCATCACATAAATATTTCTTTGACTGAATACATTATACGAAATCAGTTAGGATATATATGTGTGTTTACTGTAGAAGTATAATATACTGAAATAAAATGGGAGACATCTAAAGTATAAAAGGAGTTTTTTGAGTACACATTTGTTGCATATTCTGTGCAAAAGGTTAGCATATTTATCACATAAAAGCTTTACTCCCTTCACAGATCAGGATGAGAGGTTGTAGAAATAGGGTTTGAGCATGTAAACTATTGTCTACGTGAATTACTCTTAACACTATTACTTAAGTGTTAATAACACTATTAATTAAGTGAATTACTTAACACAAGTGAGAAGTCACAAAGAGTGAAGATTTAAAAGATTTACTTCTTGGACTTGGAAGGTTTTCTATTTATTTATTTTTAAATTCATGTCAGATTTACATCTCTCATACACTAGGACACTAGGACACTTCTCATGCTTTGACGGTATAAAGAGACCAGTATGTTAGACGTGAAATTACATTTGCGCAAACTAGAACCAAAATGGCTGATGGGTCTGGTTCTGATCATTTGCACCAGTGTTACAGCTGTGTAGCCCAAGTTTAATTAGCAGAGTTAATCGTGATTGATTGGTCTCACGGCAAGGGGGGGGCGTCACATTCTCTCTTGCGACAAGTAAGTCTTGAAGCCAGTGAGATGGCAGAGAGATGCAATCAGCTCCCTGAATTTCAGGCCAGGCCTGACTCCAGTGAAACTGGAAGCCGCTGCCAAGGAGCTCAGCGTTGTCAGGTCCTGGGCATTGCGCCACTGGAAAATAGCCATGCTGGATTTCTGTTCTGCTGTCCCAGCTCACCCCATGTGTTGGAAGGAGGCATGGAAATGCAGAGCCCAGCTGCAGTGCAGATGCACCAGCTCAGATGCGTGCTCTCTGGAATACTTGTTTCTGGGTTAGAGCACAAAGGGACCAAAACCCAGCTTCTGAATCTGTTATGCTAAAACAAGTAAGCTTGTTAATGGAAAGGGAGAAGCAAAATTAGACTAAAGTGGAAAAAAAGTGGGTGCTCAGACTACATAACTGTAGACACCTGAGCAAAACGTTCCCTCTGCAGTAAATGGAGAGACACCATCTAAGACCAAGGTTGATGCAGAGCTGGAGTCAGACCAAGGCGAACCACTCCCTGTTTCCTCCAGTTTGTAATTACCATTGGGATCTTTTGGAAGTGATGGATACAAGACATCCATTCTTCCATCGTGTGACGCTTTTCTTGATATCTCTATTTCTTCATACCTAATCCCATTTTTTATTTAAATTTCATGTTTTTAATCAGATCAACCTAAGTTTATGTGATTTTAGAAGTATTTTTAAATTTCCTACCTTTTATTTCTTTAATTATAGGTTTATTGTGCTTTAATTAAAATACTAAAAGAGAACTTGACCTGCAAGCAACCCTTTTACTTTAAAATGTTTGGTATTTTAATAGCTTGTAAACCCTTTCCAATTCTTCCCTTAGTAGGGGGTTTCTTGAATGGAATGGATAATGTTTGTTTTCTACAAACCAACATTTTTCTAATGAAAGAAAATTGAAAATTTTCCAGCCTGTTCTAAATTTAAACAACTTAGCTTTACTGTGCTTGCACTTCTTTTGTGTCTCTCTTCTTCAAACACTGTACGAAATTAGTTTACACAAAGAAATACTGGAAAAAATAGCAAATGGTGATATAATGGTGGAAAATAATCATCAAATCAACATTTGAGACGTCATTGACTAATACACACAGCATAAATCTGGGACTCAGAAGTAAACCCATCTAGCCATTTTGCGTATGCCATGTGACCTACACACATGAGTAAACCAACTTTAAAGACTTAATGTTTCATATGAGATTGCTTGTGAAGTAAAGCAAGGCACAACTTCGGAATTATTTCAAAAACATGATCTGTTTTACCAGAACACACAGCCCCCCTGTATTATTTATCTGATCATTTATTTGGGAGAAAATTCAAACAAAAATGAAGCTGTGACTTCATTATATAAATATGATCAGTCTCATGAGGTGGGCTTCCAACCAACAGGTTATTCACATAAGCCAAATAAAAAAGGTTAACTTAGATGCCTTTTTTTATCATACGGTTTTATAACCGGATTTACACACTTATTCAAATGACGCATCCTACAGCCAATCCAAATTGGTATCAGTGGAGAGGAAAGACGAGCACACAGAATGTAAAATTGCCTATAAAACATTATGATATGGTGAGGAAGGTTACTGGCTGCACTTCCTGCTTGCTATTGCGAGTAATTAAAAAAATTAGCTCCGGACATGGCCACAGATGTTCCAGGCTTACAATATTCACACCCATCTTTTTTACTTGAACAGTTTGTACAGGACAGCGTTTAGCCTCACAGCCCAGCATATAGGTCCCATCCTTAGAAAGAGAAAGCAAATGATCTGCATTTATAGTAGGCTTGTAAATTCTCCAGAGAGACTCAGCCCGATACAAAAGGTCAGGAAGGGAAGGATATTCTGTGTAGCTACAGAAGCTTTTGACGTAGCAGTTCCTCTTCACAAAGGAGCAATCCTTTGATGATACACAGAAATGCGAAACGCTACCAGTATGCTGCCACAGCATAGCATTCTTAATATTGAATTTCAGCATTGTATTGCCAGCCATATTAATATAGCCATGAGGTATTTTGGAAAAAAAAAAAAGAAAGCATTTTTTATGGACCTAAAATAAGAGTCAGTATACCCTAGGGAGCTTGGCATCTTATAGAAACTTACGCGTATACCTCCTAAGGCAAGGTGTGTATTAACAATTATTGCTACTGACAATGAACAGCTCCACCGATGACTAAAGGATGAAGCAGTAAGTGTCTACTGAATGAAAAAAAGACTCTGGGTGAGCCAAAAAGGACAGAGAGAGTGAGTTTTAAAATAAAGGGGCAGACCTGGCACTGAGAAGCTGGAGATGGAGAATAAAAAGCAATTCTTTTGTGTTTTCTGTACAAACAAAGCTTATCCTTTCAGTAGTAGAAACTTGAGTTACTACCAGAAGGGAGGACATGCCCGCTTTCAGGCAAACCGATCTGCCGTAACACCTCTCAGGGCTGCTCAGATTGCTGCTGGTGAAATGCTACTATGATGTTACTTCCAGGATCACAACTTGTACAAGACAAACTAAGACATTTAGTTCTCGAGGAAGTAAAAAGGCACCTTGTGGAATTTTCAGGAGGACATAACTATGTGCTACTTGCTGATTGTCATTGGAGTTATTGTATATGCCTAAATACTCTTGGAAAACCACACAACCATAAATCCCTAGGCATCCAACTACCTGAAAACATTTGGTTCTCAGACCCTGGAGATATTTAAGGGAGACATTCAGGCAGACTCAATGAGCAGCTTAGAAATCAGGAAAAAAAAGGTCACTAACTTTCTTAGCAGATTAACTTTTTCCTTATCATATTATGGTACATCCCATTGCACAGCTGTTTCTGAAATACCTTACTACGGCTGATGCACAAAAAAAATTATGATTGGCTCAGAAGAAACATGCTTTAAAAAATTCAGGACAAGATATTTAGGCTAATAACGTTTCTGAACAGCTTGTTTGGGAGAAAAGGTACTTGTACACATTTGGCAAGCATACTATATTGCATCTACATGAAAAAAAAGAGCAAGAACAAGCAAAGCGTTACATCATATTAAATAAGATCAGATGCTGTTCTTGAATAATGCATTCAGCTACACTTGTTCCAATTCAGAGCTGAAAAATAATTATTAATATGCTATATTTAAAATACAAAATATTTAACCAGACTTAAACAAGAAGATGTTAGCAATCAAAGACTGATTTCACAAAGCCATTGAAAAGAAAAGGATCTGAAAACAAAACAAACAAAAAACAAATCCAAGAATGACAATTAAGAACGTATCACTGCGAGTGCAGGCAATGGAGCACAAAACATTGTGCACCAAATCAAACATATTTCAGCCTACAGTGTCAACAGACAGTTATTTTGATTTAGGACATGGTTCTTTGAAGTACTATTCCAGTAAGTATCTCTACATTACAAGAGTCCTGCATCTCAGCTGGGACAACGGTGGTTATTCTGGCAGATAAGGACAACCACATTTCAGGCTAATACCAGCAATGAGGATTGTTACTGATCAGCCTGTGCTGGAGCGGGGTGGTGTGTGGCTCTGGCTGCACTGCCAGTCAGGGCAGGAAGTGCCAGTGCTGAAAAAAGAGATTTAAGTTTTAGTCTTCTGCTAGGGCAGAAAAAGCCTACTTTGGAGGCCTTTGTGTAATTTCCTACTTCATAAATGCTTTTTTTCCTAGCAAATCAAAGAATGTGAAGTACCACTAAACTCCATTAAGTTATTTCAACTTTAGGATTGGAGGAATATGCAAATGAAAACGTTATATTTTTCTTTTAAAGCTGAATGTTCCTGCATAGCCAGCCATGAGGAAGTATCTCTTAACATTATCAGTCATATAGAAAACCCTGCCATGCCACCCTGTCTTCTATTCATCACAGCTGTACAGACTTGAAATTAGGGTAGAGATTTAGGATTTAGCTCTACTCTGTGCAGCACTGCACATTTTTCCATTCCTAACTATCACTTATTTTATGCAGAATAGTGGAGATAAAATGCTGACACTACCTTAGCCACCTGGTTATATTCAAGTTGGCTGACCTGTGCGGGCCCTTTAGTCATCACAAGTTGAGGGAGCCTTAAAAACAACTACACGTTTTAAAAGCTTTCTATGTAGATTTGTCTAAGAAAATTCCCAGTAGCTATTTTTCAAATTAACCTTGAACGTATATTGCAAGGCCGTACCTGTGTACGGTCCAAATCTCCAAACTTTTTGATGTGGAAAAGAAAAATGTAAGCTAGCTTCGCTTGTTTTTCTCAATGAAGTTAAGAATTAGTATTTCAGTGATATAAATCAGATTTTTCGTGTACTTTCAGGTACAGGCAGATCTGCGTAGCGCTTAAATTTTTTTTTATAGGAAGTTTAGGAAATTCATCAGCATATCTAACAGGTTACACACTGTCCCATTGTGTCCTATCCAGTGGTTTTCCAGACATGGTATAGTGATGATCTCCACGTTCAGCCGTCATCCTGATTCAGCCACTAGTACTTGAAGGGCAGGTATACCCACAGGAGCGTAAAATTTTAAATGGAGCCGAGGAAAGTCAGCGTTCGCATTGATTGAGCTAACTGATGCATACCCTGTTTTAAGCAGTGAAAAGTTTGGATCGACTAGCAGTACATCAACACAAACTGAACATCATAAACCAGAAAATGCTTGAGATACAGCTGGTACAAGGCCCGTACTCGAACTTCAGCATTCTGAGTCGTCAAGTGGACCGGTACATTAATGACTTTTTTTTCTCTTTTGCATCAGATAAACAGTTAATTTGACAAAGCCGAGCCTTTAGCATAAAAGAGATTTCTTGCGGTTTAAATTTTCACAGTGCTCTTGCTTGTATTTTTGGTTACACTGTGAGATTGATACTGTTTCAATACAGTTACCAGTATGTTTTTCTTGTAATGCCATTTACTTTTCTTACTACCCTCATGTTGTTTGAAGCCACGCTGTTAATACTGAAATGTATTTTTTCTAATCTTTTGAATTAAAAACTGTAATCACAGCGTGTTGTTTCCTTTCTCCCTTTTACTGTAGCTGCTTTTCATGGGTTTCACTCCCTTACTGCCGCTGCTAGAGGGGGGGATTTAAAGTGACAGATAACGCAGTGCTCGGATCAGTTATTTCTACTGTGTGCACACTTTCTGCCCGTGTTTCAGATATGCTTTGCTTTTTTTTTTTCCCTCTTAAGCGGTTCAACCCCCTTTTAATTCATAAGAAAAAGCGTTAGGCATAACGTTTTTTTAACTATGATATGTTACGATGTCTTCTTCAAATCGTGTTCCTTCCTTCTGTAGATAGATACTGGAGTGTTGGGAGCAATTAACATAACTCAGGGAACTAATTTCCTGTGGTTCTTTAACTCTGTATTTATGGCTTTCGAAGGAGTGGATCTGTACTCTAAGGATTAGTACAGTCTATAAATTTGAGTTGTCTGACTTTTAAGGAATTAAGATAAGAAGAGATCAGTGGTGGCTGGAAATCGCAGGGAAAAAAAATAATGCACGCTTTGTGTAGGGTTTTCTTCCTTCTTTTTCTTACTTTCAAGAAAAAAATCACCCTTTCAGGTTACGTCGCAGGACTGCTGAGCCGCGTCCCTTGCGGCTGGGCCTGTCGCACGCCTTTTCACCCCCTTCTCTCCGGATTCTCCGAGCCAGGCTTGGGCGGCCCAGAACCCGGCGATGCCGCAGCCAAGGCCCGCTGCCCTACCATCGACCGGCGGGGCGAGTCAGTGAACACGGCGGGGGAAAAAAAAAAAAGCGAAATTTGTTTCGCCTAACAGCTTTTGCCAACACGACATTGTCGTGTGTGTGTCCCCCCCGCCCGGCGCTGCCCGTCCCGCAGCGCTAACCGACGGCGACCGCCGCAGCCCTCAGAGAAACTGCTGAGGGGAGGGAACCGCATTGGAAAATCCCTTTCGGTTGGGGTTTTGCGCTATAAATAGCCCATTTAGGGGTAACTGTGGTCCCACCTACTGCCGGGCCTTGGGACATTAGAGGCTCGTAATGGTCCTTACCAGCCCTGACCGGCCGCACCTCGACGCTGCCCGCCCCCGGCAGCCATTTCAGCCCGGCCCTGGGCCTTAGCCCTCGCCTCTGAGGCGCCGTCTGGCCGCAGCTCGGACCTCGCTTCCTCGCCTTCACCGGCCGTTGTCCGTCCGGCTGGGCCCAGCTGCCGCCGCGGGGTGAGCTGTCGTCCGGCCTGCGGGCCCGTTCGGGTACCTCGTGTGCGGGAGGCGGGCAGGGCTGGGGCTGGCTGGCGAGGGCCTCTCCCGGGGGCCGGGGCCTG
>Ga0181612_127376_pt1 | contig 15634 bp, 17 predicted proteins | sample HoacroProtozoa21_FD_119630 | JGI IMG/M metagenome (GOLD analysis project Ga0181612, IMG submission 119630) | Hoatzin crop microbial communities from Cojedes, Venezuel. Combined Assembly of Gp0051906, Gp0051904, Gp0051908
AGTATGAACCTTGGAAGTCTTGCGGATGGAACCAGGGTCGAAATATGCGCTCTCAAGGAATACGGAAGTCGTATCATCGGACACACCAGAATCCTCACCACCGAATACACCGGCCATGCACATGGGCTTCTCCACATTGGCAATCACTATATCCTGAGGCCTCAAAGTACGCTCTATGCCGTCGAGATTGACGATTTTCTCGCCTTCCTTGGCACGACGAACGATAACCTTATTGCCCTTTATCTTGGCGGCATCGAATGTATGCAGAGGCTGTCCCAACTCGAAAAGGACGAAATTGGAAACATCCACAACGTTATTGACAGGATGAAGTCCGATGGACATGAGTCTCTTCTGCAACCATTCGGGAGAAGGACCGATTTTGACACCTTCGATGGTAACGCCGGTATAGCGCGGAGCCGCATCGGCATCCTCTACAATCACCGGAATGGCACCATCAATCTTGTCGGATGAAGTGCAAACGCCTTCGGGGCCCTCTTTGAAATCGGAAACATCGGGATAATCCATCTCGCAAGGCCTATTATTGAGTTTGAGCCATGCATATATATCTCTGGCTACACCGATATGAGAAGCGGCGTCCACTCTGTTAGCTGTGATTTCATATTCGATAACCGCATCCGTCTTGAGATGGAGATAATCCTTGGCAGCAGTTCCAATCACTGCATCCTCCGGAAGAACCATGATACCATCATGGCTGGATCCAATGCCAAGCTCATCTTCGGCGCAAATCATACCGAAAGACTCCACGCCTCTAATCTTGGATTTCTTAATCTTGAAGTCTCCAGGGAGAACGGAACCAATGCGTGCGAAAAGCACTTTCTGGCCGGCAGCCACATTGGGAGCACCGCAAACAACCTGTACGGGTTCGCCTATGCCGTCATCCACCTTGGTAATATGGAGATGGTCTGAATCCGGATGGTCCACACACTCCAGCACCTTTGCCACAACTACTCCAGCAAGTCCACCAGGGATTTCTTCTTGCTCTTCCCATGAATCCACCTCAATACCGATAGAGGTCATCACTTCTGCAACCTCAGCTGGTGTAAGGTCGCATTTAAGATAATCTTTGATCCAACTATAAGAAAGTTTCATCCTATCTAAAATTTTTATTTTATATCTTCGTCAGTGAATAAAGAATTCACGAATTCTCTCTTGTCAAATATTTTGAGGTCATCTACGCCCTCGCCAATGCCGATAAATTTAATCGGAATCTTGAACTGGTCCACAATTCCTACAACCACTCCTCCTTTAGCCGATCCATCAAGTTTAGTAACCGCCAAGGAATTGACATCGGTAGCTTTCACAAACTCTTTCGCCTGCTGGAAAGCATTCTGGCCGGTGCTCGCATCCAACACCAAAAGCACATCATGAGGAGCATCGGGAATGACCTTACGCATCACATTGCGAATCTTGGTGAGCTCGTTCATGAGGTCAATTCTATTGTGAAGCCTACCTGCAGTATCAATCAGCACTACATCAGCCTCCTTAGCCACAGCCGACTTCACAGTATCGAAAGCCACGGAAGCCGGATCAGCACCCTGCCCCTGCTTAACTATATCGACGCCTGCTCTTTCGGCCCAAATCGTGAGTTGGTCAACGGCGGCAGCCCTGAAAGTATCAGCTGCACCAATCACAACCTTCTTACCCTCAGATTTAAGTTTAGAGGCGATTTTGCCAATCGTTGTAGTCTTACCCACACCATTCACTCCAACAACCAGCATTACATATGGTTTCTTGGAGAAATCAAAAGGCTCAACGGGACTATAGGTATCGCCTTCGGAGACATTTAGAAGCTTGGCAATCTCATCTCTGAGCATATCCGCCAACTCCGACATGGACATGTATTTATCCTTCTCAACTCTATCCTCAAGATTGTCTATAAGTTTCAAAGTGGTATCCACTCCCATATCCGAAGAAATGAGGGCTTCCTCAATGGCATCCAATACGTCCTCATCCACTCTCGTGCGGCCTGCAACAGCCCTTGAGAGCTTCTGGAAGAAGTTTTTATTGGTCTTCTCAACCCCTTTGCTAAATATTCCCATAGACGTTACCTTTTAATCGAGCAAATATAATGAAATTAACCGTTTCTAACAACCCTAAAAACACGAAAAAAGGATGACTTTTCAGCCATCCTATAATTTCTAAACAGATGAAACGCTTCCGAAGGAAGCATTCATGGGAGAATTACTTCTTGTTGAAGAATTCTTTCTCTTTACCGGAATCGACAAGCTGCTCGGTAAATACGTATGCGCCAGTCTTGGGAGACTTGTCCATACGAATGCACTTAACCATGCTCCTAGAGCCTGATTTAGCTGCGAAGGTCGCTACTGCTTTCTTTGCCATATCCTAAATTCCTTACTTAATTTCACGATGAACAGTCACCTTGTGGAGATAAGGATTGTACTTCTTAAGCTCCAACCTCTCGGTAGTGTTCTTTTTGTTCTTAGTAGTGATGTACCTTGACATGCCAGGTACTCCGCTAGCTTTCTGCTCGGTGCACTCAAGGATGACCTGCACCCTGTTTCCTTTAGCTTTCTTTGCCATAATTCAATGATTTAAACAAGGTTAACATATCCTTTCTTCTGAGCGTCCTTGATGGTGGCATCGAGACCGTTCTTCTTAATATTCCTCATACCCTTAGCGGTAACTTTGAGGGTAACATACCTCTGCTCCTCCTCTGACCAGAACTTCTTAGTCTTAAGGTTGAGGTCGAAGGTGCGTTTGGTACGGAGCTTAGAGTGAGCGACATTATTGCCGACCATTCTCTTCCTTCCGGTTATCTGACAAACCTTTGACATAATATTTATTTTTTAATTTTTCGTTTTAAATCACTCAGGCTCTGCCTGAAACTATCCACTTTTTGCAGGGCTGCAAATTTCGGTTAAAAAATCCGCAATTCCAAGAAAACCCTAGACGAATTTGAAGAATCTACTCCATCTTATGTTCTTCGGAAATCTCTTATGGGAATCCGTTGAAAGCCAAACGATGGCAGGTCTTCCGACTATATGGTCTTCAGGGACGAAACCCCAATATCTGGAGTCAAGCGAATTGTGCCTGTTGTCGCCCATCATAAAGTAGTAATCCTGTGCGAATGTGTAACTCGTAGCCGGATGCGAATCTATGATAATCTGCCCATCGGAGGTAGTCTCCAAAGTATGATGCTCATAGTCCCTTATCAGCCTCTCATATAGCGGCAAGTTCTCCAGCGTAAGCTCCACCGTGGCCCCCTTCTTGGGAATCCAGATGGGACCGTAATTGTCCCTCGTCCACCTGAAATCTTCCGTAAACGGGAAGATCAGCCTATATGAATCCGGATAATCCGGAGGATACACATCGACATTCTCATCAACCGATACGACATTCGGAATCTCCTTCACCTTACTCAACATCTCTGCGGTAAGAGGCATATCCGGATAACCAGGAAGGTTATTGTCATACCAGAGTTCCGTCTGAGACAGTCCGATTTTCTCAAGCGTCCTGACATTGACGGGAGACCCGTTAGTGACCACGGTATAAGTATTCTGAATGCCTTCCCAATTCTCCTGAGGCTGAGAGTTAATGTAAACCCTGGCATCTTTAATCTCAAGAGTATCACCCGCCACAGCAACACATCTCTTCACATAGTGGTCCTTTTTGTCCGCTGGGCGAACCTTAATCGGACCATAGTTGGAGATAGCATATTTTCTGCCGGCAGTACGACAAACCGCATAATAATCCTCGGCCGGAGCTTTGGTAAGAACGGTATCGCCGTTAGGGAAGTTGAATACTACGCAGTCCCCTCTTCTGACCTCACGGAATCCCTTAAGCCTCTTGTAGTCCCAATGTATCTTGGTAGAGTAGGATTCTTTTGTGCCAATCACATTGTGCGTGAAAGGAATGGTCAAAGGAGTCTCGGGTATTTTAGGTCCGTACGCCAATTTGCTAACGAAAAGATGGTCTCCCGTCAGCAGGGTACGTTCCATGGAGGAAGAAGGTATCTTGAACGCCTGGAAAAAGAAAATATTGAGAAATGTCACCAAAACAACCGCAAAGATAATGGCATCAATCCACTCCAAAAGCGCGTTTGGTTTCTCTCCTTCTTTGTACTCTTTCTTCCAAAACAACCACTTCACTTTCTTAGTGATGTGATGGTCGAAAATAACAATGAGTCCGAGGAGCCACCAATAATTTCCCAACCAGATCACCCACAACAGATATAGGAGAGCCCAAAAGCTCATCCTTACCCATTTGTTATGGTAAAGATCCTTCAAGCTCATCTCTCACTATTTCACTGAGTTGATGATAGCTTCAAATGCCTGAGGATTGTTCATGGCGAGGTCAGCAAGAACTTTACGGTTAAGACCTACGTTCTGCTTTGAAAGTTTGCCCATGAACTGAGAATATGACATTCCGTAAGAACGAGCCGCGGCGTTGATTCTCTGAATCCAAAGTGCGCGGAATTCACGTTTTTTAGCTTTACGGTCGCGGTAAGCATAGGTAAGACCTTTCTCGTAGGTGTTCTTTGCTACCGTCCAGACATTTCTCCTTGACAGGAAGTTACCGCGGGTTCTCTTAAGAATCTTTTTGCGGCGAGCCCTTGAGGCTACTGAATTTACTGATCTTGGCATAATTTTAATTTTTTGCGGAGGCAGTGGCCGAAATGGCACTTCGTAACTGCTGTCCTGTTAAACATAAATAATAGTACTAGAGAACAAGGAGCTCTTTAACTCTCTTCTCGTCGTCCTTGTGAAGGATGGCGAAATGATCAAGATTTCTTTTCTGCTTCTTGGTCTTCTTGGTGAGGATGTGGCTATGGTAAGCATGTTTCCTCTTGATTTTTCCCGATCCGGTAAGCGCGAAACGCTTTTTGGCACCGGAGTTGGTTTTAAGCTTTGCCATGTTTTAAAAATTTAAAATTAACAATATATTAATCCATCACGGATTATTTCTTCTTAATAGGGGCGATCATCATGATCATCCTCTTACCCTCAAGCTGAGGCATATTCTCCGCCCTGCCATATTCTTCAAGCTCTACGGCAAAACGAAGTAGCAACTTCTCGCCTTGGTCAGAGAACTGAATAGATCGTCCTCTGAAAAAGACTGAGGCTTTCACCTTGGATCCCTCCTGGAGGAACTCCGCGGCATGCTTGAGCTTAAACTGGAAATCGTGCTCATCCGTGTTGGGGCCGAACCTGATTTCCTTAATCACTACCTTGGAAGAATTCTGCTTCATCTCTTTAGCTTTCTTCTTCTGCTGGTAGAGATATTTCTGATAATCCAGTATCTTACATACAGGCGGATCGGCCTTCGCGCTTATCTCCACAAGGTCCAGTTCAAGTTCATCGGCCAATTTCATGGCGTCAGACAAAGAGTACACTCCAGGGTTTTCAATATTATCCCCGACAAGGCGTACTTGAGGAGCTTTTATCTCCCCGTTGATGTTAAGTTCATTCTCTCCTTTAGACTGCTGTCTCTGAGAGTTCCGGTTCTTCTGTACCGAATTAGGCTTCGGTCCTCCGGTGTGCGGTTTGTAAGGCGTTGCGATAGTTCTGTAATGTTAAATTAATACTAAATTATTTATCCAAGGACAGTTCCTCGCCTACCTTAGACTTGAACCATCCTATAAATTCATCCAATTTCATGGCGCCCTTGTCGACGCCCCATTCGCGTACTGACACCGTACCTTCTGTCTGCTCTTTTTCACCTACAATCACAAGCAGAGGCACGCGCAGCTGCGAAATTTCGCGGATTCTCTTACCCAACGTTTCGTTGCGGTCATCCACAGAACTGCGAATATCGGAATTTTTCATCAGTTCGCAAACTTTTTTTGCATAATCCGCATATTTTTCGCTCACAGGGAGCACTTTTACCTGGTCAGGTGAAAGCCACAAAGGCAGATGACCACCGGTATGCTCAAGAAGCACGGCAGTAAATCTCTCGATGGATCCGAACGGAGCCCTATGAATCATGATAGGACGTTTCTTGGATCCGTCGGCGTCGGTATATTCGAGCTGGAAACGCTCAGGCAAGTTGTAGTCTACCTGAATGGTACCGAGCTGCCATTTTCTTCCGATGGCGTCTTTTACCATGAAGTCCAATTTCGGGCCATAGAAAGCTGCCTCGCCATACTCAACTACGGTCTTAAGACCTTTCTCCTGAGCGGACTCAATGATCGCAGCCTCAGCCTTCTCCCAGTTCTCGTCACTTCCGATATATTTGTCTCTGTTGACCTTGTCGCGAAGCGAAATCTGAGCGGTGAAGTTATCGAAATTGAATACCCCGAATACATACATGATAAGGTCGATAACCTTCTTGAACTCGTCCTTGAGCTGGTCTGGACGAACGAACATATGGGCGTCATCCTGGGTGAAGCAGCGTACACGGGTAAGTCCGTGGAGCTCGCCGCTCTGCTCATATCTGTACACGGTTCCGAACTCAGAAAGTCTCAAAGGCAAATCGCGATAAGACCTCGGAGCGGAACGATAAATCTCGCAGTGGTGAGGGCAGTTCATAGGCTTGAGCATATAGAACTCGCCTTCCTGAGGGGTAGCGATGGGCTGGAACGAATCCTTGCCATACTTGGCATAGTGACCTGAAGTCACATAAAGTTGCTTGCTACCGATATGAGGAGTTACTACGGGCAGATAGCCATATTCATTGAGCTTCTTGCGAAGGAAATTCTCAAGTTCAAATCTCATCACGGCACCACGAGGAAGCCACAAAGGCAAACCCATGCCGACCCTGGGAGAGAATGTAAACAATTCCATCTCCTTGCCGAGCTTACGATGGTCTCTCTTCTTAGCCTCTTCGAGAACTACCAAGTACTCATCCAAAAGAGACTTCTTGGGGAAGGTAATACCATAGATACGGGTAAGCTGACCACGGCTCTCGTCACCACGCCAATAAGCACCGGCAATAGCGGTAAGTTTGACGGCCTTGATAACCTCTGTATTTCTCAAATGAGGTCCACGGCAAAGGTCGGTGAAAGCGCCATTCTGATAATATGTAATTGTGCCGTCCTCAAGCTCGCTGATAAGCTCACATTTATACTGGTCGCCTTTCTCTTCGAAGTGTTTGAGGGCATCGGCCTTGGATACGTCAATCCTCTTGAATTCCTGTTTCTCACGCGCCAATTCAAGCATTTTCTTCTCGATAGCGGGGAAATCGGCATCCGAAATGGTCCTGTCGCCAAGGTCTACATCATAGTAGAAACCATTCTCTACGGCAGGTCCGATACCGAATTTGACTCCGGGGTAAAGAGCCTCAAGAGCCTCCGCCATAAGGTGGGATGAAGAATGCCAGAATACGTGTTTGCCTTCGTCATCGTCCCATTTGAGCAACTTTATGGAAGCATCATAGTCGATAGGCCTGTCGAGGTCCATCACTACGCCGGATCCAATAGTGTCGTCTGATGCGGGTTTAACTGATACCGCAAGTACTTCCGCCGCCAATCTGGGGCTGATGCTTTCTGCAATTTGATAGCCGGTCACACCCTTGGGGAATGACTTCACGCTACCGTCAGGAAATGTAATTTTTATATCCATATTTATTAAAATTAACTAAAATTAAATTGGTCTGACCAGTATTTGCTAACAAGGCACTTGAACTTGGCCAGCCATAGTATTAGTTCATTCTGCAAATGTAATCATTTTTTTCTTATCTTTGTATCCGCAAGGGAACGAAATCTCACCCTTGCTAATTAGAAAGTTATGTCGGAAATTAAGACTGCGGTGATTATGGCCGCCGGAATGGGAACTCGCTTCGGTAAAATGACGGAATTGTCGCCGAAGGGTTTCATCGAATACAAAGGCATACCCATGGTGGTCCGTTCCATCGAGAATATTTTGGCTTGCGGAGTGGAAAAAATCATCATCGGAACGGGCTATCATAAAGAATACTATGAGCATCTCACCGAGAAATATCCCCAAATCCAGTGCGTTTTCAGTCCCAAATATGCCGAGACCAACAGCATGTACACTTTGTGGAACTGCCGAGAAGCCATAGATGGAGATTTTTTGCTTTTGGAGTCTGATTTAATCTATGAGAAGAAGGCCTTGGAAGCCCTTATAGACCATGATTCCGACTCCGCCATGCTGATAACGCCGATCACGAAATTCCAAGACCAATATTATGTCGAGATGGACGAGAACGGCTATCTCACGAACTGCTCAACCGACGAAAAAGAGGTAAGCGCCTCCGGCGAATTGGTCGGAATACATAAAATAAGCAAAGCATTTTTCGAAATAATGGCAAAGGACTATGAGGCTCATCTCCAAGACAGTCTCAAGACCGGCTACGAATTCGAATTGCTGAAGGTTTCAAGAGAATTAAAGCCTCTCAAGGTTCTCAAAATGGAGGACTTGCAATGGTACGAAATAGATGACGAGAGGGATTTGCGCTATGCTGAAGAAAATGTAAAAATTTAGAAATATGGCTAAGAAAGTTTATCTCGGAATGATTGCCGACATCATGCATCCGGGGCTGATAAACATCATCAACGAAGGAGCGAAATATGGCGATGTGGTCATAGGTCTATTCACGGACAAGGCCATAGCGACTCATAAGAGACTTCCTTACCTCACCTACGAACAGCGAAAAAACGTAGTCGAGAATATTCGCGGGGTGAGCGAAGTCGTGCCTCAAGATGAATGGAGCTATGTTCCCAACCTTTTGAAATACAAGCCGGACTACATAATCCACGGCGATGATTGGAAGGAAGGCAGCGAAAAATATCTCCGAGACGAGGTTTTCAAAGCCATGAAAGAAATAGGCGGAGAGGTTATCGAAATCCCCTATACCCAAGGCATCACTTCTTCGGGACTGGCCAAAGAATTGGAATCGCTCGGCACGACTCCGGAAGCCCGAATGAAGACACTCAGACGCCTGATTACCGCCAAACCAATCGTCCGCATCCTCGAATCGCACTGCGGTCTGACCGGACTCATCATAGAACACACCTCCATCGAGGTCAATGGCGAAATCAGGGAATTCGACGGTATGTGGGCGTCTTCGCTCACGGATTCGACATCCAAGGGAAAGCCGGACATCGAGGCGGTCGACCTCACCACTCGCCTTCACGACCTTAACGACACCCTGGAAGTCACCACGAAGCCCATCATCTTCGACGGCGACACAGGCGGCAAACCGGAGCATTTCGCCTACACGGTCAGGACACTTGAGCGCCTGGGCATCTCGGCGGTCATAATTGAAGACAAAATCGGTCTCAAACAAAATTCGCTTTTCGGCACGGACGCGGTACAGCTGCAAGACACCATAGAGGGCTTTTGCCACAAGATTTCAATGGGCAAAGCGGCGCAAGTTACAGACGATTTCATGATCATCGCCCGCATCGAATCGCTTATCGCCGGCAAATCCATCGATGAAGCTCTTGAGAGGGCATTTGCATATGTCGAAGCAGGAGCGGACGGCATAATGATTCATTCCAAAAACAAAGATGGCCAGGATATTCGAGAATTCTGCGCCCGCTTCCGCGAAAAAGATTCGCACACGCCAATAGTTTTGGTGCCCACGACTTACAATCAATTCACGGAAGACGAATTCGCTGCATGGGGAGCCAACATAGTGATATATGCCAACCACATGCTTAGAAGCGCATATCCCGCCATGGTAAATTGCGCCAAATCTATCCTCGAACATGAGCGTAGCAAAGAGGCGTCCGAGCAATATTGCATGCCGGTTAAAGAAATCTTGGCTCTAATTCCAGAAAATAAGGAGAATGGACATGGTAGACACTGAATCATTCGTTAACTATCTCTGCGACAAGGGTATAAGCTTCTACTCCGGCGTACCGGATTCGCTTCTGAAGAACTTCTGCGCTTGCATATCTTCGAAAAAAGGAGTCAGAAACATAATCGCGGCCAACGAAGGCGGAGCCATTGGACTCGTGGCCGGCCATCATCTCGCGACCGGCAAAATCCCCCTTGTCTATATGCAGAATTCGGGAGAAGGCAATGCCGTCAATCCCCTACTCTCGCTCATGGATGCCGACGTCTACAATATGCCCGTGTTGCTGCTGATTGGATGGCGCGGCGAGCCGGGGATTCATGACGAGCCGCAACATGTAAAACAGGGCAAGGTCACCCTGTCGCTTCTCGATACCATGGGGATAAAATATGAGATATTGGAGGATGAGGACAATAAGGTTAAGTCGCAGATTGACAAAGCTATAGCTCATATGCAAGCGACCAATGAGCCCTATGCTTTGGTTGTTCGCAAAGGCACTTTCGCCCCATTTGAAATGCCCAAGGCCGATAATGGTCTGCGAATGTCGAGGGAGAACGCCATAAAAACCGTAATCGAGACTCTGGGCGAAGATGACATTGTCGTTTCGACCACTGGAATGATTTCAAGAGAGCTTTTTGAGTTGAGAGAAGCCCGCGGCGAAGACCATAAGAAGGACTTTCTGACGGTCGGTTCAATGGGCCACGCCTCCCAAATCGCCCTTGGGATAGCCTTGGAGAAGCCTTCTCGCAAAGTCTACTGTTTCGATGGTGATGGTGCCATGCTTATGCATCTTGGCGGCATCGCCATAATCGGCGACATGGCTCCAAAAAATTATAGACATATTTTGTTCAATAACGGGGCGCACGATTCGGTCGGAGGGCAGCGGACGGTAGGTCTTTCTGTGGATTTCTGCAAGATCGCCCTCGCTTCCGGATACAAAAAAGCCATATCGGTCGACAATGAGGAAGACCTGCGAAAAGCCCTTTTGGAGATAGATGAGGGCCCGATTTTAATAGAGGCAAAAGTCAGAAAAGGCAATCGAAAAGACCTCGGAAGACCCACTATACCACCCCGAGAGAACAAGAAAAATTACATGGAATTCATAAAAGGAAACTCGATTTCATAAAGACGAAAATATGGAAAAGATCAAAAGAAATATTCTGCTCAATCCAGGTCCCGCGACCACTACCGACACCGTCAAAATGGCTCAGGTCGTACCGGATATTTGCCCCCGCGAGAAGGAGTTCGCCGGCCTCATGGATGGGCTGCGCAAGGATCTGCTCGGTATTGTGCATGCCGATGATGACTACACATCCGTGCTATTCACGGGTTCCGGCACCATCAATATAGACATATGTCTGAATTCCCTTCTTCCTGCCGGCAAGAAGGCCCTTATAGTTAATAATGGCGCATATAGCAGCCGTGCGGTGGAGGTTTGCCAATATTATGGTCTTCCCCATATAAATTTTGAGTCGTCTGTTTTCGAGTTGCCGGACCTCAATGAAGTGGAAGAATGTCTCGAAGCCAATCCCGAAATCGCTCTAGTATATACCACTCATCATGAAACCGGCACTGGCATTTTGAACCCGATTAGGGAGATTGGTGCCATAGCCCACAAGCATGGTGCGTGCTTCGTGGTCGACACGACTTCGTCTCTTGCCATGATTCCGATCGATGTCAAGGCCGACAACATAGATTTCTGCATGGCTTCGGCCCAAAAAGGCATCATGGCCATGTCAGGACTATCTTTCATCATTGGTCGAAAAGACATGATAGAGGCTTCCAAGGAATATCCAAAGCGCTCATATTATTGCAATCTTTATCTTCAATACGCATATTTCGAAAAGACCGGCGAGATGCATTTTACGCCTCCCGTTCAGACGATTTATGCCGCAATTCAGGGTCTGAAAGAGTATTATCAGGAGGGCGAAATCCCGAAATGGCATAGACATTTGAGGGCAAATAAGGCGATTCATGAGGGCCTCGCGAAGTTGGGACTCAAGGAGGCGATTCGTCCCGAACTTCAGTCCGGACTGGTTGTATCCGTGCTTTATCCCGATAGCCCTTATTGGGATTTCGAGAAGGTCCATGACTATTGCTATGAAAGAGGTTTTACCATCTATCCAGGCAAAATCTCCACTACGAACACCTTCAGGCTATGTTCCTTGGGTGCCATTGACGAGAATGACATTCAAGATTTCTTCGTTGTCTTCGAGCAAGCGCTTAAGAGTACCGGCGTAATCTAGTTTTACTTCCGGTCGTCGTTCCACCAAACTTTGAAGAAGTGGTCCGGTCTCTGTTTAGATGCCGGAGGTGGAGTCATGTAGTCGCCATACATCACTTTAAGATAAGTGTCGTAGTCCTTTACGCAGAAGTACGAACGATTCTCGAACGGGCGACGTGCATATTCGTCATATACGCCAACGGGAATGTGCGTGTGCAGGCCTGAACCGCCGATTATTGCTCCGGCGTACGATGTGCTTCCGAATGGATATTTGGCTAAAAGCGCATCGATTTTGGCTGCGCTTTCTTCCATCGAAGGATAAAACGGGGCGCGCAAATGAGTTTTGAGCTTGACTATGGGACTAGTCGTATATTTATAGAGAGGGGCCTTTTTATGGAAATCCTCTCTGGCCTTCTCATACTCCTTGCAATATTTCTCAAATTCTTGATAGTCATCCGGTTGACCATCCACCGCAAACACATCAACGAACACTCCGAAGCATGTAATTTTGTTGTTTTTCTGCATCAGAGTAGTTCTCGTGTCCATGACCTTCGTGAATGTCACGGGGAAATCGTGATTACGTCTGTAATTTTCTGCTAAATAATTTGGATTGAAACCATTATATCCTGCTATGAACCGCTCATAGTCCGGTCTCGGCATAATCACATCGACATCATCGTCCCATGGAATAAAGCCCTTGTGGCGAATAGCACCGAGCAGAGAGCCATCGGCCAACGAGTAGCGGATGGCATTTTGGACGCAATACTCGTCGATGCTATCCATTATTTGCAACTGGACCTCTCTTAATTCGCTATTTGACAAGTATTTGGTACTCATTTCCTAAGCCTATATTTCTTCGCGGATATCGTAGTTGTTGCGGTCAGATGAAGAACGGGCGATTAGCTCGCCGATGAAGCCGGCAAGGAAAAGAATAACACCCAAAATAACCGCAAGAAGCGCTAGATAGAACAGCGGCTGGTCAGTCACAGCCCTGAACTTTACGCCATTGGATTGATGCACGAGTTTCGCGACTATAATCCAGATGGTCATCACGAAACCAACGAAGAACATAAGCAAACCGGTGAATCCGAAAAAGTGCATCGGCTTCTTGCCAAATGTGCTTAAGAACCATAGCGAGAGCAAATCCAAAAAGCCATTTACAAACCTCTCGGCCCCGAATTTACTCTTGCCATATTTGCGTTTCTGATGATGCACCGGCTTCTCACCAATCTTGGTAAATCCGGCATTCTTCGCCAAATAAGGGATATAGCGATGCATCTCGCCATAGACCTCTATATTTTTGACTACCTCATTTTTATATGCCTTAAGTCCGCAATTCATATCATGCAGCTTAAGACCGGTAATCTTGCGAGCAGTCCAATTATATAGCTTCGAAGGGAGATTCTTGGTCAACTTATTATCCTGACGATGCTGCTTCCAACCGGAAACCAAATCATAACCATCCTCGGTAATCATTCGATAAAGCTCCGGAATCTCCTCTGGCGAATCCTGCAAATCGGCATCCATGGTCACCACGACACGCCCCTGTGCCTGTTTGAAGCCACAATAAAGCGCTCCAGACTTGCCATAATTATGGCGGAAAGAGATACCATGCACGGCAGGATTCTTCTCGGAAAGCTGCTTAATCACATCCCAAGATCCATCATTGCTGCCATCATCCACCATGATAACCTCATAGTTCCATGAATTTTCGGCCATGACCTTTTCAATCCAGGTCAAAAGATCCGGAAGCGATTCGGCCTCGTTAAATAGAGGAATTATAATGGAAAGGTCTTTGGCGTATTGCATGGTTACTGAGAATTAGCGAATGGATCAAAAGTGGGAATCCTTCTCGAAAGAATCAAAGAAAGAATCCAACCATAAACGAAGCAATAAATAAGATTGGAGAAGAATGAAATGACCGGCATCTTGTCTATAATATTGTCAAGAGTCGTCTCCATATTCGAATCCATCGTGACAGAATATGTATTTATTGCTTCACGGATGGCATCTTGATACGAATCGGGATTAATGAACATGACTTCCGCCATACTGGCAGCAGCAACGATTAGAGCGGAAAAGAATGCTGACCACATGCCCAGTTTGAGGGTATCCACATTATTGACTCCGGTATAGTCCTTTACCAATTTTTTCATAAAGAACTGCATCAGCCAAATGCATCCCAAAAACTTTACCAGCCATACGATGGCGGTCACACCGGTAAACAGAGCGGCACCTCCAACTCCGTTACCTTTCGGCATAAAGGCAACAATAGCCATACAGATAACCACGAGTCCTCCCAGCGCTATGCCAGCTTTGCCCGCTTCATTCATTATCGTCCTTCTGTCGAGTGTCTGAGTCATATTCAATATTTTCCACAATTATACGCAATTCGGCTGGAATTTCCTAAAATTTCAAATATAAAATAAGCCGTGCAGGCCAAAAGGTTGAGCGACTTGGAGTGGCGGCGGAGAGTCGAGCAAGTGAGAGGCCGGCGTCTCGTGACGGCGTGTGTTTGACGACCGTTAGGCGCGTCAGCGACTAAAAAGGAGGAGTTAGCCGTCAAGCCGGACGACGCTTGCGAGCAGCTGCCACGACTCAGGAGCGAAGCCTTCGGCCTGCCGGCGTCTATGGTTTGCCCAATTTGGTCGGAGACAACATACAAATTAGTATGGCGGCCAAGCTTCTTCGCGCCAAGAGAATCACAAATAAAATCAGAAGCCCCCGACTTAGCCATAGCCTTACGAGGCTCAAAAAGAATCTCGCCGGAAAGAGGCCTAGCATCCAAAAAACGCGGTACAGCCTTGTCAGACGGAACAGCCAGCACCTCACCGGACTCATTCACAAACATAGAATAAGCCCCATCATACCCCCTCTCAAGCAGCAAAAGAAGCTCCTTACAATCCCCACCATAAGCCACCACATGAACCTCCTTCACATTCCCCAAACGCCCCACCGCCATGGAAATATCAGCCATCGGAGAAAGCTTCAGAAACAAAAAAGGAGCCGCAGCCAAAAGATCATCTTTAAGTTTAAGCACATCGGGCGAACAATCCTCCAAAAGAAACACCTTTCGCCCATCGGAAGCCCGTCGTGCCGGATCCAAGAAAATAACATCTGGACGAAAATCGCCCAAAATCTCACCAAGCGAACCAGCAGAAAGTTCCTGCGAATGAACAACAATATTATTCACACCAAGTTCAGCAAAATTTCCAGGAGCAACGGTCGCAAGAGAAGGATTCATCTCATTATACAGCACCTCGGAAGCAACACCAGCAAAAGCCACAGAATCAACCCCCAAGCCACCAGTCAAATCAGCAACCCTAAAACCCTCGCCCACTACCCTACTTAGAACGGAAGCCTTATAACCAGCTGTCTCCTCAGAACTACACTGCTCGGCACAAAGACGAGTCGGATAAATAATCCCCGCATGCAAATACCAAAAAGGCAACTTCGAACGGACCTTCCTCCTCACCTCGATGGAGTTAACAGCAACATCGACATCAATCCCCTGCCACTTATCCTTATCCAGAACAAGCCGCATGGTATCATCCTCAAAATGATCAGCAACAAACTGTCTTAGCCTCTCCATCATAAAACAAAATGGCAGCGGCAATAACCGCTGCCATAAACCAAGTTAAATCAATTATTTAGAGTAAAGAGCAACGA
>Ga0181612_120342_pt1 | contig 15633 bp, 4 predicted proteins | sample HoacroProtozoa21_FD_119630 | JGI IMG/M metagenome (GOLD analysis project Ga0181612, IMG submission 119630) | Hoatzin crop microbial communities from Cojedes, Venezuel. Combined Assembly of Gp0051906, Gp0051904, Gp0051908
CAGGCTAGAAAGAGCCATTGTGATCACTTAGTCAAACCTCCTGCATGACTCATACCAGATGACTTGCCTAAATGTATTCCTGTTACAAGTCCAATAGCTGTCGTGCACTACTGCACATCGGTTAGAAAGACATCCAGCCTTGATTTAAAAGAATTTTCCAGTAATAGAGAATCCACTGCTACAATAAGCTGTCCTCATGATTATTTATACTCCCAACAAAAGGTGTGGACCACGTTTCTCATCTCAGTTTTTCTAGCTTTAGTTATGAACCCTGTACATCTGCTATACTGAGGGACTTTCTGTGGCACTCTTGTCCCCAATTATTTTTAGTCCCTTCAATGTGTATCTCAGACGTTTGTAACACCAAGTTCACCTGTACTTTAGCTGATCTCCCTCTCTCTCCTCAAGTAGCTCTTGCAACCACTTACCTTCTGCCAACATCTTCAATTCCAATCCTTCAGAATAAGTCACATCATGGAAAGGAAGAGGCATAATTCTGCTCCCTTAGCAATGAACAAATGCACTTTGGTGTGTGAAACGTGTACTGCCTGCTTCTGTTTTACCCTGTGTGCCATGCTGCTTGGATATGGGACTGTATCTTCAGTATCAGTATTTTTATAGAGTTACTCAACTCCAGCACACAGTCAGCACTTAAGACTAAGCTATAACAGGGTTGGGAATGGTTTTGCTTTGTCAACATTTGTAGGGCAAAGAAATGTACTTAGATGAGCTACTAGAACAAGCGAAATTAAAACGGCGATGCTCCGAAGTGCTGGCAGTACTGCAGCATTGCTCAGTCTGGCCTCGATGTCTCCACTCCTAAGGGGAGCATGTGCATAGAAACCACTGAATTTCTGCACAGGATCAAGAATTTAGGCGTTTTCTTGATTCCAGATCTTCAGCACAGGATAAGCTGAATTCTGACCCAGGAGAGCTACAAGCTTTGCTGTTCTGAAAGCTAATCCCAGGCCTGAATTTATAGTAAAAGGCTTTCCATCTGCCCGTTCAACCTCATGGGTGAAAGGCTGGGGACTCAATAAGCTCAGTTTTACCCTTGATTTCTTAGGTGAGAAGCTAGAGAAGTCTGGGAGGTCATTTAATCACAAAGCTGTGCTTGGGGTGCTTTGCAGTCCTCTCTTCTAGACGACTGCTGACTGCACCCTGTTTTTCTGGCCTGTGCTGCCGTTGATTTATGTGTGTAGAAGCCAAACCTAGACTTGGTCAGGGGCTTTAAATAATGCTGCTGTACCTTAATAAAGTTAGCTGGGTGCTGCTGTTGTGAAAATGGTTGAGAAAGTCTTGAAAGTATAAAATCAAGGTACAATTAAATCTTGGGTTCAGCTCCCAAATGGATTTCTGCCAGAGATTCACACTTAATAAAATACAGAAAATTGCATTTTATTTTGGTACATAAATACTGGTAGTGGGGACTCTGGCACTTAGAAGAGAGAATCGCTCCACCAGAAAACTCACTTCAGCAAAATGATGCAGTCCAATTGAGCCCCTTTTATGATCTGAGAAATGACTGTTTTTATAGCACACTAAATAAAACCTGCTATTTGAGCTGGAGGTTTATTAGTAAAGGTGATTTTGCTATAGCTGGGGAGGGAGGGGAGGAAGGAGAGATGAGGGATGAACATCAAAGCAGAGATAAATGTCATTCAGAAAAAGCATAACGATGCCCAAAAAATGTGGTGTCACTCATCATCACCTCACCTAGCATTGCCACAGAAATATTTTGTGTCATTATTTTTTTTGTTGTTGATGCTCCAAATCATTATTGCAAGCCTGGTTGTGTTTCCGCCAGTGGGAAAGCCTTTGCTATGGGTGTGGTGGCGAGCCTGCAAAAGCATCTGGGTGGAAAAGGCATCTTCAGGGAGCCAAATCCAGGGGATAGTGAAATCAGTTCTTATAGAAGAGTGTTCAGGTTTAGCCAGAATAGCTTGTGATTTTGCTGCTGCCCAAAATCACCACTGTTACTCTCTTGAAAGAGGACTTGCAGGTGGACATTAGCAACCTCATAGCACATGTCCATGCCTCAGGCACCCCGCTGCAGTGCGCGGTGTCTTTTTCAAACCCGCCTTCCTTAGGGGTGTAAAGTGAAATCAGCTGACTGAGAACTAAAATCCTCAACAACTGTGTCACAGGGGCATCACCTCTAGTCCGGAAACAGAGATGTCTGACATGCTTTTGGCATCTTCAACATGTGCAACAAATTTCCCTACTTATCATCTCATGTGGTTACTGCTGGTTCTGGGGAAAAGGGGAGAGGGATCACTTTTTTTCTGCCAACAGTAGTGAAAAATAGGCACAAATTATACTCAAACTGGGAAGATAAAGGTTCTGAAACTCCGCTCATCCTGTAGCCTTAACAAATGGGGCAGATTGCACTACATGCCATCTTGGACAGTTAGAAGGACTGCATGAGGTGTGAGGGACGAGGAGTATGCTCCTATTCCCTTCCATGAGCAGGTAAGTATTTTACCGGTGAAAACAAAGGAGAATCCCACTTCAGATCCTGATCTGATCGAGTCCAGAACATGTCCCACCTCTGGATGGTACGCCCCACACCAGTTGCTAGCTTTGCAAAGGGTGCTGTGACTTTTCAGTACGCAACCAGTGGAGCCGAAAATTCATCACGTGTGACCTGCTCGGGCAGATTTTCCAAAGGGAACAAAGCTCCCGCATTTTGCTGCAGATCACTGAAATCCTTTTCAGGGTGAATTTGCTGAAGGCACAGGCAATGCCCTCTCTGAATTCGTGGTACAGACCTTGGATCTTAATGCAGGGAGATAGAAAGACACTGGATAGTTGACCTTCCTGCAGTTTTTCATCAGCTTTAACCCAGCTGCACCAGATAGATGTTCTGGCAGATTTCTGGGCTTTTTGCTAGTGCTATTGCACATGCAACACTTCATGCTAGACCTTCGGTGCAGTCGGGATGCTTTGAAAGAATTAATCTGTTGGTCACTAACTGCTAAATGAAGTGCATGCTAAAAGAGTGATGAGCTAACTGACTGGAGCTCACAGCTTCTATGAGCTTTTCTACATGCCTGTTTTCAGGTGAATTCAGAATCTCCTTGACATTTAAGGACTTAATTTATAATCAAATTATTAAACTCTAGTGGAAAGACTCGCTGGCCTCAATGGAAAAGCCGTTTATATTTCCCACACACCTGGGGAAAAAAAGAAGTATTCAGGGTAGCACTGCAACTGCTATGCTAAATGAAGGATAAAAGAAATATTTCAATGTAAATTAAGCACTGCAGGCATTTATAAATTACAACAGAAACTTACAGTGCACAGCTGCTTACATCCTTCTTTCCAATTTATTAATCTGGGACATGCTGAAACATTAATGTCCTGAACAACACCACAAACCTTTCAGAGGTTAATGCCCCTTACTGCTCGCATTTCTGCAAGCCCCAGTCTGTCTTGGGATCCTTCTGCTGTTTGATTTTGGACAAGACATTCTACAGATATACATTGCCCTCTACAACTTGAAATTACAGAGCAAAGTGGAAGAGCAGGATGAGGTAGAATCCTGGATGTGCAACATCATAGCTACACAACAAGAAGAGTAGGTTGAGCTCCCTGGATCTATACCACTTCAGAGGGGATGAAAGTATGCTTTCTATATCAGTAATAAAGCCTGGATATCACTGCTGTTGTAAAGTTCATTAGCAAGGCTTTTGGACAAACAAAAGCAAGCAGCTTAGCAAACGCATCTTGCTCTGCCAGCCCTGGCTTCGCAGGCGTAATAGCTGAAATGTTTGATTAAAAATCTTTGCACTGGCTTGAGGCCACACAAAGACTGGACCAGGGTTATCTCACCAGATGAATGGGCAAAATCATTTGAGTCATATTGCGGTCCACCTTAGCTGGTGACCAGCTGTTCTCTCCCAGCTGCCTAAACTGAGGTGGCAAACAGTGTTATGCTTAAACACGATGTTTAGAATGCATTGTTATGTCAGTGGTGATGGGCTCTTTTTTAGAGATGACAGAAAAATCCTGTTGTTTAGAGTTTTCCCAGACTCAGTGCTTAACACAAAGCCCTGGAAGGAGCAGGGTTGTTTAAATATTTGATTAAAAAAATACATGTATATGTTCAGAGGTGGATCTATGCCACCAGAAAGTAACAGATTGGCCAGCGGCACCAAATCCTACCTTCATAAATTCAACTTATTGTTGCAGTTTGCCCAAATAAAATCCTCGGTCGCTGTATGTGGAAAAAGGACATGTCTGAAATCCAGCAGAAGATTGAAATAGTGTGCAAATCAAACCATGATGCTTTACCAGGAATGCATTAAAAATCATGGTTTGCAGCCACATGAGCATCTTTGGACCCTTCAGTAATCTCTGTGGATTCCTTCGTCTTTTCTTTAAGGATAAGTGCTTTACGTAGCAATTCTCAAAACAATTACAATGCAAAAGCCTGAACTTCACACAAACATCTCAGGGAAGACAGAGCTACATAGCAATGGGAGTGTGAATCTGGAGGGACCTTCAGCAGCTTCAGTGAGGTTCCTCGTGATTTGCGCAAGAGTTGCACCGCAGTCTGTGACGTTTGTGTTCGGCAAATGGACACAAATAGGTGATGCTTTGCTTTTTTAATTAACCCACTCCTACCCCGTGCTGTGTCTTGCTCTCAAGTAGTCTCCCTGCAGCTTCATGTTAATTCCTGCCTCTCTTTTGGTGCCTAATGAGTGTTCCTCACTCCTGTGAGTGTGGGGGTGTTTGGGTTTTGTGCTATTGAAGACTCAGAGAGCTGGAGCAGGTGTAAACTCTGGGAGCGACAAATATGACAAACTTATCTGGAAAATCCCCTTGTTTGGTATGATAGTGATGAATTTTATGTTAGTGCCTGCTGACATGTTTTCCGTTAGTATTTTAATTGGATTTAAAGCCCCTGCATCAGTTCTAAACCAGGTTCAGTGGGGTTTCTCAGAAGGCACTACGGGTGTTTGCACTTCCAGTAAGTGTCATATGCCAGTTTGTGATCCGTCCTCCCTGGTTAGAGTCACTGAGGACCTAAAGGACTTCCTGAAACCATTTCAGACACTTGCTACTATGAACTAACCTGACATGATCACGGGCCCCTCCTATAAATTTATCACATTTCATTTCAACGAGTGCTCAACATGTAGGTCATCAGGCCAGAGTTAAGATTGCCTGAACCTGGTGTCTCCTTGGCTTGGCATCATTTATTTACAGAGCAACGCCACCCCAGCAAGGCTCAGTGTACTCACAAAAACACATGAAATATCTCCAACCTGTAGTCCTGATTAGAGCCTTCAAGTAAGCAGTTTGCAGCTGTCCCACTGGGACACAAGAGGAAATGCTCAATTTTCAGCAAAAGTATGAGCTGATTATTTATTCATGTGTTGGAGCTAGAAATGTCAGGTTTTTTTCCTCTTGAAGAGTTTTCTTCTCCAGTGACATGTTTTTGTGCATGCCTAGGAAGAAGAAACTGAAGAGAAATCTTTTTTGAGAGGAACAAATCACCTGGAGTTTCTCCAATTTTTAGGACCTCCTTGCGAAGGACCAAAACAGAGTCTGATTTTTCAGACGGCAGGTGCCCATTGCATTTTCTACTTAACCTTAGTGCCACCAGTTTTATTCATTCAGTCTTGAAAATCTCAGACTGACTTTTTGTTAGCCACCAAAGTCTGTTATCACCATTGTCTAGAGTACTTTTGAATATAAAGCTTAAGTTAAAGCAGGTATGATTTCAGGCTTGCCTTTGCTTTGAGTTGGCTCAGGAAGGTCCAGTTTCCGTGCAATATCTCTGTCACAGCAGAGTGGTGTGCCTCAGCTAATATCCTTCTCTACATGGCTTGGAGACAACACCCAGCGAAGCAGCATCTAGCCAACCTAGGCGGCAAGCAGAGCAGAAGTCCACATAAGTCCAAGAAGTCACAGCTTCAACTCATGCATTTCCAATGAGATGCCAGCTCCCGGATGCCAAATTTGCTATCAAAAATGTCTTAGAAGTTCCTAGACCACACAGAGGTACTATATTGTGTTTTGATGAGGTTCATTCTTGCTGGAGAGGCAGGGGTGGCCCTGAAATAAAAGCAAACACTTCCCCAGACTTTGACTCTAAGTGACATGATTTATTTCGGAAAGTCTTTCCTCTTTTTCTGTGCTTTATGGTTTTTTTTACTTTATATCCAGCCTATGAAGAAGATAACAAAGGATGGTATGTCCCCAGAGCACACTCAGATGTGTCACTGTGGATGCCAATCCCCACAGACGCTCCCAATGTTATTAATTTTTAAAACAAACTTGCTGATTGAGGTTCTGACTGCCTTTAAATTGTCTCTACAAGGAGACTGTGTACTAATTAACCCACAGAAACAATCAATGATGTACCTTTTTCAAGTTTCAGGGTGATTAGAATATGAAAATGAAGAGCACAATGGTGCAGATGTTTTAAAATCACAGCAGACAGCAATTAGTGACATGGGAACCAGCTGCTTATCTCTCCAGATAAAGCCTCTTAATAGGGAATTACACTTGAGGAGCCATTACACAGATGGATCTGTGAATGATTTAAAGAGGGGGCGTTGTAGTATTAACTTTGATTTGCAAGCCAGATTCTTGACAAGCTATATATGTGTTACCTCCACAAAAAGGTGCGTTTGAAGCAGGGGGGTAACATCCTCTGTAAGCAATCAGGTTTTTTGCAGGCAATGGTTTTCTCTAATTGTGTATTTTATCGTTATTATTAGTAGTAGTTGTATTCACTTCTGTTTGGACTTTTTTCTTATTATTTTTATTTTACTAGGCTCTTGGTTCGGTTGCTGACATCTCTCCCACTTTTAGCTTTAGGACTGGAAGCAGCATGTGGATTTAGATTAAAGCTCAGGCAAGGGAATGGGGAGGCAGAGTGAGACATCCATTAGTAAAATTAAAAGTGTCCCTGAGGGATCAGTTCTGCTGCTGGGTACTTCTTGCAGAGTAGGGTGCTACTCCTCATGAGACTAATGCATTCTCTTCCCCCCAGTTGCAAGGGCTGCGTGCCAGAATAAAACTCTAAAGAGGAGTAAGAACATCTGCAGGTGCAGGTTTGCACAGGCCTGGCAAGACAGGTGTAAACAAATTGTCCCACCTTCTCTGGTCTCTGGCCAGTGCTCTTCAGTTGCCAGTATATGGGATGTACTCTGCTCACAGGTCTTCCCACCGTTGCCAAAGCTGAGGACTGAAAGCCCTGAGTTTGGCGTTAAAACTGTGCACTACTAATAAGAGGATTCAAACTTTATTTTTTTAGTCTAAGGTTTAGCATGTGTGGGATCACGTTGCTCAAACTTCTTTGCAGTTGCAAAAACTATTAGCTTCTTTATGTGTATTTTACCTTCTTTAAAGGAAAGGTGGGATTATTACGCACTAAACACATCCAGTAAACTGAATATCAAGAGAAATATTAACCAAGTTTGGTGAACTGAGAAAAAATTGCATGGATTAAGTTATGCTTCTGCTTTCACAAAAGAAGTGGGAGCAGACTCCGGATGCGGAATAGCTAGATGCTGAAGAAAATCCCCTTAAATGAAAGAGCAAACTGCAAACAGAGGCAGATAAATGAAAGAGCAAACTGCAAACAGAGGCAGACACTGAAGTTTGAAGTATTTTTAGGGTTTCATAAACCAAAAAGTAAATAAAGGTAAATCTTTCTGTTTTCAAGAAAAAGCCCACTATTCCTGATGCCGGTCTTGGCCATGCTGCCATAAGTACTCGATTCAACAGCCCTTTGCCAAGACCTATGGGGCAGCAGTATATTGCATGCTTACTGACGAATGAAGTAATGCATTTCCGTGAAAGGCACCTGTGAAAGGTTTCTGAAGAGCCCTGTTTGCCCTCACCCTACTAACAGTTCTGGTGTCCTCTGATAGCTCAGTGGAGGGTTAGCTTAGCTGAGATGGATCTTGCTGGCTTCTTAGCGTTGTGCTCACCCAGCAAGGAAAATCAAAGCCTAATCATTAGGACCGATGAAATCAGACAGAAACACAGATGGATACAAGGGGAATAAAACAGACTTGGCTGCACTATTTCAAATGCTTTACCAGTGCTTTTAAGTAAACAATTCCCACGTATCCGTTGCAGCCAGTGAAACCCAACCTGCTGCAGCCAAATGGTCTCTGGCTGCCACGCTGCAGAAGAATTACTTTGGGGTGATAGGGATGTATCTGGCAAGGGAGTGCAAATAGTAAATTTTATGCTGGAAGAAGTTGCATGAGGAAACCCAGTGGACTGTTATGTACTTGGGCAGATATATAGCTTTGACATCCTGCTTAGGAAATGCAGTCCCCTGATCCTGCAGACTGGTCATTTTTTGAAGACCTGTTGAAATCAGAGTGCTTATCCGTGTGATTCAGTGCCTCCAGAGTTGGCACCTTTGATGACACAGGCATATCTTTCTCATTAAATGTAAGATTGATGTTGTGGTGGCCTGTGATGCTGGAGTAATGACAAGGCTATCATTAGGGATATGTTGGAAGTTGCATCATCATTTTCTAATGTGCAGGCCGAGGAAATGAGGCTGGAGGAGCCAAGCGATATATCAGCATTCATTGCTGATGTATAGCTGGCCTCTTAGTTCCGAGCCCTTATTAACTGCCTTAAAATATAGATCAGAGACCATTACTCTTTTTAAACTAGAGATCTCTGTATGCACAGTGGACTTGGAGGGACCAGGGTGTTGCTAAGATGTGATGTTTTTGCTAGCTGCTGTAACCCTCTTTGTTTTTTTAATTTTTTTTCTTCCAAATGGAAATTTTCAGGTCATTTCACTTCACAGCTCAGCATTTTGGAAATAATGTGAGTGTAAGGTGCTTTGATTGCAGCCGTAAGGCCAGGATCTATGCGGAAGCAGCCTGGTCCTGCCTCGCTGCAGGTCCTGGCTGCCAAGAGAGGCCTCAGCCCATAATTTCCAGGGCTTTTCCAAGTCACAAATCATGGTGCTTCACGAAGATGATGTTTCATGTGAGGCTTGGGTGGAAGGCACTCACCTCCAGCCCTGCTGGGATGTTACCTAGGGTTGGCAAACTCCCACACCCCTCCTCAAGACAAACACCCAGGCTGGTGGCTTAGGGGCAGAAGTACCAAACAGCTGAGGTAAAATGGAGCTCAGGAGCTTTGTGACCACTTTAGAAAAAAATCATTAAAATCCAGCTATCAGACTTCAGTGTCAGTGATGCTCATTTTCTCTCCACCCCACCCCACCCCCCTGTCCTCCTCCCAAGGATGTGGATGAGGGGGGTTCCATTTTCCAAAGGAAAGCATCAACGGCGAGGGCCGTGGCCGCTGCGCACTGTGTGGCTCACACGCGGGAGGCTGCTGTGAGGAGAAGGAGGAGGAACTGATTCATTCCCCGAGGGCTGCTTATGCTTTCGGCTCTTTTCTCAGGCTGAAAAAAAATGGGTGTCGCTCGCCTGCGACATCTGCAACTCCACCGCAGCTGCGTGCTTTCATTTTCTCACTCCACAATTCCTGGAAATCTCTGCTTTCCCTGAGCATGGCTGGTCCATGTGCATGACAGCTGAACTATCCACATAATTTAAAAGTCCCTGACTAACCCTCAGACAATGGAGCAGAACATCTTCACTGTTATTGCTTATTCCAGAAAAGCCACATGCCCATTTTTATAAGCACATGAAGAATATCTCAACGTCAGTTTGCCAATAACATATATTTTTACTGGGCACTGAATAATGCACCATGGACTTGGGCGTGTTTTGCACCTTTCAAATCCCTCTGAACTTGCTCAGAACCTGGGACATCGCATTTCCCAGCTCAAAGCCCTCTTCTGCTGACAGCCTCCTTGCTCCAAATCCTCTGTTGCGTATGCCCTGAACAGGAATCTAACATAACGTTGTTGATTGATAGAAACTTAATTGTAACAGGGTGTTTGCAGAAACATGAGACACTTAGCAGTTGTTTTCTATTGTTCTTTCCTTGGTTACACATTTATTTTAAGTCTATCATCATTTACTTGGCATTTGGAATGGTGTCATGACAGTTTGCTAAGAACAGTTTTTTGCGGTACTAGGTGTACAAAAGCAGTTGTACAGTTTGATCCAGAGCTTGACATAAAAGCTCTTAGATATAATAAAAGAAAACAAATGACTTGAAGAGGTCAGTTACTGCAAGTAAAAAAAAACAACTTTTTTTGTTCTTTCAGAAACTTTTCAAAAGCTTACAGCTGTAACAAACGTAATTTCTTTAGCAGAAGGAGGCTCACCAAGGAAAAAGGTAGACTTTCTTTTGCTCTGTGACAGTCTGCGGCATAATTTTGCCCTTACTGTAACCTCTGTGGCTTGAAGAGCTGCTGTCAGATCAGAAATCACATTAAAAATATCTCTTACCAACACTGCAAACAGCAGATTACTAGAATGGAAAGGGAGTAATGCAGATCTTGAACCCTCCGAGTGTGCCTCACACGCTTGACTCTATGCATATGATTTTAAGCACTAAGTTTGTGGGGATAACTTCTGTGTGAAAACTGAAGCAAGTAAAACTTTGCAGACTGTAGCTCCATAGAGAAGTGAACCCATCGGTTTTGCTCTTGTTTGTTACAACTTCCGAGTAGTTTTTTTCATTTTTCTAGTTCGCAACAATGAGCTTCACTGCTGTTGTTGAGCATCAAGATCTGTGATGGATTATTTTTAGGAAAAAAAAATTCTCTCCAGGAGGTTGAGTTGCACCATTCATCCATTGAAAGGGAATATTTTACTTGTGTTTTAAATTAAAAATCAATAGAAAATGTTTCCTTAGCACTTTAGCATTTATAGAAATATTTCCATTCTTTTTAAATTGAGAAAACAAAATGAAATTTGTTTACAGTACATGAATCTAAATGAAAATTTGGCTTAAGTATAAGAAGACTTTATAAACGCTTCTAAACCTACAGGGACTTTGGTGGAGGGTTGTCATTCACCATACAAATAACAAGCTGCAACCAGGGGTTATGAATGGACTGATAAAATATTTTTTTTTCCTTTTTATTTTCTTCTGTCTTCCAGGTTTATGACAGGCCACAAAAACATTCTGCTCTACACTATGATCCAGGCCCCCAACAGGACTTCACCGGTGATACCTTAAAATCAAAACACCAGCAGAAAAGTAGCAACCAGCACCATCTTGACTGGTCAGCGAGCTCAGATACTGGATCCGCTTCTCAAAGTTGCTTCATCAACACTGAACCCAGTCGGGAGGCGGTTAGTGCTTCCAAGGTCCCTGCTCCAGAGTCAGGAGTTTCCTTCAGCAAATCCCAAGCAAAGAAGTCTTGTGCCAGCAGCACCTGGGGGCAGCTGTCGTCCAGTAGCAAAGAGCTTGCCATTTGCAGTGCAGTCCCATCACCCAACAACATCAATGTGACTGCCCAGCCAAGCAGCACCTCCGAGTGCAATGGGCTTTTGTCTCTCGGTGATCAAGAGGGTGGCATGCAGCTGGAGGCCCTTGATCAGCTCATTGGGAGTACAAAGAAGAAGTCCGGCAAAAAGGACTTGATAAGTCAAACCATCCAAACCGCAGACATCGAATGGGTAAAGAGTGCTCAGAAGGCATTTGACTGCAAATCCCATGACAGCATGGAAGGGAAAAAGGAGTCTTACTCGATGGACAGTGTGTTGGATGCATCACCCTCCAAGCAGAATCCCACTTCTGCTAGCAGTTGTGAAAGTGACACCAGTCATGTACGAATTACTATCCCAATAAAGTCTCCAACATCAGATACATCTGGCCACAAAAGGAAAAAAAGGCAATCCACAAAATCTTCCGTGGAGAAAACTATCCAGGAGAAAAGCCTGCCTTCTGGACTTGCTATGAGCAGTGAAGTAGCAAACAGGACTAGCTCTCAACCAGAGGCTAGTAAAAAAGATCTTCGAGCCACAAAGCCAGGCAAAGTGATTGAGAATGAGTCCCCCTTAGTAACTATTGACAGCAGCATGCTCGTTGATAAAGTTTCTCCCAACAGTGCCACTAGACTCAGAAAATCTGTACCTGTGGTGTCCACTCTCCTACCCACTGATCTTCCCACAGCTAGCAAATTATCTGAGGTCCAGCACCCCAAACTTGCAGCTAAGCGGCGATGGACCTGCAGCAAACCTAAATCTATCCTTCGGGAGACCTCCATGACAACATCTGAGAAGTTGATGGTGGAGCCTCCTTCAGCCTATCCCATCACACCATCCAGCCCTCTGTATACCAATACAGACAGTCTTACTGTGATCACACCAGTCAAGAAAAAAAGAGGACGACCAAAGAAACAGCCTTTGCTCACTGTTGAAACGATTCATGAGGGAACCTCCACCAGCCCAGTGAGTCCAATCAATCGCGAATTTCCAGGAACAAAGAAAAGGAAGAGGAGACGTAATCTGGCCAAGTTGGCCCAGATGGTCCCGGGAGAGGACAAGTCCATCAGTGAGCTCAAGTTTCACAAAAAGGTAGGGAAGCTTGGGGTCTTGGATAAGAAGACCATCAAGACCATTAATAAAATGAAGACCCTCAAGAGGAAGAACATTCTCAATCAGATCTTGTCCTCCTGCTCCAGCAGCATAGCTCTGAAAGCAAAAGTCCAGCCACCATCTAGTGCTGGGCCAGCCACCATTGATGCCAGACTAGGGAAGCAGATCAATGTCAGCAAGAGGGGGACAATTTACATTGGTAAAAAACGGGGCAGAAAGCCAAGAGCAGAGCTGCAGCCTCAGCCAGAAGAACCTAAGACAGCCATCAAGCACTCAAGGCCTGTTTCCTGCCAGCCAGAAAACCCAGCAGTGCCTTCCAACCTGCAGTCACTTGTGGCATCGTCACCAGCAGCTATTCATCCACTTTCGACACAGTTAGTGGGGACTAACGGCAACCTTAGCCCTGCAAGCACTGAAACAAATTTTTCAGAGTTAAAAACTATGCCAAATCTTCAACCTATCAGTGCTCTTCCTACAAAAACACAAAAAGGAATGCACAGTGGAACATGGAAGCTGTCTCCACCCAGGTTAATGGCTAATTCACCTTCCCACCTCTGTGAAATAGGTTCTCTGAAAGAAGTCACGCTGTCACCTGTGAGTGAGTCTCACAGTGAGGAAACCATACCGAGTGACAGTGGGATAGGTACAGACAACAACAGCACTTCTGACCAAGCCGAGAAAAGCTCAGAATCCCGCCGGAGATACTCCTTTGATTTCTGCACCCTGGACAATCCAGAGGCTATCCCATCTGACACCAGCACAAAGAACAGACATGGTCACCGGCAGAAACATCTTATTGTGGATAACTTTCTCTCTCATGAAAGTATTAAAAAGCCAAAGCACAAGAGGAAAAGGAAAAGCCTGCAGAACAGAGATGACCTCCAGTTTCTGGCAGACCTTGAGGAACTCATCAATAAGTTTCAAGTGTTCAGGATTTCCCATAGAAGTTACACATTTTATCATGAAAATCCATATCCCAGCATCTTCAGGATTAATTTTGATCACTACTACCCTGTGCCATATATCCAGTATGATCCATTGCTCTATCTTCGCAGGACCTCTGACCTGAAGTCTAAGAAGAAGCGTGGTAGACCTGCCAAAACCAATGACACCATGACAAAGGTGCCTTTTTTACAAGGGTTCGGTTACCCTATTCCCAGTGGGAGTTACTATGCACCCTATGGAATGCCTTACACATCAATGCCTATGATGAATCTTGGTTACTATGGTCAGTATCCAGCTCCTTTGTACCTGTCTCACACGCTCGGAGCAGCTTCCCCATTTATGAGACCTACCGTGCCCCCACCCCAATTCCATGCAAGCTCTCATATGAAGATGTCCACCACTGCCAAGCATAAAGCAAAACATGGAGTGCACCTACAAACACCAGTGGGAATGGGCCTTGGAGACATGCAGTCCTCTCTGGCTCCTCCAAAGGTTGGAGGAACAAGCCTTTCCAGTGGCCGACTTCACAAAAGGAAACACAAACATAAGCACAAGCATAAGGATGAGAGGATACTGGGGACACACGAAGATCTGAGCGGTCTCTTTGCTACCAAGTCCACTGGCTTCTCCAGCCACGCGATGAACGAAAGGCTAAGCGGCTCAGATAAAGACCTCTCCTTGCTCAGTGAGAAAAGCAAGCACAAGGAGAAGCAGAAGCATCAGCATTGTGAAACCGGACACAAAGGCTCAAAGAGTAACTTTGAAGTGGATACGCTGTCTACGTTATCACTTTCTGATGCCCAGCAGTGGACACAGAGTAAAGATAAAAGTGACTCCAGCAATGACCCCATTGACTCTTGCACAAAGAGATACTCTGGTAATACTGAGAGTAATGGAAGGTCAGAGTCCCTGGACATGTTTGGTGAAATGAATTCGTCAAGTGAGAAGCGGGACAACGATGTAAGTGGAAATAAAAGAAGAAGCTTTGAGGGGTTTGGAACTTACAGGGAAAAGGACATTCAACCGTTCCGGATGAACAGGAAGGACAGAAGTACTTACGATTCTTCTGCCTCTTCGGGTAAGCTCTGATTTATTTTATTTCACCTTACTGCATTTGAATTTTAATGCTGAACAAAGAGGGACTTGCTATTTACAGCAAATATGTTTATACGTCACTATTTACTCTGGATTTTTGTAATTAACTCCCATTCTGTATCCAAACTTTGGGATGATGGACGAGAAAGCTGGCCACAAGTTAGAAGTCTTTTTGGTGGCCAAAACTTTTAGAAGTCCTTGAGTTGTTACACAGCGCTTTTATAAGTATTTCTCCTGCCTTTGCCTATCTCTCATAACTAGTTGTGCTTCCTCCAAAAGTCTCACCACTGCGTTCTGCAACAGCAGCAATTATAATACCTGTTAGCAAGGTAGGCATCCCTCTTATCGGTGTCTAATGTCGCAGGGTGGTAGTTGTTGCCCAGCCTTTGGGAGTACAGTCATGCTGTTGAGCAGAGAGCCTCTGCTCTGGCCCACAAAGCATACAAAAGCCATTTGTTGATGGTACAGACCAGAGGCATGGGAAGCTGCTGAGTTAGGGCAGTGTCCCACGGCGGCTGTGGTGGACTGCTGATCCAGAGAGACCCATCGTGGTGATAACTGTGCTGAATATATGGAGACCCTAGGTAAAATCCTAGTGTAAATCTGTCAATTCCAGTCAGCAGGTGTCATGTAGAGTAATTATCCTGAGTATTGAGTGGCTGTGGGAAGGGACTGGTGTCATGGAAATAATAAACCCTAGCCGATTGACTCTGAAGAATTTTAGGACTCATGACTTGGAAATATAAGCTGGGTAGATGAGGGACAGGAAGCTCCTTTCAGCTGCTAAAGACATCTGTTCCTCTCCTGCAGAGGAGGGAGCAGGGGGGAAGGAATCTGAATCTTGTCCGAGAGACTGAATTGTACTTTACAATAGGGAGCTGCTTTTGTGATGACAGAGGCAGGTGTTTTGCTGCAATATAAATGAATTTAGCTTGGGTGCAAGCCCAGAGCTTCTGCACCATCAGATGTTTATCACAAAGCAGATTTCACACTTGGTTCTGGAAAAAGGTGAGCTTCACTGAACCAACCAATGGTAGGTGAGATCTTAATGTGCAGAAAAAGAACTTGAAAGAAATATAATTCATAGCCTCCAAAATGAAAACAGAATCAACTGAGAACACAGAGGGAG
>Ga0181612_167916_pt1 | contig 15633 bp, 9 predicted proteins | sample HoacroProtozoa21_FD_119630 | JGI IMG/M metagenome (GOLD analysis project Ga0181612, IMG submission 119630) | Hoatzin crop microbial communities from Cojedes, Venezuel. Combined Assembly of Gp0051906, Gp0051904, Gp0051908
GAGCACCTCCTCCCTCTTCTTCTTCACTGGCCTTGATGTCTGCAGAGTTGTTGCTCTCACATATTCTCACTTCTCACTCCTGCTGCAAAATGCCGTTACGCAGGTTTTTTTTTCCCCTTCTTAACTATGTTATCCCAGAGGCGCTACCACCGTCACTGATGGGCTTGGCCTTGGCCAGCGATGGGTCCATCTTGGCGCCAGCTGGCGTTGACTCTGTCAGACACAGGGGAAGCTTCTAGCAGCTTCTCACAGAAGCCACCCCTGTAGCCCCCCCTGCTACCAAAACCTTGGCATGCAAACCCAGTACAAGGGCTTATTCATGCTGGTTACGCAACGACAGGCCCTTTCCATGGCAGCCTGAACACAGGTCAGCCTGAGGGGATGACGTTGAGGAGGGGGAATCACAACGCAGAGAAAAAGTCTTGTAAAACTAGACCCTCAAGCTCTCTGTTTGGCTAATGAGATTAGTTTCCTCCATGAGACTACTGAGCGTAGCAGTCTGGGTGAGTTGGGAGTAGGGTGAGCTGGAAAGGAGGTTGCAGTGAACTGTATACCTTTCATTGGGATGTTGGATTGACTCTAATGGAGTCTTTTTCAGTCCCTGATTGTTTTAAATCAGATAAACACGGGTTTACATATTCAAGTCTAAACATGTTTAAAATATGCATTCACTTCAGGCAAAAGACACACCTAGAAGCTGTCTAAGTATGACTTTTTTACATATCATTACTGTATTGAAATCAGGCACTGCTTTCAAGTAACCTACCACCAGAAAAGGTCAACCTCAAATCAGGCTGGTTTTAGCAGATTACTAAATGTAATGTACCTATTGCTAAATTAAGCAAAACCAAATTAAGATACTGTACATTTTCTGTTCTGAGTTTAGAACATGTTTTATAACATTAGTAACTTGTAACAGTTCAATTAATTAAATTCAATTTTTTTAGTTTCAAGCCACTACGAGAGACAATTACATATAGTTGTATGTAGTTATATATAGTTAAATCTGCAGATTTATGTCAGAAGGTCAAAAGGAGTGAACAGTTACATCTACTATATGATTATGTCCATTAAGTCCACCCTTGGAATTAAGAATCTCCCCATGTACTCCTGGATCACCAGGTAATCCAAATCTGTGTCTAGTATTTGTTTCAGATTTTCTAATATTCATGGGTAAATAAAGTGGTTTAGGTGGTGTTCAGCAGCAAAAACCAGAAGCAAAGCAGAACACCATTGCTTATGCTCTTGATACACCTCAGTTCTGATAGAGTGAGATAGAAATCAATGGCCCATCTATCCACTTTCCTATCAGTAAATGGCCCTGTTGGAGTATCGGCAGAATTAATGTCCTGTCTATTTAATCCTAAACCTTCCAAGTTCCGTTTTATTTATAGTCAAAGGACATGTGTAGGACTATCTGGGAGAAGGAAATTAAGAGCTCATCTTCTCAAGATCATCACTCCTTATTTCAGGTTCCCCAATTTAATCCATTAAAAAAAAAAAAATCTTCAGGCTGACAAAACTTTTTCTAAAGCCACAGCTGGACAGAGACATGAACCAGTGTGACCCATCCAGTCTAAAAAAAAAAAATGGAGCAGGACATGCTTTTTGTGGAGGCTGCTTGCATACATGAAATAGCTTCCAGTAAGCAAGAGCAGGTTTTGCTTCAGGCATCTGTCTGGAAGTTACTGTGGTCCCACAAGAGCTCCCTACTGGATGCAGAAGACCCTTTTCACTTCCTCACTTTGTGTGTATAAACAAGAATCTCATCCAGCACCATGAAATATTTTTCATGGAAATGACTCTAGATGCAAAGGTTTCTCATCCTCCTTTTCTTCTGCCCATTTGGTATAGCAATTGATATTGCGTTTAGTTTATAATAGCACTAAGACTTCATGACCATTTATTTCAATTCCTGTGATGGTCCATTGCAATTTCACTTGCATTTGAGGAAAACAGTAAGATGTTCTTAAATAATTTCCTAGTAATTGTGAATGTCTTACTAGTGTGTCGTAAGTCCACGGTGAATATCCCAAGGTGCATACAGAAATTTATTTTTGGTAGTAATTGTACTTGACTTTGTCATCCAACACTGAAACCATGAAAACCAAATTATGCATAATTTGAATGCACTGATTACAACCAGAAAAACCATATGAACTCTTTCTGATGACTTTGCCTAGGGCAGAAAATGTTCAGCTTTTATAGAATTCATCCAAACAGTGAGTGTTTGCCTCCATTACAAATAAACTTAAACATCCTAAGGCAATCCACATTAGTGACGATTGTTAATGTCTTCAAGTCATGTCCTGCATGGGGCTAAGTGGGAAGTTAAGTGCATGATTGGAAGGACAATTAAACAATCAACATCTACAATGACTTAACTTCAAACATGAAAAAAGAAGAGTTAGTTTTGTGTCATTAAGGAACACTCAGGTTGAAATGTTGTCAATTTGAATAAAAATAAGTAGATGTAATTTCAGGATGGTGCTACTGTAATAAAACACCTGCCAGGTGTGTTCTACTCGTTAGTTTAGTTTGTTGGTTTTTTTTAAAATAATCTTTTAATATAAGTAACTTTTGTGGTAAGAAAGATCGAGAAGTGGCCAAAAAGCGTAACCGAGAGAGAAGCTGTGTGGAACCTGGCAGTGGCTCTCCCAGGCGGTACTGTCTCTGACTCTTCCTCGGGGCGGGGGGCTGCTCCACCTGAAGCCTCCGCACACCTTCCCTTCTACAGCGGGGACCGAGGTTTTTGCTGGGGGGGGGGGGAGGGGTTGGGTGCTTGCAGGCTTTTTTGTTTTAAACCCCCAAGGGAGGGTTTAAAAAGTTTTTCCACCCCCCCCCCCCCAATGTTAAGTATTCCCCACGTGTAGGTGAGTAGCTCTCATTGAAGTCAACGGCTAAAAGAATCTCACAGTGAGAAATCAGTGGGAGTTAGGGCCTAAATCTTTGAAGAATTTAGGTCTTATTGTCTGTTCTAGGGGGGGAACAAGCTGCAGCTGGGACTCGTGTAATTTTAGCAATTTGGAAGTTTGGTATCTATTCTAAAGCAGCTGTTTTGGCTTCTTCTGTAGTCAGTGGAGAAAGACACATCCAGAGAGTGATTACTACCTTTCTAAAATACGCAATCAAGGTGTTTGGAATGAATCAGCCTCTGGAGGATTTTCTCTAGAAAAAGTCTTATGACTAGTTTAGACTAGACTCTGGATATTTTGATGATTCCCACTCTGTGCCTTCAAACATACACATGAAGTAGCTAAATAGACTAATATGTAAGCATATGTCTCAAACTCTTTCTATTATAGGTACCATTGTCACAGCAATAAGCAAAATTTCTTACAAATAGGAACTGTAGGTTTTAATTTTATTACACTCCTTTAATAGTTTGCTTTCTTGTCTGCTGTATTAAGGATTTATTAACAGATTAAATCTTACAAGATTTAGTAAAAAAATGAGGAAATGCTATGCTTAAATGAATGAGGACACTGTGGAAAAGGATCTGGTAGTGCTTCACTAAATAAGTATGTGTCAACAATGAAAGATCAAAGGCAGCATTTTGGGGTTTATCAGTTGGAGTTTTCTATGTGAGCGAAAGAAATAATGTTCTGATGAGGGCTGAGATGAAATACTGTATATCTGGGGGTCGGATATCAGAGGAGAGGAATGGAGCAGGTAGGAGAGGGCTGCAGAAAACTGGTAACAGACTCAGGAGGACACAGTTTACAGCTCTCACGAAATGAATGCCCAGCAAGCAGCACTTGAGATTTCGCAGAAAGCTATCCCATTGCCGTCACTGGGAAATCAGGGAGTCACAGCAAACTGTAGTGTCCTCTGGACTTGCTCTCCACTTTCTGCTGCCTGTTGCTTTCCCAATTATCATATAAAACAAAATAAGCAAGCACTGTCCCAGTAAGAAGCCAGTGAAATGCAGATTGCACCACTTCCACAGCGGCTCAGGTGGTTACCTGCAATAGCCACGTTTGCCAATAAAGTCTGACTTTCTGAGCCGGAGCATCAAAGAGCAGGCTGGATCAGATGGCAGCAACGCAGCCTGCTGAGCTGGGTGGGCTGGGCGCCAGCTATAGCCTAGCTGGAGTTGCGACAAACACCAGCACTGTACTGGCCAGACTGGTGAACTGTGGTCTGCAACACGTTCCCTGTACTATCTCATTAATATGGAATTAGGAGAAACGGCGAGGGATACTAGAATGAATCCTGTTCATGGCTCTGATACTTTTTGGGAATCTTACACAAGCAGAACTTTCTATGGCCTCTTTTACATTTCTCACACGCAGGCAACATGGCTTTGGAAGCCTCTGAAATGCAGATGTCATCTTCCAAATAGCCCTGTTAGCTGCCAGCTAACACCAGGAGTCTGAGGTTTGTCCATTCCCTAATGGTCAAGGCACTTGGCCCTCGGTGGCTTTCTCAAGCGGGTTTTATGTTAGGGTAAGCTAAGAGAGCCATCAGCACACATTTCCATGAGTGCTGTCTGTTCTGAAGTTTTTCCTTTGTTGTCCCTGGTCTGCAGCTTAGTCATCTCCTCTCAGTCGCTGCTCCCTCTCACAGGCCCCTCTGCACTCTCGGATCTATCAAAGGAAATATTTAGCAGCACAGAGACTTGCACATGTTGAATCTTGAAATACTTTTCTTGTTGTGCGCTGTCATCTCCAAACAAGAACCTTCTGGTTCAGGGACTCCCCTTGCATTTGTGTTCTCTATTGCTGTTGCAGCTTATGGAGAGGAAATGAGTAGGATAAAAGGGTGCAACGCTAAAGCATTGCCACAAGGCAAATAGCTCAGTGTACGGTTCTCTTTGGACTGTACTGACCTGAGCAGCAGAAAAAGCAACCTCTAGAGAGACACCAACAGCTTCAGCATCCTACCACATCCTAGGTGGATAAGAAGACACAGTGCCGCAATGTGGGTTATTAGGCGCCTTGGCCCTCCTGCACAGTGTCAAAGTCAAAGCAGTACTGCCACGTGCATGAACAGCCTGGGCACAAGTCTGGCAGCGGTAACTGAGAAACCATGGCTTTCACTGAATTGCAGACACTCAGCAATTGAATTATCCTTGGAGTGATTTATAATCAGAAAGGTTTCCATAAGGTTGACTAAGCTACTTCTACAGTAAGAATTTCCCAGGTTTGTTTAAAAAAAAAAAAAAAAAGCTAGAAACAAAAGTAAATAGCAAGAGGTTTGCTGATAATTTTAAACTTTGGATGGAAAAATTACATCTTAATTTAATCATAATTAAAAAAAATCAACCACGAATACACCATGTTATCCACACTAATATTTTTCATTCTGATTTTTTTGTTAGAAAAAACCTGCTAATGATAACCACAAAATTACTTTCCTAGAATTTTGATAAAATAATACAGACACTCACTGAGTACCACATGTCAGTAATGTTTCAGTTATCCCACTGATGTCAGTGAAATGGAATTAAAAGTGCTGAAATTTTCAGTGATGGATATTTTGCTGAAGCTGTGAGCAATGTGTTCCTCAGAGACTGTAATTCTCCTGGGGCAATGTTAAACCCTTGGATTTGCATCTTATTAGTAAAATAATACAATTTAAAAATAGTATCATAAGAGATCTAGCCAAGAAACTCAGTGTTGTACATATTTCTGTATATAAATTAATCTCTTAAATTATAAATAAATGTGCTTTTTACACATGTATATGACTGTCATAAAAAATAAACCATAAAGTAAATTAAAATAACAAGAAAAGAGCACTCAGAGTTAAAACTAAAACCGTGATCTCTTACATGGATTTTGAATGTATGTCGTTTTCGAATAAATGGCAACAGTTAAATATGAAGTGGTACGGGTTTTTTTTATTTTTAAGTGTAGCTGCCTGAATTCTTTTGCATTTCAAGTCTCTTAAACTCACTCTAATGCTTTCAAAATACTTCATTCTCTAATTTATTTTCTTAAATGGATGTTTTTGTATATATTAAATTATAAAATTTGTTGGAGCAGCTCACACAAATGAATAATTCTACCCAAGAAGCTAATACTGACTACTTTGCAAGTGCAAACAACCCTTTGTTGTCATTATTTAGTGGCATGCACTGATCTCCAGAGCTGTGATAGACTATGGTAAAAAGCCCTGATTCAGAAGAGCACTCCAGCATGTATTTAAGAAGAAGGTTTGGACACAAAACAGAAAGCATGGTGGAGTGGATGATGAGAACCCATCCTGACCAGGACCCCTTCATGAACTGCAAGTGTTCGATACCATGAGTAGCCCAAAGCTGTTTCTAGCACCACTTCTTCAGCAAATCAAAGGTGCCTGAATAGCATTCAGCCTGTGGCCTGAGGACCTTTCCGTACCTATGGACAACTTTTCAAGTGGGGAGGATGAGGGAGAACAGTGCGAACAGAGTATCCCTGTGAACAGTTCCGCATACCATTTTCTCAAGCAGTGGTGGCTTCAGATTTTTCCACCCAGCACGCTGCCTGCTCAGACCTGCCCCTACCACCCTTTCCACAGTGTGAGCACAGCTGCTTGTGGCACCTCACAGGAAGCCAGATCATGATTTTTTTGTTGGAGTTATTTTTAACCTGGGTCCGTTCATTCATTTGGTTTGTCATTTGGCCCCACAGATGATGCCAGGTGCCATAATATGGATCAGGGAAAAAGTGGCAAGGCATTAGGGGTCCTGGGTGCACCTTAAGCTGTTGTTTTCAATGAAAACAACATAGAAAAAAAATTTGTGGCTTGAAGAATCCCATTTAGTATGGTGGTAGACCCAAGTTTTGGGCACTGTGAGATCAGAAACAGCACAGTCCCTTGAAATTACAAAACCTCACTCTGCCTCTTCAAATGAATTCATTTTTTTTTTTCATAGGTATCTTTGTCCTTGAAACTGTGCTGGCTCAATTGTTGCCTCTCTCCACTGGTTTAACTTTATGCTGGATCACATCTGATCTATCTGTAGCTCAAACAAAACTAGTGTATGATACTAAAGATAGCGTTAAACATCATTCTGGAAAGTTTACCAGAATGAAATTGCATATTCCACCTGATGTGGTTCTACTTCCATTTAGTCCAGCAATGCGCAGGTCTGGTGTTAATGATCATGGAACCTGCAGTACAAGAAAAACAAGATCATGTTCATAAGCCTGACAGACGTTCATATTGCCAGTAAAAAATGTACAGGGGCTCAAAAACTGAAAAATAGTTGAAAGTGAACTAGACAGCGTGCATCAGTGCTTGTACTTTGCATTCTTCCGTTCCTGGTGCTGTAGAAGCTTGTCTAAAGCCACAAAGCTTGTATGTGTGCTACAGTTCTTTAATGCACATTTTTATCCTGCTTTTTGAATTTGAATTATGTGCAGTTAATGCTCAGACCCCCAGTTTTTTATTGTACATACAATTTCGTCTACACACAAATATATTTTATATGTACTTTAACTTCTTGCACACATGAAATTTAACTTCATGTACTGCATGTATTTTTGTCAAGCAAAGTACAATAGGTTCCTAGCACAGCAAGTGCAGCCTTCAGCTGAGACTATCTATGGCAGCCTGGGGCTCAACAGCCTGGCAGGAAAACCTGCGAATCCTGCTGCACCCCACAGGTTTCCGTGACTTGCAGTGCGATAGAAACATCCTCTCTGCAGAGGCGTTAGAAATTCCAAAATAAGGAACCTTTGCTTCACTCTTTCAAGCTCACCAAATTGTTATACAGCTGCAATTTTGAGTGTCTTTGAGGCTAAACTTGGAATATGTGTTAGTGCCACAATTACAGTAAATAAGGATGAGTAAGGAAGATAACACTGGAGCTAATGGGAGTTTTATTGAATGACTTTAGAGAGACTGGCATTTCTCTCTGTGAAAGAAATGGCTGAGCATTTCTCCACATCAGAAAGATACTGTTCTGTCCCATAGTTAATAGTAGAGTACTATCTCATAGTGTCTAACAGTAACCTTAGACATAGTCCTACAACTGCCATGAGTTTGGTGAATTATGCTGGGAACGTATCTGGTCCATTCTACGAACTGAAGTAGAGCACTCAATGCACTGCATCAGGAAATCTAATTTATTTCTTTATTTATTGATCTGTCACACCAGCTGGAAATTTCAAGAAAGACCAACAAAGGATCTGGAGAGACACTGGAGAGAAATGTCCTGTGGGACGTCAAGGCTTGTATTCATTTTCATTTGTGGTTTCAAAGCATGAGCAAAAAGCATTTTTTTGTATATTTGTAATTGGTAAAGCATATACACACAACAAAGGACAGCAAATAATAAATGCAACCTGGAGATATTAGAAACAGAGACAAGAGGTAATTTAGGCCTCTGTTCTGCAAACAGTTACACACGTGGTTAATTTCAAAAGTGTGAAGTCTTTTAATTCTAGCAGACTACTCCCATATCTGAAGTCACACAAAGACATAAGAGCTATGGGTATGTTTTCAAAAGGAGATTAATCATACAAAAAAGTTAAATCGATATACATAGTGAATTGCACTCTGAAATTTAGATTGCAATAAAGGACAATACTTACAAGGCAAGAAAATTCACACATAAGTAGGTGTGCAAGTGAAAGATCAGGGAAGTACACTTCCCAGCTTACCACACAGCACAAACAAAAGATTCAATCCTGTTTCACCCGATGGGACATTTGACATTTTCCTTTCGTTAAATTCATATCAAGATGTGGGTGTGACAAGCCACTTGAAAGTTAAGAAGCCTTTTCAAGTAATTATGTTTACTTGTAAAAAAGAGGCAGAGTATCCCTATGTTACACTGAATAATAATTGTAGCTGGGCTTTTAGAAAGGTATTTATCTGCTCTTTGTCTGCTTTTTGAGGTTGCCTTTGACTGAGAGATCACAAGAAGCTTTCAAGAGCCATTTCCAGCACATGGTACTAATTAGAGCTCGAAAGAGCAGACCTGTTAGCGCTGGCTGTCGCAAAGTGTGAAGCAGTCGGAGCCGCAGAGTGTCCTCAGGTGCTCGCCGTTGAGAGCCATGATGTTACATGGGTGGGGTACCGGGGTCCAAGCATGAGGGCAAAGTGCTGTCGTGACCCGCGTGGGTGTCGCGATCCATGTGGGTGTCGCGGGGGGCAGCGGGCTCCCGGCTGTGCTCTCTTTGGAGTCCATGGGATGTTTGTTGCCTGCTCCTGGGAGAGTAAGAAAACCCCTAAATAAAGTGTTCAGCCAGACAGTACAGGTGGATTATACGTGTGTTACTTAGCGCTTTTTCCTTTCTGAAAATAATTACATTTGTACAATTACACAGACATTTCAGGTTTTAATCACTTTTGATTTTTCGAATACTATTATCATATACCAGCAAGTAAAGACATTCCCCTTACTTGGAAAGACATACTCAAGGGTCTTCACTATTTGAAAGCTGATTAATCATCATATTAAAGGTCACTAATCCATCTAGAAAGTCCCTTGGTAGTTACTTTTTCAGACCATCACTGGCAGCTTCAAGTCTGTTTATTCCTCTGAGCTCGGCACACCAAAAAGCTTTTAGTATGGCGAAATGTTTGCACCTTTTCGTGTCAGCTGAAAGAGGTAATAAAGATGTGTTTTAGCTGAACAAATGAGACCTGTTGTGAAATCTCAAGATGTTTATTGCCTAAGAAGGAAAGAAAGAAAAAAGATCTTTTAACACTTCTCTTTAGATGTTACGTCACTTTTAAATTAATTTAGGATGACTACAAAATATTGAAAGGAAATAGAATGAGGAAATTAGACCCAGAAATATGTGAAGTTAAGGGGATGATTGTCACTGTTAGGATTTTTAAAAATTATAAACTTGTAAAAAACTCGTTTTCTCCTTAAGGAATAGAGTAAAATGTATTAAAACCAACTGCATTTACATACTGAAGGGAGTCATGATAAAACCAATTGTGCTTGAGGACTGCACGGACTTGACCCTGGTAGGTTTAAAGGGAACCTCAAGTAAGGGTTATTTAGGGAAAAGATTATTCTTGTGAAAAACAATCCTATCTCTGGTTGTGCTGGTGGGAAATTGCCCAGGAATGTATTAATCAAATGTTTTCTTTTCCACCATTCTACCACTAAAAAGGGAGGACCCTTGTAAAGGCAACCAGGTTTTGAATTTAAGTAACAAGAAAAGAGCATGCAGACTTTTGGTAATAGCATTTTTGATACTGAAAAACACCAGCTCAAATACAACAGTGGGTACCAGTAAGAAACTTGCAGTGCTTCAGTTCGAACTGGTTTATTTCCGTGACTCATGACCAAATACCCTATTGATCAGACAGAGGAGGATGCCTGGGAAAAAAATAGAAAACAGATCATAAACCCCAAAGTCTGGAGGATGAATTACGAATAGGCAGATGCCCACTTGCTTTACACAGATTTTGTGAATGCTCAGACTTTTGAAAGGCTGGAACACATGGCAGGACTAAGGCCCATGTGCTTAAGAGCCAGTGTTTTCATAGGAAACTTATCAAAGCTGAACAAAATAGATGTAGTTCCTCCATCAACCATATTTTTGTTGCCTTCTTAATGAAATAAGTGAGAAATGTAACTTCCTTTACTGTTTCTGAGTTGAAATTCAGTAACTGAGGTGCTAGGACATACCTTTTACAAACTAATCAAGACCCATTCCCCATTGCCTGCAGAATAAATGTAATTTTCAAGCCAAGGCAAGTCAAAGGTATACAACAGCTTAAAAAATGTCTTTGTAATGGATGCAAACCTAATTACAGATAGTCTGCTGCCTTTCCAAAATAAACACATAATAAAATAAGTAATAAATATGTAGTAATTACTTCATGCCTATTTATAACAAATCTGGTATTTCGGTGCAGTGACTGATAGCACTGTCTGGGAATCCTGTAGCCTGTGGAGGTGTGAGTTCATTTCTGGAATAATTCTGTCAAATTTCAGTAACAACAGAAGGTTGTGCTTTGTTTCTGTTTAGACGTAAATAGGTATTTTGTGACTCTTTGATTTACAGGAATGAGGAAAGCTCAGGTCCGGTTTAGAGCCTGTTCTTCACTGTGCCCAGTGTAGTGCCTGCAGCACAGCCACACAAGCTGGCTGCCACATGCGAAGACCCCTGGCAGCTCTGAGTTGCAGTCAGGTAGAGTGGAATCGAAGTTATCTGTGCCTTGGGCTTTGAAGCAGGCGTTAACTCTTCCTTGGATTTCCAACTGGAAATATATGGGGTCAGCAGGGGAAGCTCCTGTGGCTGGCAGATGGGCTCCCCCTCCTGCTTTCCTTCTCTAAAACTTTGTGTTATTCTGAGGCAGGAACTTCCACTGAGTGAAGAGACATAAGGTCATAGAGAGATTGTCTCTAAAACTTTGTGTTATCCAAAGGCAGGAGCTTCCACCGAGTGAAGAGACATAAGGTCATTGAGAGACTATAGATATCTGTAGACAGATCCAGCAGGTCTCAGTTCTCTCCCTTGCATAAGTGGAAAAGACTGTCTTAGCCTCAGGCAAGATGGATGTTACAAGTTGATCAAAATTTTATGTACAGAAAAGTAAAATCTGTATTTGAAAAACAATTTTGAGAGGGAACTACTGATGTCCTCCTCCTCCTCTCTCCCTCCCTCCTTCCCTCCTTCTGTTTCTCTCTCTCTCAAACACCTGAAAAAAAACTAAAGCACATACTTAAAAGTGATGCATGGACTGAAGTCAGTCTTAGAAAAAAAGGTGAAGATAGTTTATCTCTGCCTTAAGATAAGCAAGGACACTGTTCCACGTATATTTTCTACGTTATGAACCTGGTAAATTCAGCTTCCATTCACATAAGAATGGACTCAGCACAGAGTTCTGGTATCTAAGTCAAAACTCAGTTTCCAACTTTGCCGTTGACTTCAAATACACCTTTGAACAAGTGACATAGGCACACAGAAGAAGTCAGGTACAATAAATTAAAATTAAGTTCCTGATCCCAAGACTACCATTATCAAAATCCTGCCTAGGTTTGGATCGCGGGTGTTCTTTTGTGCACACTGCACGCTGCCTGGAGCTGCATGATAAGAATAGTTACTTGTTCTGCAAGCAGCTTATTCACCAAGGAAGGATTCAGACATTCTTAAAGAATATAGTTACTTGTAGACGAACATCTGCAGCCAACATTTGAAAAATTTGTGATGACTTTCTTAACAATTTCCCTGTATCTGTCAGCACTCCCTTCATTGATTTCCTCATCTGGTTGCTGTAAATCTGCTTTAATGTAGTGTAATTCCTAATACATATATAAATATTTTACTCTGTTTTAATAAGGGGTGCTCTCACACTTTTTTTTTCACCTCTGGATGAAGAAGCAAAAGTGCTAGCTGCCTCCAAAGTGACCATCCGAACTGTCTGGAGAACTTCATGGACAGATCCTGAGAAAATCCTGTCTTAGCACTAATGCAGAGTACAAGGTCTGGATTGGAGGTGTTTCCATGATGCTGTGTTTGGAGAACGCATATCTTAATACTGATCCTTCTTCAGAGAAAATATAAACACTCCTCACTACATACTGTCTATAACTTATCCCCACTGAGTTAGTATGAGCTCAGCACATACTTATTGAACAGCTTTGCCGTAAGGGAACCTATCTCTGCAGCCTAAGAAGCAAGTAATGAACGGTTCCAGGCTGTGTCCCTCCGTTTGACCTGTACATACAAGTTCCTTTAGTATCTGCTCTGTGTTCTCTGGGAAAGCCTTTCTTGACTTGATGGGGCCAGATATTAGCAGTATGCGGATGTTCTGGGAAGCCATCCTTTCCCTTCGTGCGATCCAGGTTTTACTAGACTCTTCTATGTGCTTGTTTGGATTCTATTTAAAGTTGTCTCCAGATTGCTCTGATGTTTGCTATTGTTTGATGTTGTTTGCAAGTCTTGCAGAAAAATCAGAAGCGTTGAGTGTCATTGATCATTGAGATTCTTGCTGAGTTCTGATCTTGGTCTTGGCCTAATTACATATGACAAGACCAATCACTGACAACGCTTCATTGTATGCCTTGCCTGCTGCAGGGCGATCTGCCACGTGTCTCCCAAGTTCTCTGTTCCAAAATGGCTTTTGCATTCTCCCATTCCTTGAGGGCTGTACCCAGATCTGCTGACCTGAGTACATTGGTCTTGGATCTTTGGATCGTTATCATCCCCTATCATTTACTGCTTTTTTGTTCTGTCATTCATTCTTCTGCAAGAGTGTGAAATAAAACCATTGTTATATGATGATCCTTTTCTGAGGTCCCTCCTTGTACAGTTGATAACTACTGTGACATTGTAGGATGTCTTGCAACTCTGTCTTCATTTGCTTTCAAAGCACCTATTAGATGATAATTTGTGCTTAAGTTCCCGATTGACACTGACTGATTTGTGTTCTACCGCGGGGCACGGAGGCCTGTTGTCTCAACAAGTTAGGCATGCCACACATCCTTCAAAGATCAGAAAGACAGTCTCTGCCTGAATTTGTCTGTAAGCTGAGAATTAGTGCATGCAAGTAGAAATGATGAGAGGGAAGTGCAAAAAAGCAAGAAGAATCTCTTGGTCAGCATGGTGTTAGTGCTCACAGCACAATCAGAGCAACCAGTTGACAGGATTTGTAAGCATCACAGGCTTTTTTGTCTGTGACCTTAGTTTTGACCTCCATTCAGTCCGCTTCCTAGAAAATGAAGTACTCCAAATCTGTTGGCATCTTGTAATTTCTGTAACTTTTAATAATGAAAAGATCTATTACAGATATCCTAGTTCTGTTGATTGCTGGACTATGAATACTTTTCATACATCTGTGTATGCTACTGATTGAGCGTTTCTGCTTGTGAAGTAGCTGTGGTGTATGCATTTGTGCTGACTTCCAAATCCTCTGGAACTACTGCTTTATCCCTGCCTTTTTAGACAAAACTCCATTTTGTAGCTTTGTCTGTAATCGGGACTGACTTCCTGAGGTGTTTGCTCCTTGAGACATGCCTAGCTCTGGATTATGAACTTTTCTACTGTCTGCCATTCTCAACACTCTCAGAAGAGAAACAAAGGTATTGCATTTGCACATATTTTCATTTTTATAGAGCTGGAGGAATACTTCTTTCCAGAAGGCATGCTTTGATGTGTATCTCTGTCATTAGTAATGCTGTTAGTGAGTTATTCCTTATCCTTGCAGCATAACACTAGCGACTCAGTAATGTGAATTGTGCTGTCTTGCAGCATGCAGTGTTTGCTTTGTGATGGTTACTGGTGATGAGACCACACATCCCACTAACTCGTCCCTTCCCAGAGAACATGGCCTCAGGTTTCATGCGGTGCTAATGCAGCTTTGGGCAGTGCAGTTCCTATACGAATTCTGTACATCGGGACTAACGCTTTGCTTGTGTTCTGTTCTTGTGTCTCTGTCTACTTTTACACTGCATAATTAATTGCCTGAAGGATGCATTGATTTCTCGTAGGTAATTGCAGTATCTGGAAAGATACATCACCACAATCCTTTTTCATTTTTTCTTCTAGGCACTGCACTCATGACGTTCCATGTCTCACTGTCTAACTGGAATCTGACTTCTAAATAGGGAACATAATTTTTCCCTCAGTTTGCTTTCAGCCCAAAATTTCTACCTTGGCACCCGCGTAGGCATCTGATGAAGCTTGATGCTGTGATCATGGGATGCTTCTCTCCAGACCTCTCTCCTCCAGTAATGAGAATGTTCTCAACTGCTGTCTCAATTCATGGGAGTCCCTTTGGTGCCTGCTTCACTTCACAGTGAACACCTTCTGGGGTTGGGATGATGCCCATTGGCATTCATAACAAGTGCTACCTGCCAAAAAGTGTGGGAAAGGCTGTCAGGTGGTGGGGTGGCTCATCTGGCCTGACAAACAAGAGCCTGTTCTTGATGAGAGCTGGCTGGGAGCTTTCCAGTGAAACTTGCTTTATTAGAAAATATAGAAACTGGTGTGTATCAACCAGGTGGCATGTCTAGTCAAAACTGAAGGCAAGAGACCCACCACAGAATCGCCTGGCTGGTAACACAGCTGTGTAGAAGAATATAATTCATCCCCATGCTTTGCATAACTAGTTCTTTGCACAACCCTGTGGATGTCTTAACCACAGGATCACTGAGTACTCAGTCACACCTCTCAGCCCCTCATGGTGCAGCTGCTCGAATTTGTATAAATGATTCAGGAACTTAAATCCAGAGCTCTTCTGCCATACTTAACTCTCACAGCTACCGGCTGCTCTGCTATCTTCTTTATGCTTGTTTTGATCAAAAACTCCATGCTGAAAAATCTCCACTTTAAAAGCTTTTCATTAAAGCTTCACTTTCTCTCTCATGAAAGACCAGAATCTGTATGATATTTTCTGAAAATCGTGTAAAAATCTAAAGATCTAAAAATCCCAGATGAAATCTATCATTGCCCTTATCACTGGATGCATTGCTGCTTTCTAAACTCTTAAAATGGCAGTAAGATATAATGAAGTTCTGGTTTTCATAGTCTTAGTCTAGGTCATTTTTCTTCTGTCTTTGTGTTGCTTTCCACAATATGAAACTGTGCTATTCTAGCCAAGATGTTTGCAGTCAGTCTGTCTCTGTCTTGCGTTCCTTGATCCTTGCTTCTTCACTAGAAAAAATTTCAAATTGGAAATCGAGGAAGGAAAGTTTGTTCCTTAGCTGAAACAATTTGTCTTATTTTCACA
>Ga0181612_113532_pt1 | contig 15631 bp, 11 predicted proteins | sample HoacroProtozoa21_FD_119630 | JGI IMG/M metagenome (GOLD analysis project Ga0181612, IMG submission 119630) | Hoatzin crop microbial communities from Cojedes, Venezuel. Combined Assembly of Gp0051906, Gp0051904, Gp0051908
TTACTGCCTTCTGTTTTAACTCCCTGTCCTCTATCACTTCTATGACACTACACACTTTTTTTTAGCAAATGAGAATTATACTTTTCCATGATTCTTCATATAACCTTAGCATAGAAATCTGGTTATAGAAAAGTGACCCTGGACAAGTCTACTTAAATTATTCTCCTCTACGTGAAACCACCTCCTTAAGAATTATTTGTATCAATCTTGCCTATCACTCCAGAAAAATTCCATTTCTAAAAATGCTATGAAGATCACAGCAAAACTATTCATAGTTATTATATGTTACTTGATACGGAAATAAGGAATATGTGGCTCTTGAAACCTAGAGTTACCTACGCTGGCACCTGAGGTACTAGACCCCTTCCCTCCATGCACCACAATTGCCATAGCTTAAGGTTATATGGAAGTACCTAGAAAATATAAATAAGGCAAGACAAACATTGAAAGAATACATTCACATATCCACTGTCCCCATATGCAAGAGAGGAACCACAATGGTTTGCTAAAAACATCTGCAAAAGTACAAGTAGCCGGCGTTACTGTGCCTCCCCAGCATCTTCACTGCACTGTTCCCATTTCTTTCATACTAGCAATTCTCAATAATACATTATTCGATTTGGCTCAAAACCTCCGAGAACGCTTATCCCCCAGGTTTGCATAAGCTGCTTCCCTTAACAACACACTCTATTCTTTGAAAAATCCCAGCGTGCCTCCAGGTTTGGTGTGTTTCACTCAGGGGGATAAAATAAATTATTGCAGAGTAAATAGCGTTGCTAGTGAAACTACACTCACTCTGTGGGTACCTGCCTTATATTGTGCTCCTACAAATGCATACTGCAGACTGCTGCTAGAAAATGCTCTAATTCTCAAACCCCATCTTTACTTGCTGCATGCAGAGCCCTTGGCAATAAAAATGAAATTTTTCAGCAATGCTTTTCCTTTACTGCTTGTACAGGGGACATTTGTTTCCTCACTCACGGGATTCTCGCCGTCCTTTCCTCCACTATTCCCCTTACTCCTCTCACCCTCCCAATCTGTCTGTCCATTCCCCAACCTCCAGCGTGCATGTCTGTGGTGCAGACATCGCCACTCAGGGCGGCTCCGACAGCCTCTGCTGATGGGCAAGGCTGAAACCCCCTCCAGGAGCCCTACTTGACACACCATGTGGCAACTCCCAGGCAGCCTGTACTCTGACAGCTCAACACTTTTAATTCTTGAATGCCCAGGCTGCCATTAAGCGCACGATGCAGAGCGTTCCCTATGAGGGAATTCCAGGGGCACCCGTTCAGCTGTGTTGCTAACACGATGTGTCCAAGCCCAAGCAAAGACCATTCTGGTTAAATCAGATTCAAGACCGAGTAAACAGAATGTAAGCAAAGCTAAAGCAATCTGTCTGACTCTGTCTTGAACACACGGACGTGGTACCTACCCGTGATCCCACCTGTATAAATATTTAATCCACTGCAGGGCTTTACAGAAGTTAGGCTCAGCATTTTAAAGCTATTCAGGTTCCTGGAGGCATTCAATAGCTCATAGGAAGGGGCACAGGGTAGAGTTCAGAAGTACTGGTGTGAACCTAGGGTCTAACTTTCATGCATTACAGCAGAAATATGTCTATTTTTAATATTTCTATTTTTTTCTTTGAAAGGAAGATAAGGGTAGCTACTTGGATAACAGATTTTCCATGATATCCTAAAAATATCTTAAAAAAAAGCGCCATCTCTACACTTTGCCCTAAGCTAAACCAACTATTTAGTTTCTCTTCCATTGATGAATAAAGTTCAGCTTCTCCTTTTGCAGGTTTTACAAGGTAGAACACCAAAGAACAATGTTCCTCCTAATACTAGTTTTCTTCATATTTTTACTAGGTACAAAAATAATTTAAAGCGTACGTTGGTACAGCACTTTAGCCAGGATCGGTACTGATGCAATGAAACATTTCAATATCATTTACAACAAAGAAAGATTTAAAAGGATTACCTGTCATCCAAGACATGAACATTATGACAGACAAAACCACACAGTTATAAGGAAGTGTTCTTGAATCATAAAAAATAGATTTCAATTTTTACTTACTTACATATGCATTCACATTTTAATGTGAAGCTTTGGATAGGTTGTTTTAAAAGATGTATGTAATAAAACCTGAAGGCAAAAATGGTTCAGAACTAATCTCTAACTATGAATTTCAGAAGCTTTTAGATTTAGGTTTGCTAATATGCCCAGTACAATGAATCCTTTTGCATACAAATAGGATGGCGGGCTATCAATAGCCCATCCCCAGCTACAACAGGAGAAAAGAGACGACCTAGAAGCATCTCCAGATTTGTCTTCACTGTTGACTACAGCCTTTTCTCTTGCTACCTCTCCTCTTTGCAATGATGCGGTCTGTGTTAGTAAGAGGAAATACAAGAGTTCTGAGAGTAATTACCTGAATACAAGAAGAGATGTCATGACCTGAAGCAGGATAAAAGTTGCAGACACTGCCCAACAGCGGTAAATATGCCTCACACCACAGAAAAAAGCCCATTCTCAGGCTTCCCTCAGTATTTACCACGTGCCAAGAATGGCTTGCACTATATTGTCTCAAACATAGACAGCTCACTTGACACAATAAAAGCTTACACTGCTTTCCACAGAAGACAGAAGATCACTGCAAACTACCGAAATACCCCAGTGACTGATCGTTCCAACCAGAGATCATCTCAGAGAGAAAGATATCAATGTTTCTGTCAGGAGGACAAAAAAAAAGCATAGATCCACCAACAGCCCTTTTCAAGACAATAAAAAACCACTACTAATAGTCTAGTCACTGAAAAATAATCTGGTTTATTGCTGCTTTCATTTTGGATGAGTTAAGTTGTAACCAGGTGCACACTCAAGCGGGTTGGGTTGTCATGTACCTGCACCCTCTCTCTGAATTTAAGCCCCTTAATATTTCCTAGTTTGGGGTGAAAACACTGAAAAGGACCTGGCAGGATATCCTTCTTCCTATCTGTCCCACTCACAAGTTAAAATAAATCAGTCTATTACTTTCTGGAAAAAGTGAAGCAAATAGACTAGTAGACATGAAAAGATCAATAACTGAACCCAGGTCCTGATGTTCTGGAGGGATGAAATCAGCACCAACCTTTTCATGGTTGAGCTTGTCAGCTTTTTTCAATCCACTCCCACAACGAATGATTGCATTTGCTGTAGCGCAGGTCCAAAGAGAGCCCAGCACACAAGAGCGGGTAGTAGCAGCAGCAGCGTGTGTAATGACACATCCCCAAGGTGGAAGAGCTGCCCAATAGCTACACAGCTACGAACACAAACCCTAACACAACTTCAGGCATGAAAGAGAGCAAATCTTTGGTTGTCATCAGAAAGCAGCTTCTTGAAAACCCAAGGTGTTTGCTTAATGACACCTGTGTGTGAAGTGCAATAAGAAAGCATCTTCAGAAAACATTTTCCTGTCAGTGTTGAAGTCCAAAGTTTGCATCACCATGTTTGTTCTCTAATCAGAGGTGAGAGTTATTTCCAGTGCCAAAGCTGATAGAAAAGCAAGGCTAAGCAAGCAATTTACGAAAGAAATGAAGAAAGAAAACTGATTGAGTCCTTTTGCTCTTAATTACTGAAAATTTCAAAGCCAAAGGGAATTCTGCCTGCACATTTCGCCCAGAATTTTGCCGAGATCTACAGCATCTCATCTCCTTCCCGGGACACATCTAAAAGCAAAGAGGGAGTCTACAAGAAGACAACAATTTACAATATTTGTATTTTAGTGCCGTCATGCCCTACTCTTCCAAGGAAGTCTTTCCTGGTTCCATCACAGAGTACTTGGCTACGCCGAGGCATTACATTATACGCTGCAATATTTCTGTAGATAGCTGCTGTACTGTTGAACTTGTGTAAGATGTCAATGTAAATGAATAGCTAAAATCTTGGGAGAAGAGATGAAAACATTGCTACTCATGGAAATATTTATTTATTTGTAAGTCAGCCATTGTCTCTATATGAAATAAAATCAGAGAATGTTATTGATGGATATCAATAAGCAATGTTTTACTCCTTCCTCCATTACTAATATGCAATAACACACAGGTAAAGAAGGATTCTCAATTTTTCCTTTAAAAATTCAAAAAATTATGAAATTTGAGGTGTAAATAACCAGGCTAGAAGGTACCTGTCCTCAAACAGAATATTTTCTTGGCAACCACTAAGAAAAACCATTCAGGCATCACTGCGGTACGGAGCAGGGAAGACTGTATTACCAACAACATGAAGCAATTCTTTACTTCTGCTCATCTGAGGCATCCTTGCAGCTCTGTGCTTCGTTAAAGGGAATTACAAATTTGCAACCAGGTAGTTTTGATCCAAGTTATAAATGTTCGGGAAAAAATCTCATCTTGTACATGCTCAGTAGAGACTAGTTACAATTAATTAATTCCTGTGTTTATGTGTTCTTCCACACCAGATGGCTTGGTGAGCTATTCAAGCACTCACAAACAGGACATTTTTTGGCAAGTTCCTTATGGAGACTGGACACCACTGGCAGTTTGGCAGCGGCTCCGTACCGCTATGAACAATGAGTAAATAACGCTGACAGGCTCAGCTGTTCCTGTTCCAGGAAACGTGTTTCTGTCTTGATAAACCAGCTCAGTGAGCATAACAAAAAGGCAGATTCAAATAGGCTCGGAGTGGATGTTTATCCGTAACCTCAGAATATGCAGCCTTTCTCCAGTAGAAGCCATTTCCATGGAAATTCCAGCAAGATGCCATTACAAATTAATACTCTGGTTTTAAATCTAACGACAACTCAAAGTGAGAAATCACTTCAGCGTTTGTGTCTTCTGTAGATTCCACAGGAAAATGAGGCATCCCTTTCACAGATGAAACAGCACATACCAAGATTTATATTTAGCCTTTAACATGCTCTTGATAAAGGTGACTAACAGCTAAACTTGGAGAGCATGTAAAGGTAAAATAGGGCAGAAGATTGAACTGTCAAAAAGTCAGTGCTCTATAATTTTTCTGCAGAAAAGTCAAATCTATGCCAGGGGAAAAAGGACTATTTATGCAAATAGCTGTTGAAAATAGTCAGGAATTATTATTAAAGAGACAGGAATTTGGTTCAACAAAGCCATTCATTTTGCAGGTTTCTTGTATGCCTCTATTTGCAGCCTCCTCTCACAGGCTTTTCTTTTCACCTTTAAACTGAGAACATCCACTTATTTCCAATCCTCTGCCACAGTACACTGCTTTGCATTCAGCTGAGGCCACAGGGGAGCTGGCAAATGATCTTCCTGGATTTTTTGCATACCAGGAGTAGAGAGAAGAGTACTTGCAAAAAAAAAAAAATCCATTAATATATAAATATTCAGGCTGTAGAGTTTCATGGAACTTCCCATGAAGTTAGAGTGTCCTTCTCTGCTAAAGTGAACCAAAGTTAGATCTGGCCGTCATTGAATATGAGCAAAAGTCTGCCCCATCTGATTTCCAAACATCTGTTAAAGGAGCTTCCATGCTGAAAGCCATACCTTCAAATAAGAGCACCTCGAACGACAGCCCCCTGCAGTAAACAGAAGAGGCTGGACTCATTAAGAAGATCTTCTGACTCACACAGCAGTAAAAACTCAGCAGCATTACTGCCAAAGTTGGTTAAAAATATACTGCCTAGAAATTTTAGCTCTTGCTTACCTGTTATCCTGTAAAAGATCATAATTATAACAAAAGTGTTTATAGCTTATTGTTTTCATATCCATATGTGGGTATTCAACAAGCTGAAAAATCCCATATCCATCAAGACTTACTGCTCATATTTAGACTAGTTTTATACAGGTTAATTGCAATGACTCCCAAGAGTTGCCTCTGATTTCATCACTGACTATGAGATGGACTCAGCATCGTTCTCAAACAGTCCCACATGGAGAATGCATGGCTGCATCTGCAGAGTCAGCCTCGGTCACAACCCCACTGCCCGTAGCCGTAACCTCCTCTCTTACTGCTTAAGAAATTGCCTTTTCATAACTCCATTTTTGGGATATCGTACAACATACGAAAGAAGCAGCAGGAGATAAAGAAGGAAAAACAAATGATGGAATATTTTAAGCCTTACTATTGCAAGTATTTTGTGATAACTGTTTTCAGGACACAGCTATAATCTCCAAATCAAAGAGACATCAATTATAACCACGTGGTTCTCCCAGCTAGCCATCCGCTGGGAAGGAGAATGACCCTGAGCTCTTGCAAGTTGCTGCAATATTCAGGCTAGAGAAGACAGCTCCTGCTGTGCTGCTGAACAGCCCCGCTGGACTGTTAAGAATGCAGTTACTCCATGAGGATCATCAGGACTGTATTCCTCCCAGTGGGAAAGGTGGAGGCTCGAACTTTCTTTAGGCTGTGCAATTGGCAGTGAGCCCCACCAGAGCGACCTGGGATGCTCCAAGGACATCCCAGACCAGCAGTGCTAACGAAGGACAGAGCATGATAAGGACAGACATCCAGCAGAGCCTCAGGTGTTGGAGGAGCAGAACAGAAATAACAGGGTCTCTAGGACAGAGAAAAGCAGGCTTGCCCTACCAGAAAACACCTTCCCCTAATGCGTACATGCATACATACATATATTCATACCTAGAAAAGCATTTCACCCTTGCAGAAAACAGAAATGTGATTTTCTTTTCTAAGCTGAATTCTGGAGCAAGTATTTCCCTGGCAGACAGCAAGTGTCAGTCAGCATTTCCAGCCTCAAGGAAATATCACCCAGCTGAATTTGGGAAGACTATAGTCCTTCATCACAATTTTTATTTTCCAGCCTTTCAGCTTCACCTCAGAAATAATTGATAAGCTTTCTGGCAGACAAAAACTCCCTTCTTTTAAAAAAGAGTTACACCCTTGTGCTAAGAAAGCAGCACTGAAATAGGTCCTTTGGTTCATCTCTTTTTGTAGGATTCACCTCATACGCATCTCTAGAAATATAAATAACTAAATTATGCATGACTGAGATGCTTATGATTACTGGATCCTGTTAAAATAATATGAGACCCTAGGAGCACAGAAATCTCCATGCTCTGAAGCATCACCTTCCTCCACAGTTACTATCCGAAACTAGAGTAAACTCTGATGGTATCGAGAGAAGACGAGATCTCCAAGCAAAATTTTGGAAAGCGAAAACCAGAAGGCGGAAAAAGAACTCTAGTTGGGCCTGAAAGAAAAGAAACGAAGTGGAACGGTTAAAGCTCCTAAATCGGTAACAATCACTGGTGAAGTTTCAAACTCCTGGAACATATAAACAGAGCCCTGCTATCCATAAGGAAGGAGATAGACTCAAGCACAATGGAGACACAGAGAAAACTGATTTTTCTTATGTATTGCCCTGAAGCCGTGAAGATATTGATCTCCTAAATATCATTCAAGTAAACCAGGATGAGAGGGCAAACTATTAACCTCCAGTTTACAAGTCTGACAAATAACACAATATGAAACACACCTGTTAAGAGATATGAATATTAAAGACGTCTGCAGAAGGAAGGAGAGTCTGCTGAAGCATTTCTGACTGCTTTTAAATTAATGAACCAAAACAGAATTGTGATACTTTGGCAGTTTTTCTTATAAGACCGTGACTGTGCTCAAAGAAAAGACTGCTGACAAATACAGATCTATAGGCAAGGCTGTTTCTGCCTTCAGAAAACTCCTATTGTGTTGAATGAAAATGTTATAGTGAAAGCAAGGTGAAACTAGACTAGAGACTCACCATTTAGAGAGGAAACTGAAAACCAGAAGGTCATAAAAGGAAGAATCCAGAAGAGATTTCACAGGTCAAAAAGCAAGAGGAATGCAAAAGCAAGCATTGCAAAAGATACAGCCCCCTATAATCTCCAGCATTTCAAAAACACTGTACCGAAGCTATGGAAATAACTGTTCAGAAAAATAGAGCTCCTAGTAGCAGATGCAAGGGAGACCAGCACCCAGACACACTGGCAGCACTGGAGGGGCAGCCAGAGAGACCACCACCCACCGGCTGCGACAACAAGAGCTGAGACGATGCCTCAGGGCAGGCAGCAGATGACCATACAACCCTATTCAATGTAACTCTTTGAATGACATTTCAGCGCTCACGGTTCAACTTGAAAATGTTGTGGAAATCTGAATGAAAAACTTTATAAACTGGTGATAAACTAGTGAAACTGAAAATTTCATGTAAGGACAGTGCCTACTGAAAGGCTGAATCAAATACAAGCTACAGTGGAAAGTTAAATATGCGCGGCTAGGTTTGTTATAATTACTGGGAATATTAGGATTAGCAGCATGTGTAGCTCTGGGCTTGATTCAGTGAACAGACCCTATGAGACAGAAAACAATTACTCAGTCCTCAAAACAATGAGGAATACATTTTCAAAACCACAGGCAAAGGCAAAATCCCACAAAAAGCCGTGAAGGTTGGTAGGACTACAAAAGCAGGACCAAGCCTGCCCACACCGACCGGAGCTGTGCACACCACCACAGAGCAGTGCTAGTGCTGCAACTACTGCTAATGTGCCATCCAGTTTCTTAAAGTTAAGACAGTTTATGTTATTTATTTAAAAACGTATACGGCCTCAAAATCTTTCACACCGTTCTGAACATCTCAGGTCGTAATCTCTTCACCCTAAATAAGCATGTTTCAAGTTTGTCAAACAGACACCGCAGCTCATGCTCTGTACAGCTCTTCCAGGCTGATGGGAGCAGTATGCCAGTTCACTGTATTGTTGGCAATTGGAAGATTATGCTTATACACATGAGTTTTGGAAAACTCAGGCCAAACCCTAAGGTTCACATTAATATAAACCAGAGACCTTGATACGAGTAATCAAATTTACACAAAGAGGGCATCTGATGTACCCCTTTCAAAGACAGTCATGTTAGTACAGCCAGGAATGACATTCCTCATATCTGCCAGAACACAGTCTGCAAAAGCACATCACCACACACAGCTACGCAAAAAGAAGTTTTTAGTGGTTTTAATTGGTGTTAGCTTTGTACTTTCTGTTTTCTGTTATGGGTGTGAATGAACTCAAAACTTCAAAACAAAAATCCACTGGAATTAATGACTTCTGCATGACAAAAAGAGACTTGCTGAGCTGATAAAAAAGTCAGCAAAAAATGTTGGAAATTACTCTGAGGTTCAGTTGAAAAGTTAATGAATTTCAGACACCCCAACTATTAATACAGGTTCCGAGTTTCATCAAACAGAACCATAAGCAGAACCTTGTACAAAGAAAGAGGTACCCTGAATTTCAAGGGATGCAAGACTGGAGGAGGCTGTGGAAGTGACGCATAGATGACAGCATGACTGTGCCTTCGCACTGTGCGAAGCGGGACTCTGGCTACCTTCCTCCCTATCCTTGACTTCATTTGTTTACTACTTCATGATGAAAGGAGCACAAGGGAAGTGTAGTACTTGGCATTCCTCTTCATTGTAGCAGAACTGTAGAGGATAACCGTTGTAGCCAAATGGAAGAAATTACATATTCATGAGGTGCAAAGTGAAAAATTAATTAGAAAAAAAAGCCCTGCTTGGCAGCTAAGCACCAGACCACAGACAGGTGCAATTAGAGGCAGATGAAAGTCATCCAGAGCAGGCAGTGGTATCTCTGGGAATGGTTCGCAGAAGCATGTTTTTCTAGGACCTCCTCTGGGCAGCTGGGTTGTTTAGCCTCTCACATGAGCTTTCTGATCTTTCCTGGCAATAATTAGCAACTTTGCTCAAAACTTTGCAGAGGAGAAGTCTGCTTTCTCAGTTTTCAGTGGAGAAAGTCCTCTTCTGCACCATACCCAAACCATTCAAAGTGAGTGAAAAATAAAACCAATGCAGAAAGCCATGAGCAAATCATCCAAGGAGTGAGGCACAGGCAGAAATCTAAATCCAGTTAGGCACGTTGCTGCTTTCTTGCACAAGTAGGACAATCTTCTCCCTGCTATTCTGGCAGAAGGGAACCATGAAGATTTTCCACAGAACTTGTTGTTCAGACAATTTTTTACGCTCTAGAAACACACGAAGAGATAGCGGTTGCCGTGCTCCACTGGATGCCTGCATTTGGCTGCAAGGCACAGGAGCTCCTGCTGTCTCCAGCTGTAACCGAGGAGCTCATTACCTGAGAAGTCTGGATTTACGCAGAGTAGGCTCAGCTGTTCCCCATGGTAAAACTACAAAACTCCAGAGCTTTCCATAGTGTTTTAGGTAAACAAACATTTAACTATGAATGATTATATGCTAGGTACACACAGGTGTTATTTGCATGGTCAGGAATATTTCCAACTTCTAAGTACCCTTCAGAAAACAAAAAAGAAACTGCAGAAAAGCAGGCCATATATCGCTGTGTTACCTGCATTTGTGTTCCTCAGTCACCTCATTTCTAGCACCTAACACCTCCTGCACCATCAGCATGGTTCTGTTGCTGCAGAAGCGAGAAAAATGTCATTTATTAAATAAAGAACTTTTACTGAGAGATGTAACATACACCAGGGCTTCATGTTAAAATACCAGATCAATTCAAGTATATATTTTTGTGGCACATGCCAATGCAACAATGTCAGTGTTCCCAACTACTCGAGTGCTGTTTTATGTGGGAACATATCAGATCTTCATTTTTGCCAATGCAGGAGGCGATCGCATATTTGCACCTCTGTCTATCCTGAAGCTGGATGCTCCTTCGTGACTTAATGAAGCCACATACTGGAGAAAATGCCTCATATAAAGTGGTCTTGAATCTTCACACCAAACTCCGCAAGCAAGCCTCAAAGAAATAAGCACTTTAAGGAAAGAGAGGAAGAACAAACTGAAAAGCGACACTTCCACAAACACATCTCCACAACTGACAAATGCTTTGAACCAAGGTAACAGTTGAATGGAAGAATTTTGCTTCTCTATTCAGCCGAGCCAAAATTATTTGTTTCAGGAAGGCCAAGTTACTTGGCTCTGGCTCGCTGCCATTCATCTTCTGCCAAAAGCAGTGGTTGTTCGGAGAGGGTGATGGTCTCCCAAAGGAAAAGGCATGTTTTACCCCGTAAGAACTTGCCCCAGAGCAGACGGTCAAGCGCTCCATGCCCTATGGGGAAAAGGCCCAGGAAGATTAGTCTCCTACATCTCCAAGCAGAGACAATCTATCAATTGAATTCTCAGCAAGGCCGCGGACGTGTAATTTCCCTCAGAGCACTTGCAAACTGTCAGACAGGCCCTTTGGCAAACTCCACTCAGCAGCCTGAGAAGGGAATCTCTTGATTGCCACATTCGCCAGCTTAACAACAAATTTGATGCTCCCACAGCACGTACCTTCCTTCCCCTCCAGACAGGCCTGTCAGCACCACCAGGAATATGGCTGGCAGGCTGTTTCTCCACAGAAAAACTTGAATTATGTAATTTTTTGGAAAAAAACTGTAAGGCATAAATGAAAACAATAGGACATATTTCTTGCTAAGAATGGCCATTTCGGATTTTTTCTGAATATAGTCCCACTAATAATATATTTCTTATACAGAAAATAAGTAACATTTTATCCATGTATTCACAGGTATTGAAAACAACACACACACATTTGTTTTTAGCCTGGTTGGGCTATTACATGCTAATCGACTGTGATAAATTCAATAATTGACATCTAGACTTAGCCCACTTACAAGGACATAGATTTTTATGTAATTTATTTCCTATTTGCTGTAGTTTAAACAGAGACAGAAACATGAAAACACAAGAGTAAAAGCATTTACAGACTGTGATAAGTGTCAGGTAGGTAAACTAAATCAGACTAAAAGGAATCAGAGTAAGAAGGAGCCATCAGAGGTGCCCCTGAGAAGTGAGGAACCAACCAGGCCTTTATACTATTATCAAGGCTAAAAAAAAAAAATTGTGACCTTAAAGAGAGAAATAGGTACTTCTGCTTGTATGATATTTCTAAATGCTTATTATATACTTAGAATAAAGAAGTCCAAGCTGTGACTTGTTCCTTTTCCTCTGATCTCAAGCCGACGCAGATGCGTGCCCCAAAGCCCTATTTACAGTCCCTCTGAACCCAAGTCCACCAGTGATCTCCAAGGCCACATTTAGAGCTCTTGAGTGTCAAGACTGTGGATTTATCTCCCTCATTGTTATCAATCATTGTACTTCAGAGTCCTACATAAATTCTTCATGACATATCTATATTTCATTCACAATAATTACTATTATATTTATTACTGTACATCAAAAACTCAGAAACAGTTTTCTTACAACCCTATTAGATTCTTATTAGTGTAGAGCAGATCCTTGAACTCTCTTCTCTTCCCATCTCATGTGCAGAGAGCCAAAATTCACTGTTCTTTCCAGAGCTATGAAGTATGAGAAGCTTCCCACAATCCCTCTGCTACAATATCAAACAAATCAAAGGCATCTCAGATCTCTGTAGTCTTCTGTCTTAAACAACAGCAGGTGGAATGTTACAGTTTACAAAGATGTTTTAGATAGTGTCAGGAGGTGTTGCGCCCTGAGGTTAATGGTTCACGATGCATGCCTTATAATATCTGAGAATAAGTAAAAAAAATAATTCTTTTAATATCTTAGGCTCTGCAGCTCCATCATATTTTAAGCACTACAAAAATTTACATTCTGTCAGACTGGCTAAATGTAGCAACATTTAAATGAAGAGCACTCTCTGTTTTTTTGGTTTTTTTTTTAACAGAAGCTTTACTTTTTCACACCCTGTTTCTTAATCCAGGCTAACCCAAACCCTCAATACACTTTCTATTTTAAAAAGTCTCCTTAATTTGAACAGTAGCAAATTCACCATATCTTTGACTTAAAAGCCATCTCCAAATACTTTTAAAATGATATTTTTCAGATGCTAGAAGTCATAACAATAATGAGCTGTCCTTTCTGAAGAAATGAGAGTATTTGCTGTTTGATTTAGACAATTATCTAAATTATGATAATAAAATCACAAACATTCCTGTGAGTGAGCGTATTTTGCCAGCTGTCACTAACACTGGTATTTGTTACAGTTCAATGCCATACAGGATCCACTTTCAATACCATAATTCGTTTGTCACATTGAATCCTGCAATTTTAATCTTCTGTGGTAAATACTATTAAAATACGTTTCTTACGCATGGTAATTTATTTGGAACTTTGTTCTTTGCTGATGATTTCAGACTAGAACATTTTTCTTCTCAATTCTAAGATCAGCTCTCCCTTAATAGGAGATGTTACATCTTCCAGACCCACACACATGACTTACAGCCCCGAATCTAAAATTCAGAGCCTATTCCTATTTCTGCGTATAGAGCTACATACACAGAAGCTCACCAAAAATTAAGCGGGTAGCACATACCAACAGCACTGTGAAGCTAAACTGATGAATACATAGTCTTGAAGTTTTCTCACAAGAATTAAAAAATCCAAAGCGACAGACATGTTGTATTAAGCAAAAAGAAATCACGTTGTCTCTGCAGAGAGCAATGTGCGTTCTGGGTGCTCCAGGTCAGGGCATCAAAGTCATTTTTGTGAAGGAAAACAATCAGGCCTTAAACCCCTTCTTTGTTCAGCATTAAATGTTCCCTTTCCCAGGATTCAAGATCAGGCTGTTTCTGTGTGGAAAAGCTTACCTTATGGGAAGTGATAGAATCAATTTTCTGGTAAGTAGGTTTTTCAAGGTTTTGTTTTGTTGTTTGGTGGGGTTTTTTTTTTTTCCTTCTCCCCTAAATAAGCAGCTGTGGGAAGTTGCTTGAAGGTATAGACTGGCTGGTACCAGTCCCTGTAAGAATGTACAAGGGAGCAAAGAGTGGAGATGGAAGTCAACAGCGCATGAGATGTACCATTTATGACAATGCTGAACGACACATTTCTCCAGCTTACTCAGCGGGGCAGCAGTTTACTCCCAAGGGTCAGCACACTCATCAGCAGCTCACCAGAGAGATGCACCCATACCAGCAGCACCAGTTTACTGAGCTAAACTGTCATAGTGACTCCTTGTCCTACTGAAGGAGATCATCAGCAGCCTCCGAGGTGGGGAAGAGGGTACAGGCAAATGGCGGGGGGACAAGAGCAGGAAAAGCAGTGGCAGAAGGGGAGGGAAGATGGGGCAGGTGAGGAGCCCAACAGGAGCAACTGGGATCTGAAAAGTAAAGCAGAGGAAGAACACTGGATTTTAGGGCCAGGAGGAGGAAAGAACTGGCACCAGAACCAGCAACTGTATTTTAGCACGAAGGCATCATTGGGGTGATGTGGAAACGGGACCACACAGTGGGGCAGAGATGTATACACCAGCTCATGAGGAACAAGTCACTTCCAGCACCAAGAGCTGTACAACCCCGTGATAAGATATCAAACCCAATCAACATCTTAGCTCCGTGTTCTAAGCTGACCTGACACCACGTATGTATAGTCCAATCATCTCTCTAGCAAAGTAAAAATGTCTTTAAACAAGGTTGACAAGTTCATCTGCATCAGTGGTTTTTATTCCTTTTTTTTAACCTCATTTTAATTTCTCTTCCTCTTTAAGCAGCAGAGTGTTTAAAATTCAGCTTTTAAATATGAAATAAGTAATCATGTCAGAGAGAGAAATAGGCAAGTGTATAATTACAGTTGATAGACAATATTTAAAGAAAATGCTCAGAACGTGATGCCAACTTTGGTGAGAATCAAGTTAGTTTCAGCAAGTAGCAACGATTTAAATAAAAAAAAAATGAAGACAGAGAAAGGAAAAGGGGCAAAGGTGGGGGAAGCAAGATAAGAATATTTGAAGCAAATGTGCAGGACTGCATAAGAAAAGTTCATTTAAAAAGTGATGTTACAATTTCAAACTAATAAAATATGAGGGGGAAAGGAAGAGAGAGTCAAAACACTTGTTAAATCTTAAATGCAAACTTATGACTCAAAGAAATTAATTAATGTACAGCGTTTCCTCGGTCCTGTCCTTCGACATACAATTTGAAAATCTCACTCTTGCAAAGAAGCCCCAAACCTCTACAGGATCTTCAGCACCACTTGTGTTTGCTGTGTGTAACCTTAGGAAAGCACCATGAAGTTGTCAATGGAGCTCATTTTTTTTAACCTGAAAGACAAGTCCTAAAACAGCTTATTAAATTAAGGACTCAATTTCTGGATACAAAAATCAGTTCCATCTCTGAACTGGGCAATATATATGCATGCAAAGATGTGCTCACATGACTCTGAAGCAATCTATAGATGAGAGGACACTCCCTACTCAGAATATGTTCCATCCTTTCCTATCTGATGCCTGACTTGTGGCATTAAAACATCCCACAGAAATCATTGGTAGATTTGTACAATCTCTCCTCTTCCTTTTACCCTCAGACGATATTGCTTCCAAGCAAACAATCAGGTACAGAGGAAACACATCCAGGAATGACTCAGGAATGTCGCAGCATCTGCTCGAAACCAGAGGGGAGAGATGGGACACAGCACAGATGCAGCTTTCAAACGTGAGACCCTTCAAAATCTAGGAAATTTCAATATGTAGAACTACATAGCTCATCTGTAAGCTACCAATTAAGCTGGTTTGACTTTCCTTTTATGTTATTTTAGAAAAGTTCACTTTTGGTTTTACTATTCCTTCCTGCCTTGGCAATACCATGTTCCGAGGACATGGCTGGTATTGCAGGCACACAGGAGGCCCAA
>Ga0181612_170292_pt1 | contig 15630 bp, 4 predicted proteins | sample HoacroProtozoa21_FD_119630 | JGI IMG/M metagenome (GOLD analysis project Ga0181612, IMG submission 119630) | Hoatzin crop microbial communities from Cojedes, Venezuel. Combined Assembly of Gp0051906, Gp0051904, Gp0051908
CAGCATCATGGCCACTCTGGGGGGGCAACAGGGGAACATGGTCTGGAAGAAACTGTCACATTCAAATCAGGCACCTTTCTGGACAACCTGGGCATTCATGACAGCAGGGAGCAGAGCAAATTTTACTAACTCCTTGTTTAATATCAGTGGCTCACTATGAAATCTTTGGGAAAGACAGTGATGATATGCCTTGCAGTCAGAAGGCAGATTTGTAGATTAAATCATACAATTTTTAACAAGTCCTTGGACACACTGGGTGTCAAAAAAACATGTCTGGAAATCACTGGAAATTGTGGAGACAACTGGCAGAGTAACTGTAACCTTAATTTTCATTCATTATAATACATTTACATGGAAATATAAGTAAAGTACAAATGTTGGTTGTTCTGGACCACTTCACTAGAATAGTTGAAAAAGGATGGAAAATGAAAGGTTTTTACACACACAATTTAAAATAATAGTTGACGTTTCCCTCAGTGTGCACATGTTGGGGAAGAATGTTCAGATTTGCTTACAGGAATCCTTAAGAGCCTATATCCTCTCACTTACTCACAGCAAGTGGTGCCTATGATGTCCATTTGATTTAGCAACAACATCCCAATTAAGATAAATGACCTTCAAAGCAGTCATGAAAAAACTACTGAAATGCTTTGAAAAGGCAAAACTAGAAAAAGACCTTAATTTTCAAACAGTCAAATTTGGGTCCTCTCTGTAATGTTTTTATGTCTATGGCAACAGGAAAATATTTCTGTTCTTCATCTTCAGTCCACGAAGCTTATGCTGAAAATGGAATCATAGAGAAAAAGGCTAATTGATGCATGATCACCTGTCATTTCACAGGAACAAAATTACCTAAATTATAATTGCAGGAGGTGGAGAAGCAAAATCTTGTAGAAGTGCTCGAGACCCAAATCACTTGTGCATCCGGTTTGTGGCAGCCACAGAGGCAACCCAGAAATTTGTGCTTCCTTTGAAAACCCCAGCCTACATCTGTGCATACAAAATATTTTTCGTTCTCAGGCACGTATTAGCACTGTTTGAACACTGAGTTTTTTTGCCATACTTTGCACCAAGTGATTTTTTTAAAATCCCACCTGCCTTACTGGCAGTTGCCAGGTCCAGTACAGAACTCACCCACGAAAGCCGTTCTGGATCAGAGAAAGAGGAGAAGCAAGCAGTACGCAGACGAGCCCGGCATCCATGCAGGCAGGCTGGGGAAGGTCATTTGCTCTCGAGTTCTGGGGACACGCCAGCGCAAAGCTCACAAAGGGATGCTGCAGTGACAAGAGTCACTAGGTGGCAGAAGCACTCCTTCTGCTGCTCCTCCTACCCCTTGTGGTGTGGGCTGTAATTAGGTCAGTGTATGGTAAAGTAGGACTGGGTGATAAATAAAGTAGGTTTTCTCTCCTAGCACAGACTGTAGCTTAATTTCACTTCTTTTTAGGTAGTGTTACAAGGTGGATTAAAAGTTTTAAAGGCAAAAAGAAGGCCTCTTGCCAAAGTAAATGAAATTTAAACCCACTGAGGAGTAACGGCAGAAAAAGAGGAGAGAAAAAAAGAAAGATGACTCCTCTCTGGTGACATTGATATTCTGTTTGGAAGAACACTGAGGAGGGGGAGGACTCTGCAGAGATGTGTGTTAAATCTCAAATCCAAACAGGCAAAATGTGCAGTTTTTCCAGCTCTGGTGCAAAGCAAGAACATGCACTTTTTCCTTGAGGTATTTTTGAAATTTTGATATAAAAAAGGCAGTTTTAGTCAGCAAAACATGGCTGATTTCCCCTTCCAGAGATTAGAGTAACGCATCTTACTATAGAGGTGGTACTGAAGGTCAAACATGAGATAACATCTCCTGCATCACTTATTCTCCATCTAACTGGGAGCCACCTTACTCCAGAGCTCAGTGTCAGCTCATAGAAAGGAAGGTACAAGTTGTCTGAACAATTATTACAGAATGTGCTTAATCAGATTCACAAAGCTGTTCTTTCTGGGTTAAATTATGTTAAGGACTTGATACTATTTCCAGTGAAGTCAATGCAAACCTCCCTTTGATTTCAGTAATAATATATTTTGCTCTCAGTGCAGCATTTAACTTCCCAGAAGACACGACAGAGAAGGAGTTTTCAGGAAGACAGAGGACAGGAATAATCCTTTTCACCTCTCTCGGCTTTCTGCCCCTTAAACATGCAGGGAGAAAAATAGGCTTACTTAAAACAGAAGATGACCTGGCAGAAAGGAACAGATGGACAACTATAAAGAAAATCAACAGCAATGTAGGTGCTAAAACATGATTTAGGGTTTCAAATTCTACCTAGATCTAAAACAGTGATCTTTAAACATGATGATGCAGAGCTATGCTAAGATCAGGAGCTCTGAATGCTCAGATCACTCCTCTGTTCAGTTCTCCAGGTGCTTACCAGTGCTGTTTTGTCTTGGGGGCTTAGGTAAGTGACTCCTGCCTAAAATCCGCTGGGAATTTAAGACAAGTGGAGTGCTGTATTAAATCCCCAGAAAGTCCCAATTTGCTCAATTTATTTAAGTATGGACAACTTACATTGACAGGATCAGATCTTAACAATGCACTTTTTTTTTTTACTTCAGTTTCGAAGCACAGTAAAGGGTAGTGCCTTTATCGACTGTTAACATAATATCCTAGTAATGGGCAACCACAGTGGGAGGAGAATTTTAGTGGCATCAAATTAAGTGTGTATGAGGATTTCGGGGAAATCTCAGTTCTGGCCAGTGGGAATTGCTGGAACTAGGTCTGTTCTGCAGTGGGACAGTGTCTCCCCTGGAAGAGTCCTTGTCATCTCCTGTTTATAACCACTCCTGGAGTGGCTTTCCCTTGGCTCTCTAAGATATTGCATGGCTGTTAAACAAATGAAGACTTTTTTTCTGTGTGCAGCTGAATGAGTTGGTCATTCCTGGTTTAGCTGCTTGCGGATTCACTTAGATAGGAGGAGCCCTAAATCCCACCCTGGAGTGTGACACTTACTTTTATACACAGTTATGCTTTTAATCCCATTTCTACACAACACTTCTAGGCATCAGCCTGTAGCTTAGAACATTTGAGTGAGGAAAACCTCAGCCCTCTTTCCACCTTTTGTTACCTAAGCCTGAGCAGATCTCTGAGTTTCCAGGTGAATTCTCTAACAACTAAGCTGTTCTGTAAATGGTGGGCACAGGTTAAATAAATCACCTGGCTTCTAAAAGCAATGCAGTGAACTCTGCCCTTTCCAAGGGTACATGAAAGTAAACATTTCACGGACTTAGATTTCCCTTGTTCGAGTGAAGTGTGGGATCTGAGATTTTCCTTGCTTAGTGTTTTTCAATGATACCTGGTAATTTTGGGAGAGATCACCTTGCACAGTATACTTCATAAATCCTTGTGTATACCAAATTGGATGGCAGTGCCTAAAAGACACTGCTGTGCCTCTTTTTATAGACATTGAAGTCCTGTATTTGACCTGGGGTTATAACCTGGTTGTTTATTACAGTTAATGAATTTAAGTAGGACACTAGCTACATTAGCATATAGATTCTGTTGTGAATTTCAGAGGTTTGAATAAGTTTCAGAGAAGACGTGAGAAGAGGGAAAAGGCCAACATAGTCCTGGTATCCATAACACCATTCTCTCCTTCTAGATGTGGGTGGGTGTTCTATGGTGGGAATAACAGCTATCACAGCATAAAGATGCTGTGAACCTGAAAGGGTAAGTGTGTTAATATTAGACACATAATTTAGACCCTGAGGTGGAGACAGCTATGAAAGAGCAGAGTGTTTAAAATAGTATCCTCCCTCAGTCCTATCTTCTTTATTTCTCATGTACTTCTTACTACACAAGTATAACCTATAACTGCCTGTCTCGGAGAAAATCAAACTAAAGACATGCTGCAGACATACAGGCTTTCTCTAAGAGGTAAACAAATTTATTTCATTTTTGTATTGCTCACCATCAAACATCTAGTAGCATCACAGCAAAAGATTTTGTTACCCGAAGACTATCAGACATAGGAGACATTGATTTCACCTGTGTCACTACAGTTTCCCATCTCCAGCCACAGCTGATATTACCTCTGAATTAATCTACAAATTGCTGAGTTTAATCTGGAAATCATAAAAATCTAGTTGACTAGTTTGACTAGTTTAGCCAATCCATATACTTTTTGAAAATGATCTATGAGGAGGACTAGATTCCTTCTAACAGGTCTGGTCTTACCACCACCTCAAGAAACACAAGAAAAGGTGACAATATATGTGGCTAGTGGACTGTTGCCTAGATGTGGTCTCTCACTGATGACAATACCAGAACAAGAGAATCATCAAGAGTTCTTTGTTAGAAATCCTTAGTGTAAACAAGACCTGACTGTGGATTTTGAGTGCTAAACTTACTATATGACAAGTTAGATCCCAAAAGGATTATTTTTGTTACTACTAAGCTTGAATCTGATGTAGAACGAGGGCTGGATATTTTTTTTTCTTGGTATTTTTAACAGCTCTTGAAAACATTTTGTTGAATAGTAGGAGTGGTTGGTACTTTTCCAGTTTGGAACTGCTTAGCTCATGAGTTCATAAAACAACTGCTACAACTGAAAAATACTGCAGCAGCACAGAAAAAAAAAAATAAAGAAAACTCTGCCAGCTTAGAAACATATTATTTTCTCTTTCACATAGAGGTCCAGATGTTGAGAAGAAAACACACGGACAGAAAAGAGTTTTGGTTTTACTTTTAAAGAAAAACAATACATTTTATTTCTTTCACTTGAAGAATTTTATAGAACTTAGAATTTCTATTTTACAGTTGTTACGTGACAGACACGCTAAGGGTTAGTGCTATGTTTGAAGTTACAAAATCAGTGGCACAAAATAAGATGCATTTAGTTTCATCATCCCAACTATTTTCCCGTATGAATACAATCATTGTGGTAAGGGAAGAATTTGTGTATTGTCTATTCAGTGCTCTGCTTCCCTGTGAGAATCAGCTCAAAACAGAGACGCTTAATCTCTTAGAGTGCTAGCCACAGAGTCCGTGATGGGACCATGCCAAAGCCTCATGCTGTAACCTCTCCTCAGCAATATGTCATACCCTTGTCTCATGATCTGGTGCACACATGTGAATGCCAGACATATCACAAATAGACATGCAACACCTTCCCTCTAGTGGTAGTTTCCAAATCCACGAATACCTGAATTACCATATGACCAGCTACGCATATACCCACCACTTCCAGTGTCATTGCTGGATGTGTAAGCTTATGGCAGAAGAGCACTCTGAATAACTATACAAAACAGGGAGCCAGCACCAGTTCATACGCCAAAGCTGAGCTGTTCCTGACTCAAGATGCACAAATGTCTATTTCTATCCTAGAAAAACTCTTCAGTGCACAAACATTTTGAGATGGCATGTTCTGACTGTCACATCAATTTAAGCAGACGTATTAGTTTCCATTTGTAGAACAAATGGACTTTTCTGATAAAGGATGCAATTACTTGATTTCAGAATCAATTTTATTATATGCCAAACAGGTGAGTATCAGTTCACTCATTCACGAACTTCTGCATAGGAATGAGACTGTTCAACAGGGAGATCAAACTGTGGTGAACAGGTTGTTGCAGGTTTAGTGATGAACTTCACTGGCATCCAGTGACAATAAAATAACAGAGGGTACTGCAGGTCAAACTTCAACTCCATCGACAGGGCTCTGTGAGGAAGCTTCCACAGTACCTGCTGCACTGTTGTTCCCTCTATTCAGTACTATCAGCATCTCTCTCTCTGTTGAACACTAGGCTTTTTATCTTAAACCAAAAAAACTCACAAGGGGTTCTATGTGCTAAGATGGTGTAATATATGATTTGCATAAGAAAGGGTGAATAGACTCAAAATATCTCCTTGAAGAGCAAGGAGTTGAGTTTTCCTTTTTAATGATACAGAAAAAGTCTCATGTCACACTCTGTATCTCATTATGAGTCTCCCATAAAATCGTTTGATTAGAGAAGCCGATGATAATTGGCATGACAAAAACAAGGACACAAGGAGTGAGGCATTACGTGCTGTTTCCACAAATATTACTACTAATTGTGTCAATTAAATTATCTAATTAGTCTACAGTAAATCACTTGAACACACACGAGCACAAATTCAAAGCATATGTCTCTACAGAGAAACTAATAGTTCCTAAAGGGTCAGAGTTTAGGAAAAGCCATCAGACATGGCATGAGCAAAGAGTAACTCTAATTTGAACTTTGTTGATAATCAAAATACCTAAGTAGTGTGCAGGTCATCCTGCTGACAGTGAAATGAGCCGATAATAAGCATTACCTTTGGCATACCAAAATCAGACCTGGACACATCCTTACCTTCCTAGGAAATAGCCCAAAGCCATAGCTGTGTCATGGTAAGGTTGAGCCCACACTAAAAAGCCTTTGTGAAGGGCAGGATACGTGTGCTGGCCTGTGCTCCACAAGCTTGGAGCAGGGCATGCCCACCTGCAACATGCTGCATAGGCAGATCAGTAGAGGCAAAACCTGCACTAGTCAATTAAATGTTTCCAGGACCATGTCATCCACTGAGACCATCTGGCAGGGAATAGCCCATTCCCATACCATTAAATTCTCTTGCAGCCCCAGGCAACATGCTCCCAAGTTAGAGTGCCTGCTGGGAATGGTCCCTGGCCCGTGCTGACTCTCAAATGTGCCCAGGAGTTGTTCAGGTGAGTGCTAGTTCACACAGGCCAAAATCGCCTTGGGGTGTTCTCTAACTTGGACAGTTCAGGCAGTCCTGGTGTTCTCCAGCACTGTTAATTTGCTTGGGTGCAACCAGTCATGAAGTCTATTTTAACCTCTGCATGATGCACTCTTACAGGGTCACCACCATTCTCACACAGAGAGCATAAGTAGATTGCTGACATTGGGATCATAGGTTGGATTAGTTTAAGAACAGAGCTTTTCTCCAAAATCAATCCTTTATCTGTGTATGATCTTTGTCTGTAGCTATAAATAGAAGCGTTTAGCGAATGCCACTCTCTTAGTCTTCCTACATGCATACATGCCTCAAACTGACAGGCCAATAATCAACTTCGTTATCAAGATATCATATTAATCTTTGACAACATCTGTAGTAAGATGCATTGCCACGTGTGAACAGTAACAATGGCCTTAGGAGACTAAGGGCAACGAAAAAGTTGCGTTCTGATGTTTGATACTTTCTGGAAATAGTTCTTTCCAATCATTAATAAAACATATAAAATAAATAGGGAATGTCCAAAGAGTAGTTAGCTACAGAATCTTTTGGGAAATCAGTGTTTGGAGGAGGGTCCTGTAAATAATGGACAGGAGGCTGGCATTTTTCATTTGACATCATTTGATGTCATTGTTCATTGATGTTTCGTTTGTCACTTTTCGCATGCTTAATAAGAAATGAACTGAATTTCTATTCAGTTGTGGTGCCATAAAACTGCATGAAAAACACAAACACACGCATGTATTTTAAAGCTGACCAAATGAACTCTTTCTTCTGTCAAGGTGTTTGAGTATGATATACTGTACTGTTTTTAAATATAGTTAATATTTTGTATAAGCATGTCTGAATATAAACTCAAAATCTGAATCTCCTGAGAAGAGTATTTAGATTATATTAAAAGGTAATTGAGAGGAATTTATAAGTGTATAAGTAGAATGCAAGCACCAAAATTATTTAGATTCTTCAGTCATAAATCAAAATTTTTAATCTACTTTTCAAGTCGCAAAAATGTCCCCAGTAACTGTAAGATCAAGTGTGGAAGAAAAATGTTATAACCTGTGAAGAGCAGCACTGAAAACGAGCTTTGGGTGACAGGAACTTTTGTCTCCCATGCAATAACTAGCCACTCCCCACCAAAAATTTTTACATACCCACCGTACAGAGAACTTCTTACTCTCCTCATAACTGGAACTACTTCTTCAGTTAGCTTCCTCAATGGATGCGCCAAAATTATTGAATGAAATTTAATCTCTCTTTTCTATCTCTAAGCCAATCATATTTCCCCTCCCCTTCACCATACAGGGATATTTGCAGTCTATAGAGATTTACAACAATTTTGTGAATTGTGCAAAGGGTTTCTGTAATTTTTCCAGAAAGCTATAGTAACTGTGTGTGTAAGTGCCTCTGTCTATAAGTGCAGAAGGCTAGTTCTTAAAAGTATCAATGTCTAAATTAAGAGCTTATCTAACTTATTGTTATCTAAATGTTGTAAAATTATATAAACTAAACAGTGGTCAGGTTTTAGTTCATGTTATCTTTTTCTCTCTAACTGAGGAGATTGTATTATTTAATGATGCAGTTGTTCAGGAACAAGGCATTTATTAAAACAATATTTTTAGATGTGCTTCCAAGGATTGGGTGTGTCTTGTAGAAAGAATGAAACTTTGGTATCTGTCTTGCTAGCGAAACACCCTACACCTTCCTAATGGTCAGTTCTCTCTGAATAGTAACAATGATGTTTTGTTTCCCTCTCAGTTATGTCATTATTGTAAAGCTTAACTTTTCATTTATTGTTTTTACCATGTTTTGGGAATTTGCAATTGTAGCAAGAGAAAAGGGCATCTGTCTTGACTGCCCAGAACAAAGCAGAAAGTAGACATTTTATGGATGAGTCAATACTGAGGATATCAGTTTTAGAAAGTAAGCCAAACCTTTATTAGCTTGATTAGCTTAGCTGCATGGTGGTCAGTCAAAAGCAAGGATGACCATGGAGCAGTGCTTGGAACCACAGCCTGGCAACATTTTGTTTGCTGCTACATCCCCCTCTACTTTGCATTTGTTAAAATGCATCCAAACATCTGGTCCAGTTTTGGGTGCCCCAGTACGGGAGAGACATTGATAAGCTGAAGCAAGGTCCGCCAAGATGGTCGGGGCTGGAGCACTCAACCAGTGAGGAGAGGCTGAGAGACCAGGGCTGGTCCAGCCTGGGGCAGAGACAGATTCAGAAGGACTGAACAGCAGCACCCCATCATCTGCATGGGGGACACAGTGGAGAGGTTCAGCAAAAAGACAGTGTTCACAGTAGGGCTTGGTGGGAGAATGACAGGCAACATACAAAAGTTGAATAAGGGGGCTTGACTGGATATCAGGAAACTTTTTTTCACTACAAGAGCAGTCAAATAGCGGAACAGATTGTGCGGTCCCCACCCTCAGGGGTGTTAAAAAGCTGACTGGATAAAGCCTTGAGCTACCTCAGCAGCTGACCATGCTTTGAGCAGAATGTTGGAACAGAGATCACTCAAGATCACTTCCAGCCTGAATGATTCTGAGGCCCTGTGATTCTATAACTGAAATAAATATTATTTACATATATTTATCTACCAAAAATTGAGCAGATAGCCATTTAATTTAACAATTACCAGTTGACTCTTCACTCTTAACAACTTAGGAGTTTTGCAAAATATACTGCAGTAAGGACCACTATTCATAAGAAATAACTACCACTTGAAAAAAACTGACACAACTGTACCATACTAAGGCAGTGTTATCACAACCGAAAGGGTCTGCACTTTATACTGTGATATCCTGGTGGAACATATGCCACAAACAAAACAAAGAGAGTTTTTGCCTTGATGTAGTTGACTACCTTTGATGCTACAATTAATTTGGGCTGGGCCAGCTGCCTTATAATTAAAAACAAGACTTTCTGTGCCAGACCTCAGATTTTATATTATTGTAAACATCCTTCTTGTGCCAATAAAGATAGCTAGACTTTCAGGTTAATTTTCCACTGAGGGGTGGGAAGTCATTTCCTTCTCTTCTAGTTTCTCAAATGCATAGGTTAATCGGTTTTCACTGTGCATTGAGCTATTTCAACAACGACCGTATTTCCCTTACACTGTAAGAAATTGGTGTCATGCCTCCAAAGCATGAATGATCCAAGAAAAACTATCAAGGTTACACCTGGGATCTGGGACCACTCTACCTCTCCCCATCCAACAGTGTTCTCTCCCTTCTCACACATCAGCAGCAGCCAAATACACTGGTTTCTGCCTCTCCCACATGGAACTGTGGTGGGCAGAAGGCAAAACTTCACTGTTTCTGCAGCATCTGCTCATTCAGAAGTTGTTGTCATTTGCCTCTTGAAGAAAAATAAGTGGGCTGTATTCATCTCGCAGGCCATGACTGGATTATGCTACTTTCCTTTTGTTAAAAAATCCTCTTCTACAAATGAAGAAAAAATATTTGGACAAAAATTTTTATAGGCTGATATAGGGTTTCCCTTTCACTCTCATTTCTTCTTCCTCATACCAACTCAGTTAACAGATTCCCAAGTAATTCTGGTATTGAGTGCAAAACAATGTTACTGAAAAGAGGTAATCCTTGGTATCACAAGCAAATGCACGTGGCTGTCTTTTAGAGGCAGATTAACTACACCAATAAATCTTGCACACTTGTGATGCTGTGCAGAAACCTCCTCAAACACAGAGGCATGACACATAACTTAAATGAAAAGAACACCAAGGTCAGTAAAGACAGAGAAAGGAAGACAGGGTATAAAAGAAGAAACAGATTTTGATTTTTCTTCTAGGACACTGACTTTTCCCACTTTCCTACAGTTTAAGATATTGAATGCCCCTGGCACATGACCTTTATCAGTTACATCATGAATCCATTTTGACTTTCTATTTTATTTAAAGGTAGATGTCATTGATTTTATCGACTACTTTGCTTCCCAGCCAGTGCAGGTGTTCTAAAGAAACTTAGCACAAGTGTTACAGTCTTTTAAAATATGTTTTCTTTTCTAACTACTGGCTTAGATAATTCAGAAATAATTTAGCATTCATGTAAAGGCATTTCACAAAGCAAGCTCAAATACAGTCATAAATATACATACAGGATTTTTTTCGTCTTGGAAGGAAACAAATAGTCTTACAGTGATGGATTTAATTTATTCATTATAATCATGAGAAATTTGCATATGATGAGCAAATTTTCCAAATGCAACGTGTTGCAAGAATTGCACAATCTTTAAAATGAAATTGCTGGAGCTTTTAAACAAAGGAATTTTTTAATAGAGGCTAAGAATTATTTGCTAAAAAAGAAATTGCTTCTCATGAAGATCAGGAAAGGACATTTGTACTCTATAAGCCATAGAAATGTGTCCATTTTCTGAGAAGCAAAAGCTTTGTTTGCTAGGAACACTTGTTTAATATGGATCAAGGGATTATGTTGTCTTTACTTGCCATTTAGCATAAAGGTCCAAAATTCATTTGGATGGCACAAGTTTCACTCTTTCACGTGCTAAAATTTCTCCTTTGCAAGTGGAAGAAATCCTGCTGATGAAGAAAATACGTATTACAGAAAATGCCTGAAAAGCTAGAGGAAAAGCTTGGAACTGTATAGCTCATAAAATTATTCTAGACAGAAGTTAATGGTCTTCCTGAATGGCACTTAGTACTGTATTTGCTCAGGGAGGGGCCATCCAAAGTGCTATGTTCTAAAACAATGAGTAGCCATTGATCACAAGAGGTGCAAAAGCAGCTGATTGCATGCATGTGTGTGTGTGTGTTCTTATGGGTGTATATGTGTCACAGTTCATAGTTTACTTTGTCATCATTTATGACTATCCCTTTCTTTCACTGGCTTTTGCAGAAGGGTTAGAGGCCCCTGGCAACTTCCTCCTAGCTGCACAGTTCAATTCAGTTATGCCCATATGTGAGTGTCTTGTATTTCTTCGGACATCAGACATCTGTGTGTGAGACAGTATATGCTTTGGAAGAAGATAACTGGAAGGGTAGTGCTAGGACAAGAACTTTGGCTTTAGTTTTTAGCTACAGCATACATGTGCTAGGTGTAACTTAAAAGAAAAAATAAAATAAAAGATAATTCCTTCCCCAAAGAGCCTATAGTCCATATAGAGGACAGAAATAAGAAAGGCAGGTAAGCAAGCGATCGAAGTAAGATGATCATTATTAGGTGGAACTAATGTTACGGAGCTTTAAGTTTGTTTCCTTCCTTAGCAATAGCCAAATATTTCACATATAAAAAAGAATTATAATACTGCCATTGCCTACTCATGTCTACGAAAAAGGAGTTATTGTTAAGACCTTATCAGTTCTGTCTTCTGTAAAGTATTTGTTGTAAAGTTGGATGATTATGAGGTTGGGTGATACATGAAGTAAAATTCAGAAATTAGAGAGAAAAGCTTTTAAGTAATAAGTACAGAAAATGATGAAATGATTAAGAGGGAAAGAAAAAAAGAGAGCTGTGGGACAGCTAGGGAGAGAACACACAGAGAAACAAGTGGGAATAAAATACCTTTTGTGGCTGGAGCTCGCTGGACTATATCCCTCCTATGTCCTGTTTACTAAGAATTGTTTTTGGAGCAGGATTTGCAACGTTATCCAGTACGCGAGAACTCCAGCTCCAAAACCTGGTCTATTCCTTTATCAGAGAGCTTGCAGGAATCTAAGGGTTACATTTGGAGCACATTGATAAAACAGTACATTACACACCTATAATAATAATAATAATACTGAATGTAATGAGAGTATGTCATTATTCCTGGCTGTATTAGAGATCTGAGGTGACATACGTGTTTTCAAGGCCTATTGCATTCTGCTAAGGTAACTTCTGCCTACAGCACTTTTAGCCAGTAGTGGAAAACTGCATGTTGGAAAACAAATACAATGCTTGTCATTGTTGGTAGAAGACATAGCTGTAGCTTCCCACTTATTAGGCTGAAAATGTATCTTGTACTGTATTGCTTTGGGCTTTGTCAGCACACACAGCGTGCATTTTTGATACAACGCAGGTTGATCTAACAAGACACAATGTGACCCATGTAACAAATGGCACTGAAAAGAGGTTTGCTTCTCTAACCGATAAAATCAGACAAGTCCTTTGACAATGGTATTTGCAGCTGCCCTTTCATATTGAAGATAACTATGCTTATTAACAAGTACTTGACACTACATCCGTATTGAATTTCTGCTTATTTGTTCATTCAAAAACCAGAAACATCACCAACACGATGTTTCGGAGACATTTGCAAGCTTCATACAACACCACATGTAGATCATACACTGTCTATTGGGACCTACTGAAACGTCATGACGCTTTTCAGACATGCAGTTCTACCTTGTCCGTTTTGTTGTCTGTAACAGCACCATACTGTAGACATAAACAGCCATTAAAATCAAGAATTGCTTTCTGCATACCGGAAAAAATGTTTATATAGTTCTTTTTATGTGAAAGGAAAGAATGTCTGACCTAGTCAATACACTTGTCTGGCATGAACTGTTCTAGTTACAGAGCTGGCACTACAAAACACAGCGCTGAACTGTTCTTATTGGACAACCGTTGCCAATCCAGCCGCCCACAGAGTCAGCATTTCTCCTCTTTGAGAGCAAGTATGATTGCACTACTGGAAATGAGAAGGGCTTGCTCTGCTAGCCTTTCCCAGTTAAAATAGTTGGGAAAACATTCTGCGGTGGCTCAGAGGCGAATATCCTTGACAACACTGCATATGAAGAAAGCTACTTTTGGATTTGCTTAGTCAAAGACAAAACTCTCAGTGTTTGCAAGAGTCGACAGAAACAGGGGGCTAAAGTCTCCATGAGCCATCTGTGAGCCATGTAGCTGCTGTCATTGGACAAAGCCAAGAGCTCAAGGAATGCTTATTATGCATAGAAGCATAATAGAAGACAGCAAGAGAAAAAAAGGAGGAAAAAAAAAGGGGGCGACAGTTGATTCATGTACTGTTCCAGCTCCCAGGAGTTTGCTACTGGCACGATGCACCCAGCTGAAGGTACACCGAGTACTGCTTGCACCTTGCAGTAAGTGTCCCGCCCAGCTCTTCCGTGAGCCAGCCATTCTGCTGCTCACTCTACATGCTGCATTTCATAGACATTGTCCAGGGCCACTTAAATCAAGGACAATTTTATTAATCTGATAAATTACACTGGAAACAGAAGCTAGAAACTATTCATTTTTATTCTTGTTCAGGACAGGCTGGTGACTGTTCTGCTTTTGACCTTCTGTCTTGCAAATCGAGGAAACTTCTTAATTTTAGCAGGGTCTCAGGTGCCTGATTCTGAAAGATTGCCCTAGCATGTGGAAAATGTCAAAAGGCAATCCTTGATTTTAGAATCAGGTACATTTGTGGGTGACTTATGTTTTCATTTTATGGAAATTTGTTGTCCATAAAAGTGGGCTTAATAAGTCGACAGAGACCATATGCAAACAGTTTGTGGACACCCATTTCTTGACACAGACTGGCAAAAACCACACAACCCAGGCATGCAATAAGGTATAAACAGCATTTCACTATGAGCTTCAGTGCTTCTTCCTACATCTCTTGCCATTAGCTCTGGTGCAATGCTGTAAGCCTTTTTCCACAGTTTTTCAAATACTGCAGATATAGCCTGGTATTTAACAGAGTCAGGTTATTTGTAATGGCTTATTACTGATATTAGAAAAAGATAGCTTATCTGTGTTAGAAGCACAAAGTGATAAAGTTCATCTAAACAAGCATTGAGAGGAAAATGTTGTGTTTGAGGAGACACGTCTTCATTAGGATTGTGGGTTTAGTTGCATTCTCACCAAAGCCTGCATTTGGAGCAACGCTGATGTTGTCAAAAGGAGCATCTGTTTGCTAGTCCAGGCACAGTAAGTTCCCATTTGCTTAAAATACAGTCTCTTGACATATTTTCTATAACAGATGCACCTAGTCAAAATACGCAGCCACAGGTTAGGCTTCTGTTTAGAAGATGCACGTGCACAAATTATATAGTCATTTCACACATGACCAAATCGCTAAGCGTAATAAACCACAGAAAAGTTACCATAACAGGATAATACAGTTACCTGACCAAAGCTTAGCATATGTTTTCAGCCAACATTTGTGGTTACACTAGATTTTGCTGATGAGGTCAAAGCAACTTTTATGCACTGGATGGCAACCCAGTGCATGAATTTAGGAGAAAGTTCTACAAACAATTGAGCTTGTGGCACAGGGGCAGAGGCAAGAAAGAGAGGGCAGTGCTGGGCTTGATTTATTTGGGAAAATGAAAGGAAAGGAGTGGTAAGAGACAGGAAAATGATAGTCCCAGTCCTCTCTCTTCTCATTGCTATGGAGTTACATAGTGACTTCCTGCATCTCGAAAAGTAAAACCCTCCATATAATTAAAAATATATGCATTTAGACATGTATATAGACCTACATACTTCGGTATGCATAGAGTTGAAATCTACTTAAATATCTTTTTATAGAAGAGTCATTTGGTATTAGACCAACAGATTGAACTGTAAAATGATGTAAATGTAACACTGCTCAGGATTTAAAAAGGAAATTGAGATACATGAGAAACTAGCATGATTTTTATCCTGTCATGCTTTTGCACACATACTTCCACAGAAGAATGAGTGTAGTGTTCGGGTTAGTTTTCCCTCTCTCAGCTATTTGTACCACAGCAATCATAGTATCTAGGTACCAGTTTTGACAAAGTTTCACTGGGAAAGAAACAGTTATTATAGGTTTCATTGTGAAATAACTGGTTATGTGTCAGCAGCTACTGTAGAGAACTGTAAATACATCAGTGACTGTACAGAATGAGTGTTAGAGAGATTTGGATACACATCACTGAGTGCTGGAGAGACTACAGAAC
>Ga0181612_137409_pt1 | contig 15624 bp, 5 predicted proteins | sample HoacroProtozoa21_FD_119630 | JGI IMG/M metagenome (GOLD analysis project Ga0181612, IMG submission 119630) | Hoatzin crop microbial communities from Cojedes, Venezuel. Combined Assembly of Gp0051906, Gp0051904, Gp0051908
AAAGGTAGCCTCCTGCTGTGTCTGAAATTTAGCAAAACCAAGCAATATCTGACAAGGGAGGACAGACATTACAATCTCTAAAACACAGTTCATGTTTAAATGAGTAAGATCTGCCTCAGAAGGTTCAAATTACCACTCCTTCTCTGGGTAATGCTTAAGGCATTCAAGCCTGCAACACACCACTGGAAGTTCTGAAAGGATACACATGCATTAAAGTACTTCCCTTAAGAATAATCTCTCAGAAAAGAATTCACAGGATTGACAAACCTTTGGAAATGGAGAACTAGCCTCCAGTAACCAATTTTCAAATAAGAAAATTCTTTATTCGTATTTCTGCACCTCACTTGATAATTTAGCTGTTAATGTAGCTAGAATAAGTGCAGCTTTCTCACTGCACTTCGAGGACAAAGAATTTCCCACTGTACCAAACAGTAAGATGGCTGCATTAAAGTTTGAATGGCATGTAGCTGCCATTTGCCAATACAATTTTCCTCACTGTGGCTCCTGAAGTAAGATACTCCAGTCCAACTGTAACGTCTCCCCCTCACCTCCTAAGCGGGAAACACTTGGAGGTCAGATGATGAAGACAAATAACAGTAATGCTGCAGGTTGCAGCCTTCTGTCAGTGGGGGGAACCTTTCAGGATGAGACCGTTGTTACTGACTCTTCAGCAGGAAAGTAGGGGACCCCGCTTCGTTGTTCTTTGTGTGAGCTTTTCTTTCTTCGTCACACCCTTGAGAGGCACTGTTTGAACTTAGAGAAGGCACCATCTCCACAGAATTAACTCTCCCTCCTGCTCGATTATCTTCTGAAAAAATAACTGTAATCGAGCTGAGAAATGTCTTATCAAAATTAAGAAAAGTGGTCTGCAGCTAAAGCAGGATTTAGCAATATAAATTCTACGTAAGGCAAGAATGTGGAATGAAACAGTGATTATTCAGAGGATCCTTTTGCTCACCCCGTGTGCAGGGACAAGGACAGCTGTGTTGTATCTTAGGGAAGAATTTGAGCTGGTGGAAAACAAGGAGCTAGTGGGGAAGTGTTGCAGTAGCAAGAACAACTGTCAAGCAAAATTACTCTAGTAGCAGCATTTGGAGATTGTTTTTTGGTAAGTCTGATGGCGGGCTGCTGCTGACAAGTCTTGGAGCAATCTCGCTGCAGTAACATCTGCAAGAGCATGAATGGAAGGAAAAGTTGACTACTTTTGTTTGGACACTAGTTAAAGGACCTCATAGCCCACCTGAGTACATCTGTGATATCAAGTAGCAAGAACAGTTTATTACCACCCTAAACCTCCTCTGCCAGAAACTGTAAGCTGAGGGTTACTTCTTGTTATTTATTTTTCCATTGCTAGATTACAGGAGGGATTTATCAAACTCCCTTTTGGCAGAGGGAAAGAAAAAGAGACCACCACAGAATCCACCTTGCCAATAGGCCACGTATGTACTGTCACAAACACTACACGGCAGTGAAGCCCACCAGATAGCTGGAGAATCGAGCCTATGGACAAGGGCATGCACTTTAGTCTGCTTGAAGTGTGGTAACAGTGAGATCAAAAACTGGCAAGATGCAAAGACAGAATAGGACTTCTGTTAAACAAAGTTTGGCTAAAACCATTGCTTCACGGAAGCTGCCTTTTGTTTTGGCAACTTGATATCCAAAGCAGGGGGTAAGCATGAAGAGGCTGTTGGCTGGTATCTGCAAAATCTCAGCGATTTAGAGGCAAGGAACCTCAGCTCAAATCCACGCTCTGCCCTATTCATTGTAACTGGAATGAAAATCATGGAAACTTTAAGTGTACCATGTGTACTCCATATCCTACCAAGCATTCCTTAGTCAGAAAACGCTCAGGTTTTAGCAATGAATATTTGACAGAATCATACTTTTTGGAAAAAAAAAAATAAAAAATTCACTGCATTTCCACTAAGGAGCAGAAATAAATTTTAAAGTTCTAGTAATCTATACAGCCAGGAAGCCACAGTCAACTAATAAACAAGTCTGGGAAACCTCTGAGAACAGTGCAGTCAAACAGTTACCCTTGCCTGGCACATGTAAAGCCCAACAGGTATGCAAGATCCTACCACCAAAATAACGATCTTACCCAAGCCTTTGTCTCGTCACACTCACAAGTCTCTGCTGATACACAACCACTTTACAAACAGACGAAACCAGGCAGCGAGCTCCTCGTTCTACCCGAGAGCAGCCCTGTTCTCCCCTGCCACAATGCACTGTGTGCCTAAGATCTCCCTATGCAAGAACTGGCAGGCCTCCCGTCCCAGAATACACATTCAGTATCAGATACTTCCTTACTCGGGGCATTAAATCCAGACTTGCAAGGAAAAGACTCATCTTACAGATAACCTTAACCTTTAGCTACTGTGATTTTATCAGCCAGGATTTTTTAATAAGAATCACAAACAAACTCATTAAGTGCAACCCCCCGTGACTACACTGTAGAAGTACTGAGCTGTTATTCTTTCCAATATTATTATATCCTTCACTGGCTTGGTGAATGAGAGCCGCAAGTGCAGTTAGAACTTAAATTATGCAGCACACACAGCAATTATATTCAGAACGTTATAATCAGATGATGTACTTAGTGCTTTATTAACATAGACGCCCGGTTGGAGTCTGTCTTCAACCTACACAGGCAAAGAAATTAAAAATAAAGTCTGTCACTCGGTGCTCGATTGCTCCCAAAAGCTAACAGCCCATGGCAGAGGCAGCCTCTCATTTCAAAGGGTTCAAACAATGCCAGACAGCCTGAAGTGCTACTTTTTGGTTTTCACTTTCATAAATATCCTAAACACTTCTCAGGAGAGACGTAGGAATGGAGGAGACAAGTGTACTTATGCCTTTAGGAATAATCAACCACAAATGGAATCGAGACTGCAGCCATTTGTCAAGTCAATTAACTCATTGATATTTCTGCCTCCTGATTTTACCATTATGAGCAAACCCTAGAGAACCTAAGAGAATTAAATTCCTGCTACAAAATGCCTAAACTTGCCTTAACCATTCTGCTAAGAGAGTTCGTTCTGTAGCACTGCCAGCAGTAAAACATCATGAGTTTCATGAGTTTTGGGGTTGTTTGTTCCCTGTTTGCAAGACACGCATCTTGCTTGGTCCTGACTTTCAAAAGAGCCACAGTACTAATGTTGCTGTGTTTACTTCCTTGAATTCTCTCTGGGGACATAAATCTTGCCAGCAAAGTTCAGGGAGAAAATACTATTTTATGAGTGCTGATTATGGGAATGAACACAGCCACTTTCGCATTTAAAGAGTCCAGTGATACTGGGGATTTTGCACATTTTTATTTACTTAAAAGTTTACAGAAATAATAATGGCACAGCATAGGAATTCCTGTCTTCTCCTTTTACATACTTATAGTCTGGGACAATTGTTCAGCACAATACCCACTCCCTTGTAATCTACTATTTCCCCCTGCATGTGTACCCATGAACACACGCTCTACCTGCTCCTGGTCCCAGTCTTTCTGCTGTTTCCTTTATCCCTTAACAACAGGCTTTTGCGGACAGCCTTTACCAAGACAGTTTGTGACTGAAGTAGAATAGGTTGCAAGCCACAGGGAAAAATACAAATACACACTTTCTTCACCTAGGACATTTAAGACAGTTACAACGTAGTTACCCATGATACTGTCCATCACCCATGCTTACCTATTTCCCTACTCGCTGCAAAGCACATTTGCTTTGCCCCTGAATTCCCAGTTTCTTTATTCAAGCCTCACAGGGTAACACTAAAGCATTTTCCGAGCACCTTAACAACTGCTGTCATGAAGCAGCAATTGGTGTATCTCTCCACACCAGCAGCCGAATGCTCTGCCGGGCATCGATACACTGAAGCACACCAAGAGGAGAGCTAAAGGCTGGAGAAGGGACAGGCATGGAGAAATGCCTCTGAACAAGCGTTAAAGAGGTAGCATATTGCTCCACTTTTCTACCAGACACAATGAAGCGTTCACGCATAGGCCCACAAAGCTATGAAAAAAAAGAGGACGTCTCACTGGTATTTTACAATCACAGACACACTTTGGACTTCTTGTTAACCACAGAGCTTGCAAAGTCTAGGACCAAGACAACAGCATTTCTGCGCCTCCTAATGCATCTGCATCCAGCACATGAGAATCAAACAGCATCAGCTTCCCAAAACTTTCCATCTAGGCTAGGAAAAAAGAAGAAGAAAGGAAAGTGTCTCTCTGACACCTGAGCTGACAGCACTGAGAAATTAAGCCGTTTACTTAATTTCACATGGGGAGTCTTGTGACTGGTCTTAGACTTGAAACTAAATTTCATAGCTCAGATGTCCAAATTTCAGCCAAACGACTTCACCAAAATTCATGGGATTTAGTACATAGCTGACTTGGATCATAAACAGCAGTATTTACAACATACACACAAGCTCGGAGGCTGACCCTTCCCAATTTCTTTTTTAAAAAAAAAAGTGAAGTTTGTTCCCTTTCAGAAATATTTTGGACAGCTGTGCAACAGTCTTGTCGCAGATTCAGCACAGGCCATCCTCAATTGTGGTAACAGCTCCAGAGTATAAACAATAGCCGCTGCAACCTGCCAATTATATAATTCAGTACAACATCAAATCCATCCATCATTAATAAAGGAATTCATCCTAGCATCGAAGGCAACCTATTATTTGTATTGCTACCATCATCTAGGAGATCTGTCACCGAGTAAGAACACGGAGACAATAGTACTGGCTGTTTCTGGGGGGTCTATTTTCAGAAGCATGCTTTAGAGGAGTACAAGTTCAGTTTATTTTAATTGTTGTGCAGTTCAGAAGAGGATGTGGGGAAGAGAGAAACTGGACATTCCAGAACAACAGGATAACTCCTCTGTCAAAGTTTACTTTTAAAAGTGGTTCTAGAGGGTCATGCGCTGGGGCAGAATTTGACCCAAGAGAATGACAGCAGCGCAGCCTGCCAGTTTTGATGCCTCAGTGCTTAACAGTGGTATTGCTACGAAGCATGAGAATAAAGAGAGCCTTTAAGCAACTGTTTCTATAGGTGTGGGTTTATATGCATCTTCCTCTGACATTCCAGAAACACCACATCGCTGAGTAGCTGTCATGAAGCTCTGATAATATGTAAACAAAATCCTGAGATGGCAGTACCGGGTTACCTGACTCCAGCCACGCTCTCTGAGCCCAGAGTGGGGAGACGTCAGGAACCCTACTCTGTCTGTCATTTGAGAAGAGCAAAGCACTTCTTCCCAAATACCAACCATGTGTTCCCTTTCTGCACATTCAATCTATTTCTTTATGTTCTGTCCATATTCATCTTCATTCATTAAAAAATTCTAAAAAGGATGATTTTTATTATTATTTTTTTTGGTAGCTGTTAAAACTCGAAATTCCCATCAAATAGATCATACATTAGAACGTGTTAACAGATACACTTAACACTGAAATACGTTTTCAAGGAGTTCTTTGACAAGTAAGTGAACTTGGTAAAGGACAGTGCTCTGGCATGCTGCCAGTCAAGAGGCAACACTCAATTCCCCAGATGAGCCAGGACAATATACTCTAAACAGATTTGCAAGCGATTTTAGGCAGCAACCTCCCACCAACCTGAACAGTAATTAGCTTCCTACGCACCTGATGGAAAACAACACCTTAGTCTTTCTGTACTTCATTTCCCAGAGACTGTAAAACACAGGTAACGCTACTGGAAAAATGAAATAAAATTGTAAGAGGTAAGCATACAGCCGGACCTACAAATTAATTTCATGTCTCTAGACATCATTAGAATTGCAATTATAATAATTCACATTTTTATTCACTAGGTGCTCCTGCACAAGAATACATGACCAGAAAGGAAACTAAAATAAAACCTAACGACATCTCATTCAGTCTTTTAACTGCCTAGATTCACATGCAGACTACTGCAACTGCAAGATAGTTTAACCCTTCTTTTCCCGGAGCACCTGCAAACTCCACTGGGGATCTGAGTGTTTAGCTGGGATCCCTTTTGTTTCCAGTTTGGGATGTCTTTGCTTGCAGCTGGAGTTTGGAGTGAGAAGCTGCTCGGCTCAGCAATGCCAGCAGCATACGGCCAGGCTGTTGGAAGGGGACAACCACAGCCTACTGCACAGAGCAAAACACAACAATGCTTTTTCCATGGTTTTTGTTTTTGTTCTGCTTTTTTGGGGTTTTTTTTTGTGTTTTTTTTTTCTTTTCACTTGAATGGTGCCATAAATACCTATTATTCTTTTTCGACAGGTAGATTTGTTTTGACCTACAGCAGGTGTAGGGAGGTGAAAATTCCAGAAAAAGTGAAAGTTTCCTCTTTTCATTTGAGAAGAATGGAAGACAGCCATCTAAAGTATGCCAAGCTACAGCAGTGCGAACATGTGCGATATCAACACATCTGATATTGCTGTAACAGACGGAGAAGTTCATTAAACTGGAGTGCACACAAGCAAATGCTTTTAAGGGAAGTGGAGACAACCCTCCACTCCCCTTGATCTTCTCCTCCCTCACACATTTTGTTGTTGCTTATTACGCTTTAACGAGGTGACACTGAACTCTTCCTAGCCTACTTCAGTTCTTGCCGAGATGTGCGCTTCTCTCAAGACGGAAGCAGAGTTCAAGAAGCCGTGGTCGGTATGCCAGCCAGCTGGTTTAGCAGTACAATTACATTCCACACAGCGTAAGGGCCTTGAAGGAAACTTCTCACACCAGAAGTCTCAAAGCCATCCCACGTAGAAAGACAACAAACCTCAAGCCTGACTGCAATTCAGAGTTAGATTAGTTACTGGGAAGGTAAAAGACACTGAAGAACTTTTGTATTTTTGAGTGATCCTGTTCAAACTGCTTCCTCTCCACACACTGAGGAAAACAGAAACTCTTAGGTGCTGAGCTCGGCTCGGTCACAAAGCGGGGCTGCCGTCACTTCATGCATCTACCTTACAGCAATACCTCGAAAAGAGCGGTCGTATCCATGGGATAGAACTGGGTGGTTCTGACTCGCGTTTACAGGAAATTACAAACACAATTCTCATGTAAGATGATTTTCTATAGCAGAGTAGGGTAAATGTTTTAGTCTCACAGCATCCTTTCCCACTACCCAAAACATGTTCTGTGTATCTAAAAGCAAGGTTTGGAGCACAGCAATATACACAAGGTGCCATATAATAAAAACCAACAGCCTACGATAGGAAGGAGCTTACAGAAAAACTGAAAAAACAAGCTTTCACAATATAAGAAGGTGTTCAGAGTTCAAATAAAACTATGAATTTTATATGTCCTTTTATTTTTTTTTTCCACATTTAAGACATTCTGTTGTGGGAATGCAAGCCTAAAAGGGTTTACTTGCCATTACCCTACTCCAAAGACAGACAAATGACATAATTCACATATGTGGTTGGCTGTGCTTGGGAAGCCAGAACACAGCTTAGGGATCTAATTTTAGGTTCACTAGACTTTGCAAAGTCTGCCAGTCGTTGGCTCTCTTTCTCTAATTGGATGATAAATTATGTTTGGTCCCTTGACAGCAAGGAAAAAAAAAAAAGTGACACCTTATCCAGTATCATACATTCTCTGAGGTCTGAGTCAGTACGATATCTTTAACCCTGAAAATAAATTTCTTTATGTTTACTGACAGCAATCAGTTACTCTACAGTCTATGTCATAAGCCAAGTCAGCTTCACCTTCAGCATCACATTGTCCGTTCTCCAGTGAATTAGCTCACAGCACCCTTTGCTTTGATTTTGCATAATCTAGAGTTAGGGGTGAGTAAAAACTGTAAAAATATATTATGAAATCATATGTGTACATTCTTAATACACATAACCATAATCACAGACAATAGTGGCTAGCTCACCTGAATGCAGGATTTCTCTAGATTCAAGAGGCTGCCTTTAGAGCTCAGACATGATGATTTACTTAGTTTCAGCAGTGTCTTTATTCTCGGTTACAGCAATTGCTTTTATGTCAGCAGTTTTGACCATCGTGCCTTTTTGCCACTATTTAATTCAGATTGGTTTGAACTGGTGATGTCAAGCTTGGGAAGTCTGCACCTTCTTATTTTTCCATCTTTTTCACTCCTATTTCTTTTTGTTGGAAAAAACACACTAATAATTTTATCCCTCATGGTTGCATTTCTGTTCACTTTCAAAGCAAAGCCCTTGAGAATTCTTGCTGAATGCGTTTCTTAAAAAACCTCAAGCCTGAAATAGCTATTTTCCTCTCAAATTTAAGTGATTAGAGCAATTGGTCTACTGCACTTCATTTTATCAGGCTAAATACTCTCCTCTCTCTTTCCTTACACTTCAGAGATGACTTCTGCTAGTTGTAATTGCACTGGCATGCTCTTCCCAGAGAGAGGACAGGATTCTGTTGGTAACAACTTCTACAATCCCTTTGTGTGCTCTTGGCTCATTTATGAAACACAGCTCAACCAAAGGCCCTCCAAAGTTCAAAAACTACACACATAAATGCACTGTCTTCAAAGTTTTTTGTAGGAAGTCTGTGGCCACAGCCATAAAGAACCGGAAGCCTTCTGTAAATGGACTATAGCAATAATTTGTAGTATGTTTTATTTTTTATAGACTTTTTTTTGTAGACTACACCAGGATTTGGTACAGCAGAAATTTAATCTAAGCAGTGAGTAAATACCATGTCCAACAGCAGAGTATTTACAAAGGAACTAGAGTACAGTAGCTGAAACAACAAACCTGAAATCCTAGCACGGCAAGGTCACTGAAGGGAAAGTATCTTGCTGTTTCTGTAAGACTTGATGGAATGAAACTAAAAAACCCCAAAACCTTCATCTGTTAATACTCTGCTGACACCTCTTATAACTTTCATAAAGAACTTTACAAATAAAATTGTCACAAATGTCACTGTACTTCCTGTTCAAGCTGTAAATAAAAAGTGAGTTTTGGTTTGGTTGTTTTTTTTGTTTGCTTGTTTTTGAACAAAATGCAAAGTGGCTACCTCTCCTAAAGCAACCACACAGCACCTAAACTGTGGCATATGCCAGCTTATGACAGAATGATCTAAAACTTTTCTTAACATAGCATTTAACAGGAGTTTTGCTTGGCTGCTAAAAACTAGATAAACTCTTCACGTGAGTGAAAGATGCAGAAGTAAATCCAGTTCACAACGTACTATGGTTCTCTTTTGAACCTTTCACATGAGATGATCACAGAAACATCAGTACCTTACCACAGCCCTGTGATATGGACTGGATGAAAATTTGTGTGATATGAGAAACAACTAACACGATTTCATTTCAGGCTCACTAAGTGCCTGGGCAGTGTCAGGGTGACTTCTAAGCAAACCAGTTAATGTTACAGAGAGAAGTACCACAGTACCACTACTCTAGCAATGAACTAATTTTTAAGCCTAATGAGATGCGCTATTTCATATAGAAAGAGGAAAAAAAAAATTAGCTGCCACTTTTAAACACACTGGCACTGACAACTCACGTCTTTACTAACCGATTGTATAGTACTGTAGAATACAGCGACTCTACAGGCCAAGTTTCAGTATTCACAACAGGGAAGTGTTGAGCACCTTCGGACGTGTGCTGTGCCTGAAAATGTCACTGTCTGGCACCTTTCATCCACAGCCCTTTACAGCTTGCGCAAAGGTAACCAACACATCCTGGCCCAAAGACGATCTCCGTGTGAACTGCCAGAGGAGAGTCAGAACAGTAGAGGAATACGGACTCCAACAGAAGGATCTAGTTTACTGGAATAAGTAGAGAGCAAATCAACCATTTGAAATTCAAAGCACGATTTAATAAAGAATAATGTTTCTGAACAACACTATGAATTTTTACAGGCTATCAATACAGTAATGTTACCCGCATTACAGCAAATTAACACCTTAAACACCATTTTAGGTCACTAGCCCTGAGTCACAAGAAACCATACCACCTACCGAATCATCACCAACATCTCCTGAAGCTATCAAACATTTCTTGTCACACAGTGACAAGCAGTGTGGCTCTTAGCTCCCGAGGCTGGAGGAGCAGAGTCTGCAGTGATACAGCACAGGCTCAGCAATTCTGGCAAGTTCCTGACAGCCTGGCAAGCATTTTATGTAATTTGAAGCTCAAAAATAAAATGCATATGATAAAAATTTTCCCCCACTTATCACACATAGCTTTTAGATTGAATATCAGCTCTCTGAGTGGTAATGAACAGAGTCCAGAGACCTAGGGAAGGTCAAAGCTGACTCATGCTCAGCAGGAATAGCTGATTTGATAAGCTGCTCTTCTGCTGTGTGAAGCAACACCACTGCATACGTAATAGGCATGCAGAAGGTTAGCATGCTTTGTGTTTAAAGGTCCAAATCCAGCCAGATACATACTGAATGCAATATACCTGGGAGCAGATAAACTGCAAGAGGGTAACAGTACTGTGGTTAAAAGGTTAAATGATTTTTCTCCTTCCCCATGTATGAAACAGACAAATCATCCTGGCATTTTATTCAAGATGTTAGGAAATTTTCTGTAAGGTCTAAAGCACAAAGGGTTGCTGAAACTCCCCTTTCACGGCTCTCTGTGGATTCTTCTGGTCTGCCAAAATAAAAGGAGGAAGTTATCTCCTTGTCTTATTTAACCTTTACTATATTGAAGTAAACGATCTCCTCCAGCAGCAGCACAGCACAGAAGCTCCAGTATTTGTTCCCTCCGCTCTTCTTCCTCTCTTTGTGAGGATTATAGATCCACAGAACTTGGACACTGAGGTTAACTACTCTCTCACAGAAGCTGCAGATTCTGTAGTAAGTAAAGAGTACAAGTCCTGTTTACACCATCAGTGGGTGACTGTGTATCCTAACTGAATCTGCATTATGGGCTGCCCAGGACAGGCCAGTGACTCTAACCCAAACATGCTGGCACCAGATAGAACAAGTTTAGCTATTCGAGTGATTTTATATGTCTTTCCTCACCAAAGCATCACAGCGCATCACTCTCAGCTATTACAACAGGTTTTCACTCTAGTTCAAAACCACTGATGTAGAGTTTTAACAATGATTAATAGCTGTCACCTGAGCTAAATTAAGCTTGACCATCAGACAAGTATCTGCAAGCCCTATTCCACATAAGTTGCTAATAATTCATCCAGTGCTTTACCATTGTTAGTCCAGTGGTGAGCTGCACTGTGTTTATTTTATGTGTATTTTTACTCATAAGCAACACTTGTAATTTCAAAAGCATGGAACAAATACCATACAGAGTCTATTTTCTCAGCTGTTCAAATTTCCATCTGCCTTCCACTGCAATGCAAAGTGGAAAAAATCATTTTATTTTTACAGAAATGGCAAAGCAAAGACTCGGATTAGGCTTAATATTCAGTGGTTAAAGACATTACTGAGCCCCCGGGGTCGCTCAGCACTAATTACACTTCCAAAGCCAGATAGCGACTGAGGAGATACACTGAGATCACTTCCATCATCGAGATGGATGATGGCAATACGGAATTCACTTGAAAAAAATGCTTGACTTTGTTATTAAGTAAGGCTAATGCCAGTTCTAAATAACCATGGCCCGGTCTTCTCAGTTACTGTAGGTAGAGAAGCTTTGTTATTGGGAAAAAAACCAACAGCAAGAACTCCTTCCACTATTTTCTCTGCACTTTCTGTAATGAATCAAAGATTTTGGAAACAGTTGAAATAACACTGAAAACTAGCAAGGAAATCTGTTTAAAAAGGAACAAGCTAAGATCACACACTCTGCTATAAGGAATAAAAAAATCCAGATATAGTGACTGTATTACAATCCTACAATCATAGCAATGGTGACCAAGTACCAGATGCCAAAACTCTTTCAACAGAAGATTCAGTATACAAACAACACATGACATGGAAGATTTCTGTGACAATAAATGGTGATAGAGGTGCTGGTTAGTGCTCAGTAATTAAACTTACATTTTGCATCAAAAGCAAAGACTTGCTTTGTGTGTGTTGTAGGAAAAAATAATCCAAGGCTATTCTTCCAAATTTAAAGAACTAATCCAAATCATAAAATTATCTAAGAACAGAGTTAAGGCTCATGTCTGAGAAAGCCCAATGCTGAACAATTTCTATATATTGAAAAAACATTCCTGGTGTGAAGATACTGTGTGACACGTGTTAAGGGCAGATTTCCAAGCTCCAGTCACACCCCTGTTTACCAGGGAGTCCACCTAGCTGGATGACATAACTTTTTATCATAGATCTCCAAGTTCCTCCCCTACAAAGAATAACTCAGTTATCTCTGCTTTTTGTTTTCGTTACGTAAATAAATATTTACTAGTTACACTGTCAGAACAGCGATTATGTGCCAAGCCCCAAGGTCCCTTTACCACTGGTAAAATGTTGGATTTACTGTCCTTTTAAGCTTCACCCAGAAAAAAAAGGTTTCACCCGCCTCAGTGAGCAGGCCTGATGCTGCACACCCAAGGCAGGGAGGGGGCAGGAACTTGTAACTGGAGAGGGGGGCTACAGGAGGCATGACAGGCCATCGACAAAAGATCTAGCTTGGCTTTAATCATTAAACCGCTATTAAAAAAAAAGTAATATGAGGAAACAACTAGGTACTGATATTTAAGCACACACAGAAGAAAATTCCTTGAAGTGAAATACAGACCGTCCTAACATGCAGAAAAATGTCATAGCCTTGCTGCAAAAATTATTTCCACAGCCTAAGCCAAATCCACCCATATGTAGCTCACCTCTTGCACTAACCTGGCAGTAACTTCGGCTGCTAGGAACCCTTCAGGCATAAGACCTCACAGAAAACAGCCGTCTCAGTACTCTAGTTTCCACAACTTCTGCAAGCCCTGACTGTTTTTCTTGTCAGAAGCAAAGTTCTTACAATGGTAAAGACATGCCCAGCTGCCTTCCGCAGGGGCCACCACGCTCTATCAGCAACAAACTGCCTGTCTTTCCCAACGGAATGGGATTCAAAGTAGCAAGTGAACAAAATGCTTTTCCTGCTTCTCATGCATACTGAAAGACTCAGCTTTGATTTCCTACGAAGATCAGTTCACCAGACTATGCATCTTGTATCCATACATGACCTCCTTCCTCTGCGGAAAACATGACAAAGCCAGACTAAAGCTGAAGAAACTTGATGCTGGAGATGAGCACAGCTCCCAGTCACCGAGACAGGCAGGAAACTGGAATGGCGGGTGGTAAGGCTGGCACACATTGTGGAGGGAGGCAGAGCCCCTTCCCTAGAGTGAAAGGGCAATAATGAAGGAAAGGGGGACACTTGTTACCCAGAAATGTCGCTCCAAGATTGCAATCCAAGTCCTTGCACGTTGCAGAGAGCTGAGCTGCAGTGAGCAGGACGCTGTCTCGGGACACTGCAGCACCATTCTCCCATCACCCACCAGGAACACACTTAGTGGGCTCTGTCACGAAACACTTCCGGACGAGCTCCGTGACACCTCCTACCCTCAGCCCCGGTCTGACATGTAACAGCGACACTGCCCAGAAGGCACAAATGTCAACAGCTCTTCACAGCCTGCCTGGCAACACATCTGGGTAACAGATTAACGACTCTCTGGTACAGCCTTTCATGAATTACACTGCACATCTCTGAAATTCTAGCACCCTCTGTGCACCTACCACCACCACCAGTGTTTGCTAGTACAACTGAAAAAGGCTCCTGCGGGTTTGTAGAACTCCTTTTGCCCAGCTAGAATGAACTACCCATCCAAATCACAAGACATTTTGTTAGAGTACTCTCCACAGAATCACAGAATGGTAGGGGTTGGAAGGGACCTCTGCGGATCATCCTGCAAGCTTTATTGTTGCAGCTTCCCTGGGAACTGTACCACTAGCTCAGCAGGCCAGTTCTTCCTTCCCTTGGCTTGCTCTAGCCTCGATTTAAGAGTTTCCATTCTCGGTTGTCTCTCACTGCCACCTCCCGTGCCACAAGAACCAGCAGTTATTTGACCTGCTGCACATTCCCAAGAAGTGAAGTCAGTCTTCACTTCCTCACATTTTTCAAGAAGCATTTCTATTGCTTTGGCATGCCACTAGAGTGATCGGCTACAAACATTCCTGCAAATGGCTTGCAACAGGATCCTCCTTGAAACAGGCAAAATGAGTGATAGATTTCCTATAAATTTTATTAAAATCAATGGTAAACGATGCAGTTTGCCATTACCTGAAGAAAAGTGATGTTTAGCAACAGAAACCCATATCTCAGGAGGAATAAATTTTGAAACCACTCTATGGAAAATAATTTTCTGAAGTATCCATTTTTGATCAACATCTCGGACACAGAAAGAAATGATCTGCCATCAAGTCTGATGCCTTCAAAGAATGACAGCATTAACACCTGGGAGGACTGAGTAAAGCACTCCCAAATCACACAACCTACTGCCCTTGGGGGAAGGGGAAAGAGAATACCTCTGCAGGTGCCAATGACTTAATATCACGTTGCTTTCTAGCTCTTCTAGACTTCCAGACCAACTAGTGTAAATGAGGACTTTTTAAACAAACATCTCTACAACATATTCATCTTCAGTTTTCTAAACTCTCCCCTTGTCCTGTCACAAATTTTGAAAAAGAAAAAAGTTAATATTTCAATATTCTAGCAATAAGCTGTATTCTAGATCTCTAAAGGGTTCTTTTTTTTTATTTTAAACAGTTGACATTTGCTAAATTCACTCTAGAGGCTCCTCTTTTAAGGCTTCCTTTCAGCTACTGCTGAAGAACCTCAGTCCCCACAGACTTCACACTTACAAACCAACTGATATTACTTTGCAGAAGTACCTCTAAATCTACACATATGACAATAAAATATTGCACTCATTCAGCATAAGCCATGCTAAGCTTCCCAAGTGTAGCTGCTAAAACGAACAAGCCCATCAGCAACTTCTTTTCCCTAATGCCACATCCCTGACTTGTTGTTCCATGTATGTACCCTTTGGAGAAGTTGAGCAACAGAGGTGTAAACCTAAGATTAATATTTGAAAGACTGAGGGAATGTTGGAACTAGGCAGCTAGTTACAGCAGCTATGGAAAACCTGCTCCCCCTTCCTGCAGAGAGTTCTCTCTCACACCACTGCCTCAGCACAGGAGACAACTGCATTTCCAGCATCCTTTGAGTTGCTTCCAGCTCCACAGTGATTCTGAGAATGATCTGGTTGCGAAGTCCACACATGCGCCACTTGCAGGGTTTTATGCAGCTGTTTCTTTGCTGCAGCTGCCTTCAATGCTGCACAGTGACAGCAAGGGTCTAATTTCATCACCAGACCAGATATATCTTAGCCTTGTGAAGGAGCATTTGCAGTATATAATAGCAGCCTCCTTTCCTAAATGCTGTGCAAAGACTTTCAGATAAACAGGTGCTGGCTCTGTTGGTGACATCCTGTGTTTTAACTTCTGACTGAAGCCGTGCTAGAACAAGCATTAGGCCTTTATTAATGCCTAATTTGTTCTCAGGAAATCACAAACTCAGTTAGGAGGACACGAACAGGACAGACTATTCAGAGACATTGTTTGAACACCTTCATTTTGCACGTGACTTCTGTTGCCAGAATGACAATAAACAAATCCTTTTACCTGCCTATACCTCTCAGCAACTAACGGCTTGTTGCAAACACGCTGAACTAATAAAAGGCATCTACAGGTTCTAAA
>Ga0181612_102632_pt1 | contig 15623 bp, 10 predicted proteins | sample HoacroProtozoa21_FD_119630 | JGI IMG/M metagenome (GOLD analysis project Ga0181612, IMG submission 119630) | Hoatzin crop microbial communities from Cojedes, Venezuel. Combined Assembly of Gp0051906, Gp0051904, Gp0051908
CACCTATTTCAGTTTAAAGCCATTACGCCTTGTCCTATCCCTACCTGCCCTTGTCAAAATCCCTCTCCAGCTTTCCTGTAGGCCCCTTCGGGTACTGGAAGGCTGCTCTAAGGTCTCCCCAGAACCTTCTCTTTTCCAGGCTGAACAGCTGAATTTTCTCAGCCTTTCCTCACAGGAGAGGTGCTCCGTCCCTCTAATCATTTTTGTGGCCTCCTCTGGCCCTGCTTCAGCAGGTCCATGTCTTTCCTTATGTTGGGGGCCCCAGAGCTGAACACTCTTGTAATCGAATCAAACCCATTTGTAACAGAGAAAGAAATGTGACTAGAGAGGACCTCCCAGGAAATAGTAACTGAGCAGCACTTGTCAAAAACAATCATAAAAGGAGCTCGTTGTGGTCCTCCTTTTTAAACTGATTTAAACATGAGATTTCTGTATTTCTTCATGATCAGACCTATGCTTAACCAGAATGCATGGTCTTTTGCACAACTGCTAGTGAAATTGTCTGCTTCCCAATAATCACCTGGGTGTATGAATATGCCAAATAAATTGATCCCACTTTAAAATGCTTTTGTCTATCCTGTAGGTGGCTGAATTTTTCATTACTACTCTTTTTCAGCATTCATTAAGCATTCTTTTAATGGTTCTCTTAATTTGATGTTTCAAACCCCATGTTAAATGTGTGTTCTCAACATCTAACTGATTAGAGTCAGTTTCTGTGAGAGGGTGAGCTGCTAGTGACTTACAGCTTGCTAGTTACCTGGGGTCTTTGTTTTTCTCCCTGTTCACTTCAGTTCAAAGATGATAATTGGAGAAGGCATTCTGCGCGCTGTAGCATGCATTTCTACCCAGGGGCATATGTGATTTGGTCCAGGTTCCACCTTTCTACTGAACTTTTCATGTCACTAGAGCTCTCTTCTGATGGGTCCTGACGTGAACCCATGGGATGACACACAGTAAGGAGATTCCTCTTCACTAAGGTCATTTTACTGTTAGAGAAACAGCTTTTTGAGAAACCTAATTCTGACAGCGTTTTTCTGCCCTTTTTGTTTCTAAATGAGGGTGAGGCATATTAGGCGTAGCTTTTTCAGTAGGAAAAATAGGTTCTCTTACTGAGTGTTTCTCAATCATCTTTTCTAGGACTAGGCAGTTGCCACCAGGGATTTATGGAATTTCTCCTTCCTGCAGGACGTATATTTGTGTACAGTGTTGTCTCTGAACCTCCTGCTTCTTCATGTATCAGTGATGGATATATAACAGAAGGATGTTTTTCTTCTGTTGGACCTAGATATTGCGCATCTATTGATAGTCTGTAGTGATGAGAGCAATCACAATCTCAGAGATCTGTGTACTTGCTGTTGTGGAACAGCGCTCCATCTCTATGCAGATGTTTTTTACAATTCAGAAGTGCCTTTGCAAAGTGCTGTCTGCTACCTTGCAACTGACTGTAGACATCCTGAGCCTGAGGATTCCATTATTTGGCTGCTGATATTCTTCAGTGGTGTTCAGCTTGACTATTTGTGCTGCTGATGACAGTTAATCTAGAACTGATACTACGCAGCATCATTATTTCAGTACTCTGCGTAGTGATGTTTTGAAAGTATGGCCAAGATACTCTTGGCCATTTGTCTCCTGATGTAGTTACATTTGCAAGAGCCATAGTCCTTTATTAGCATCTATGAGGCCCTGATTTACTGCTGTTGCTAGGTTTGGCTTGGTTTTTTGTTTGTGTTTGTTTTTTTTTTTTTTCTCCTCCTGGGCCATTAAGCTGTTCAGAATGACTGTCTTGCCTGTGGCAGCCCATCGGTTCTGTTTGACTAACCTTCATATTTGGGAGGGGAGAGGATGACAGTAGAGAAGACAAGTTGGCCTCCCTCACAGTTGGCAGCTATTCCACTACTACAGAGTATCCAGCCTGCGAAATTCTGGAGCTGCAACACCCATAGTAATTGATTTGATTAATGAAGCATTTACAGTTGATTTAAAAGAAATAATATAAAAAATCTTGATGCTTCCTCTCCACTGGAGATGAAAGATTCAGATCCCCTCTGAGATCTTGCCATGACAAGTCTTCATACTAGGTTACAACAGCATTGATTCTCTAGCCTCTGTCTTCAAACTTGATGATGTGTTTATCAAAATGTTTGATAGCAGGAGCCATACACAAACAAGTGCAAACTTTTGTCTGGATTTGTGTTTTCAATGCATAGTGTGCCTTTAAGTTGTTTTCTGATGACTGGGTATGTGTCATCAGACTAGTATGTCTGAGTTGGCAAGAGAAGAATCCTATTATCTTTGCTCTATATAAAAAGAATTATGGGGCTGGTTGTTATCTGTGGAAAGTGGTGGTTTAACAAGGCAGATTTCTTAAAAGAGACTTTTTGCTGATCAGAAATTGTGGATTCTTCTTAGGGGGCAGCTCCACCAGCAATGCTGCGAAAAGTGGACACAGGTCAATGATGAAACTCAAGCTAAGATGGCTAGGATGGCTGCTGCTGCTGCCTGGGGTCTAGGTAATGTATCCTTGTGTGGCAGGAAACGACAACCCACAATGTGGAAGCACAGATACTTCAGTTGCTTCAGAACTACAAAATACAAGAAACAGCAAAATCAAAGAACAAAATTATTTATATTGGGATATGAATTAAGAGTTATTCAACACTGAAGCCCTTTAGAAAACCTGCATTTACATAAGGTCTCCCAGTGTGATCTCAAGTATCAAAGAGACTGCCTTATTGGTCTGAGCAGATGCTTAACTGGTCCCTTTTACTTAGTTTTACATTGGTCATAGCTCAGACTTGAAATGAGATTAATGGAATTTCTCAGATTTGTCGCAGACTTATTTACAAGCTAGAACAATATCTGAGGATTTTGATAGGTTGTGTCTACTGAGTAGGCAATCTTAAGTGGAATAAATCTGTACGCCAAATATCAGCTATCCTGATAGGGAGATATTTACTAGAGAAGCTTGTAAATCACTAGCTGTCTGCCAGCTTTTGCTGAGAAAAAGTAATCTTTTGCTTTGTAGGACATTAATTCATTCAAATTTTCTGGAAATGTCAGCATTTCAACATTTTCATCACAAGGAAAGCAAGTGTCTTTACCATGGGGATGACAATCTGCTTAGAAGAAAAATGCCTATGTTTTTGCTTGTCTGTAACTTTTCTCTGTATGTATATATACAGTTCCTGTATGTAAAACAAACTGTCCCTGCCAAAGACAAGCTGTTGGAGAGCTGACTTAAATGTAGAGGTATCACACAGCATTCAGACCTAGTTACTGATGTCTGAGCACTGCAACATAGTTCTGTTCTTATCTTGCAGAGAAGGCTGTTGTATTACTGAGAGAATATCTGTATCTCTGCAGGTCAGTGGGATAGCATGGAAGAATATACCTGCATGATCCCGAGGGACACCCATGATGGTGCTTTCTACAGGGCTGTACTGGCTCTTCATCAAGACCTTTTCTCACTGGCTCAGCAGGTAATTATCTTCCTTGTTGGCTTCCCAAAACCTAATTTAAGATGAACTAGGCTATATCGCTGCACGGAAAGACGTGCTGTTTTAAAGCAGTTGGTTTTAACCTATGAATTGCCCGGTAACCTTTTTTCCATTGACGCATTAGACCTTGGTGATTGAGCTTATCTTGTATTTCCAGAAACACATCAGTGAATGTATGTACAGATAGTAGTGGTCCAGTGCTGTAGAGTGTAAGAATGTCTTAGTCCTTCTTAGGCTTCTTTACTTTTATGTCTATTTTCTAGACAGAATAGTGCACAAGGATTGTCTCGAAAGAGGTTCCATTCTACAAGGCACTGCTTGATAAAAGGCATTCATGGCACGACACAAGATTCTTCACAGGTGTTCTGTGCACTTCAGTCTGTCACTGCTTTTTCAGTGAAGTGCTCATATATACCATGTACCAGAACTTTTCCTCTAGTTTTTTGGGTAGCAGTGATAAATCCTAAATCTTAGATTGAGATGAGAAATCAAGGCAAGGAATATGTCTATTAAACAGAACTGTATTGGTATGCTTGTTTGTCACAGAGGAGATTTACAGAGCGACTTTTTCCCTTCTGTAGATGTGAAGCATGTTGTTTAATTTACAAGGAAGCTCAAGTACCATTTCTCAGAATTCTGTGCTGGCTTGCCAACTGAGATAAAGGAGTATTTCAGCCTGCTCTGTCAAAACCCGTACACAGATTTTTTGGGGGTAAAATTAGCCAGGCATCCAAAGGGGTAGAGTTTGTGATTAACCTTTAATATTTTGAACAGGAGTAACTATAGATGAGAGATTATGTAATGACTGGAACCAGAGTGGATTTATTTCATGCTTGAAGAGCAGGTCTTACTTGGAGGAAGAGAAATGGTATTTACTGTCCTGTAAAATTCATAAAAACCTGTTGGGTTATGTAAAACAGTGAAAGCTATTTTCTGTCACTGTATGTTATCAAGAGACATTTCTTGAGGCATTTTGTAACCAACTTTCTTGCACTAAAGTGTGAACTTCTCTTTTTCTCTATAAATGTTATTAATGATGATCTTTACAATGACAGTAGGATTAGGAATACTGCAAACTTTGATTTGGTAGAAAGGCAAACTTCAGACTGTGCAAGTGATAAAAGACTTCCCCTATACCTGCCCGTAGACACTGTTTCCCTGTCAATTCTTTCTATTGATAATATAATTTCATGGTTCTTGTTGGAGAATGGGAACAATGCCATCTTTGTTTATGAGATGGAACAGATGAATAGCAGTTCCAACAGTTGACTCTAGATAAAATGTACCACCTTTCCCCAATATATTGTTCTATTTCAGTGCATTGACAAAGCCAGAGATCTGCTAGATGCTGAACTGACTGCCATGGCAGGAGAGAGCTACAGTCGAGCCTATGGGGTAAGTGTCTAACTCTCAGCCTGCATTCTCCTCATCACTGCTTCGGACTGCCTCTAGAAGTTGCGTAAAACTTCTGAGCAGTGCTTGTATCAAACATAAGACCTGTGTAGGCCCACAAGCTAAGTGGCTCTTGTCAGATAAGAAACAGAACTTTGTAGGAGCAGCTTTGGGACACATTAAAGAGTGAAGTGAGCTCCTCCCCTCAGAAGAAATGAGTTGACATTTAGAAAGTTTGAATCAATAGATGGACTAGATACAAGTGTGTAGCAGTCAGTCTTTTACCTGTTGGTCAGCGTATGTACTTAAGATTTTGATGCCAAAATACAGTTCCTTAATTTTAGATTTGTCCTGTAGTGATTGCGATGCAATGTAATTGTTTTCTTCAGGCTATGGTGTCCTGCCAGATGCTGTCAGAGCTGGAAGAGGTTATCCAATATAAACTTGTACCAGAGCGCCGTGAGATCATCCGCCAGATCTGGTGGGAAAGGCTGCAGGTATGTCTATGTAAAGATCAAGGATGGCGATACTGATGTGCTGGCGTGAAGAGCTTCCTTTTGAGTCAGTGTGGTGGCTCAGCAAATCTTGCCATTTCTCTTTCTATCCCAATAGCATATATGCTTACATGACTGCATGCTTTCTGTCTCCTTTACATTTGTCCTGGTTGTTGTGGGCTTTTTTTTGTTGTTTTGCTTAATGTTCCTGAGGTGTCTACTGTTGTGACACTTCAGTAGAGTGATTTAAGCCTTGAAATAGGTGTGTACAGAATGGAGACACTAGTAACATCTCTAGGGCTGCTTATTTCAGTGTTGGATCGCACCTGGAAATACTGGTTTGGATAAGGCTAGTTTGAACTTTTTACCTGGCTGGCTGCATTTTGAGAAGTGAATTTTCTCACAGTGCTGGAAAACTGGATAGAGAATTTGCATACTTGTAATAGATTGTCCTGTTCCTTTCTCACCTCTCACAAGAACATTTGCAATTTATTAGCCTTGTCTTCTTTTAAGAGACCTTTAGCAATGCTGCGTTCCCTGTATATGAAGAAAAATCTGTGTCTTTCTTACTCTAAATAGCAAAAATCCAAAGCATCTCTGAAGATTTAAATCAGCCAAATATTTTGAGACTGTTTTTTTGCAAGAAACATCCCTACAGTGAAAGTGAACATCCTCAGATGCAGTGACACATACAGGAACACTGTTTAAAGAGGTGATTCCTGCAAGGGAAGGGAGAAATTTTTTTTAAAAAAGTGTAATTAGGGTAAAATGCTCTCATTATACCAAATTTTATATACTGCCTGGAGGCAGAATTTCTTCCTGTGTAGAGTTCTTCATGGTGACTGCTATATCTGCCTCCTTATGAAAGGCTGTTGTTGCTGCATATTTTTTAGCTGTTTCGGAAACTGTGACAAAGCTTTTAGTCTCCCATCTGCATTCCTGTCTGGAAAAGCTCAGGAGCATTCCACTGGGGTGGAGAAACTGAAAGTGGCAGGAAGTGTAATGTCTGAATACAGCCGTTTATAGTCCTGAAAGCAGTACATACAGTTCTTGCACATTTTATAGCTGCTTTTTAATAATTTTAAAATGCCTATTGAATGAGGTTTATTTGGGTGTTAGGGAACAACCTTTGCCTAAATTCCCAGCCCTCAATTTTGGGGAAAAAGAAAAAGGGAAAGAAATAGATGCTTTGGTCCTAAGGTGCTTGCTGCCATTGGAAATTCTTTTGCTTACTTCAAAACTAAGTCTAAGTCGTCTCTGGATTGATACAAGCTTTAGGGCATCACTGTTACCGTGAAGTACTTGGCCGTTACAGCAGGCACCATGTACTTGGTTGTTACTGTCCCTTCCACAATTCTACTTCTCTGGAGCATCCTTGAACGTTTGAAATACAGACTCATCCTGCTCTGACTGACAATGTGGTTGTGCCTCTCCCTTCAGGCAGACAAGAACCAGACAATGCTTACACAAGCAACGTAGCAGCTGGAACTGCAGTTTCTGGCAGAGTATCTGTTCAGTCATGCCAGCCTCTAAGAGCAGCGCATGTATGGAGAAGAAAAAGGGCAATAACAAAAATACCTTTGCAACCATTTGGTTTTGTACCATCTCTGTATGGAGATTTGTCACTGTTTAAACCAAAAATAGGCTTTAAAACTAGGTTGAGAAGGGTTATGAAACTCTTGACTCGTTTCAGAATTTCACAAAGAGCTTTCCTGATTTTTGGATGCGTTTCTGCTTTAGAAGTTTTTCTCCTTTTCCCATTAGAGGATATTGTTAGACTGCAAACGCTGAGCTGGCTGCAGAGAATAACATTCAAGAAGAATAATATTCAAGAACTTAACCTTCTTCACACACAGCAGTATTAAAGAAATAGCCAGCTGGTTTATAATGTCAGCCTGGTGTGAATTATGGGTACTGAAGTCTCTCCATCTCGCGGAAAAGCACCTTCAGATTCTGAATTAAGGCTCTGGAGTAGATTGGAGATAAAATGCTAACACGTTCTCTCTTTGTCTCTTAGGGCTGTCAGCGAATTGTGGAAGACTGGCAAAGAATATTAATGGTCCGATCTCTTGTTGTGAATCCTCATGAGGACATGAGAACTTGGCTCAAGTATGCCAGTTTGTGTGGCAAGAGTGGGAGACTGGTGAGCATTGTCAAGCTCTACCTTCTACAGCAAGTTTAGATGATTTGCTTTGTCGTGCTGCTTCAACCTTGAGCATTTCCAAATATTTTCATTGACTAAGTGGGATGGGCTCTCCTCTGAGGAAGAGACTGGTCAGAAGTTGTTGAAATGCTAAAATTGTAACCAGTGTAGAGTTCATGCCTGTAGCCAAAGTTATTTTGTGGGACTAGTATTATACTTGAGAACCTCAGAGCCAATTTTTTGTGGCCTGCTATACCTGAAAGTTCTTATGCAGCACTGATAATCAGTAATAATAGCACTCTGCTAAAGCACTCTTTGTCAAATCTACAATGTGGTGTTATGGTTGAACATTGCAATCCTATTTGAACATTCACCACAAGATTTATTACCAAAAATAATTGAAACAGAGACTTCACACTCTCTACTGGCTTCTGAAATGAGAATCTAATGCTCTGATCCCCATGAAGATGTATAGTTTATCATGTGATATTCTTATGAGTCCAGGGAGTGGTAATAAGGCTGCTATGTCTGTGTTTTATCTAGAGGGTCAAAAGTATTTTTTTAGTGGCAGGCAGTTCTGCAGTCAATATGAAATGGAGGTAGGGACGAGCTTGTTTTAACCTGCTTTTTCTCTATGCAACTTTCTCCAGGCTTTGGCCCATAAGACACTTGTGCTGCTCTTAGGAGTAGATCCGTCTCGACAGCTGGATCACCCACTGCCAACAGTACATCCGCAAGTGACTTATGCGTACATGAAACACATGTGGAAGAGCGCCCGTAAGGTACAATAGAACATAGTACTCTCTGCATTTCATTGCGCGGGTTTTATGCGGTGACACGCACGTTGGCTTTTCATAATCCCCACAGAACAAAGTCAGGGCTGAAAGTTTTATTTTTGCTCACCTAAAAAAGAGTAACTAATCCCTTTCCTTGTTATTCAGAAGATAAGCTACTGAAATTTTCCTTTAAAACTCTGTAGTGACAGAGAAGGCCTTTCCTACATAGAAGGATTATTTTTGCTAAACCAGCATCAGGTACCCAAGGGATGCAGCCCAGATTAATGGTCACTAGTAGCTCTTCTGTCCACGCCAGGATTTTACTGTGTAGGCTCGGTACTTGACTTCTCATCCACTGTTCAGACTGCCAGGTCTCCACACTGTCCCTGTGGTCAGGGTTACATGCTGAAAGAGTAAGGGGGTTTAATTATCGGTTTTAGAAAAATGCCCTGAACAGTTTGTACTTAGTTGCTGAGCAAAACTGAGTTTTATTGAGGACATTGTTGAAAATTTCTAACTGAAAAACAGCTGAAAAGTACATAGGGTTTTGTCATGGGAACAATTTGGCTCCAGAGAGCCTAGGGTGAATGTTTTTGACATTGCAACACAGGGACAATTTACATAATCAAATCCAATAAGCTCCAGACTTGGATAACTTATCTTTTTTTTAATATACATTAAAGCCTCCGTTTATTCTCATATTCTACCACATCTTTTTTATTTTTCCTGTCTTTGGGATTGCCAGCACTGGAGCAGAGCCATTGCTATGGGAGTATTGCCATGACCTAACTATTCTTTATTTGAATTTAAAAAACAGAAGGAGCTGCTGAGGAGGCCCTGTTCTATTTGCTTTGTAAAAGAGTGTAATGGTCTCTTACTTTCTTCAGTAAATGACCCAAGAAGTATATGGGTCTTCTCTGCCTGCCTCTTTGAGTGAAAGTGGACTTCTCTATGTTTGACCTGTGATAAAGAAATAGACAGACAAGATGGAGGAAACCGATGTGGTTGTAGAAAAGAGAATGAAAGAAGGCACAAAGATTAAGGGAGTGGGGGAAGAAAATGTATCTAAAATAAACTGATGCGAGAGTATGTGGAGCCCATGAAGGCAGGAAAAAAAAAGATAAGAAAAGCAGCAAAGAAGAGAAGGAGGAACAGAAGTAGTTAGAATCACCTCTTGCTCATTGAATGATTTCCTGTTTAAATACAGTACATAAGCTCTGTGCTGAGGGGCTTTTTTTTCTTCTTCTTTCTAACACATTTAAACTGGGTGTTTACAGTGCAAAGGGAGAAACACTTTTATCCTAGACCATGTGCAAATCTCAGCCCTTTCTCTGAGCACTCTTCTGCTGGAAGGGCTGACTCAATGATTCAGTCCTTTGTAGCACTTGGAAAGTAGATGCCTATTTTTGAAATTCATGCTTAAAGGTGCAGCCCTGTGGCAGAAGAAGCTATGTTAGGGTATAAGAGAGCTTGCAGTCTGGAGTAAGACTTAAGTGTCTGTTCATACCAACCACTGAAAGTGTTTAGGGAATTCTCCTGGTACCAGGAGCATTACATGGTTGGGTGTATCCTTATGCCCTATTTCGAGTAACTATCATTAACTAAATAATACATAGTTATACGTAGGGATGTATGTAGATCAGAGTTTTATATAACTGTGTGTTCGCTTGATTTGGTGTTCTAAGTAATAAGCTACTGAGGTAGGCTGGTATGTTAGGAAATGACCATTTTCTCTAGCTGAGGAGTTCAGGGTGGCTTGGATGACCTAAAATGTTTTCCTTAATGTCGTTTTGGCACTTGGCAGATCCAGCAGGAACAAGCCTGGCATCTAGATGGAAACCAGCTGCATAGCACTTGCAGAGCTGCACAACAACCTTTTCTTAAACAACAGATAAAAAGATGGAGAAGCAAACCCTATTGCATTTCTTCTAACAAGGACTTTTGCCAGCAGCTGCTTCTATGGACATATACCATAACAAGGCTACATACAAACTTAGGAATTCAATTGTTAAAGAAAACTTACTGCTTTCAGTCTGAAGTGCTCTGCCTGTCAGTTTATGGTGATCAGTTTCCAATACTAATAGAAACTGAAGAGTGGATTCTGTGTGTCTAGATATGAGGGGGGCACAGAACTATTTGGCAATATCTTTTTGTCTTATTTTTGACAAAAGTCTGGCATAACAGCATAACTATTTATAAGATTGCTATTTCTCCCATGCTGCTTTTACCCAAGTATCTAGGTTACAAGCTGTGGAATGCCCCCTGTTAATGTTAATAGTATAATACTTTCTTTTATTTTGCTAATACCCTTTTTCCTGACAGTTGTCTTGTGCATGCTGACATTTGAATGGGATAGATGAGGCATTTCAGCTCAGGTGATTCTCATCTCACTCTAGAGCAGATCATTCCTGTAGATGGAACAGAAGTAAATTGGACTCTTAATAGCATATTCTGCAGTTTCTGACCTGAAATGATCTTGCAGATTGCAAGAGCTTTGCTCTAATTGTTTCCAGTGAAGTGTGCATACTTTTTTCTTAAATCTTTCATTTTGGGTTTTCTTACCCCATAATTCTTTCCAAGGAATTTCAAAAAGAGTCTTCCTTCGAAATATGGTAGTGCCAGTTGCTTTAGCACTACTGCCCTATGTAATCTGCTGTCAAAGGAGCAATGTACATTTGTACTTCTTAAACAACCTTAGGAGAAATCTAGAGTTTAATTTGTTGAAACAACTCAAAGTTTACGTCCCGTGGTGTGTACTGTGAGCCTAGCCAAAGCTGAGGGGTTAGGAGGGAAGATCAGGAAGCCATAAGTTTTCCTTCAGGCATAATTTTCTTAGATTGTTAGTTTTTTTTCAGGCCATAGCATATTATAGACAGGCTTCTCTGGATTTGTAATCCTGCCTATTATGATAGTGACCTGGTCAGATACAGTTTATAAGCTAAGAACATTTGTTTGATTGTTGGAATTGCTGGCCTGTCTTCCATGTGCATGCTCAATTGCAAATGAGACATCTCTATATCATTACTAAAATCTCACTCTGCATGAGCAGTAACAGGACACTCTCTACTGATGAAGTTTTCTTCTTGTACAAGTGACCTTGTCACATTGTCAGAGCTGAGTTCTTGCACATCAGAGAACAACGTTAGCTTATGTTATGGTTGGTCACGCTTTTGACTGTATGTATGTCAAGAAGATGTGCCTAGCATTGGAAGGATGCAGTTATTTGTTCCTCAGTGTAGTGATTCAGTGGCCAGATTTCTGAGACATCAGAAATCTCTCACCTCTTAATTTTATTTGGTGCTACGTATGTAGAGTATAAACTGATTTTAGAGGGATGTAAATGGTTAAAAAGCTTTGAAAGAAAACACAACTATTTTTTGTGTTTGGTGAAAATTTATTTCCACATTATCTTCGTGCCTAGTGAAGTTGTATGTAACCCCTGTGGTCCTTACTGCAACCATCATTCAATTGCAGATTGATGCGTTCCAGCACATGCAGCACTTTGTGCAGACAATGCAGCAGCAAGCGCAGCATGCTATAGCAACTGAGGACCAGCAGCACAAGCAGGAACTCCACAAGCTCATGGCACGGTCAGCACCTGGTCCTTGGACACCCTTACAGCTGTATGGTGAAACTGATGTCTTTCCTGAGGTTGCAGGGTCCATGCAGATGACACATTTCAGACAAGGCCCGTGCTTTGCTTAAAAGGAACAGGGGATTTCTCATTTAGCTGTTAGAGACCTGTTTAGTATTACGTTCCTATCTATCTTACATATTTCAGTAAATGTTATTCTGACACATCAGCATAAACAAGATTGTGTTTGTCACTGGTGGCTGGTTGTATTTTTCCAGCACTGTGGCTCACTGGCAGAAGGCAGAGCTCTCGGCACAGCTCTCAGCCCAGCTATTTCTCTGGTTTTCAGGAGATCCAGTCAGCAGGAGGGAAGCACTTCCCACGTCACTGGCACATCTGTGCTTGGCAGTGTGTGCCCTTAATACAACAGCAGTGCTTTGGGCAATAGGTGCCCAGCATGTGACGGTCTCCTAAAGTATTGTTGCATTAAAAACAGTTTTCCTCTATGGATTTGGGGGTGCCTAATCTGTTGTTTCCAATTCAAAGAAGAAATTGCATAGTGCTTACCATTGAAGGTTGATTTTTTTTTTTCAAGGGAGCCATGCACTCAATTTGCTTTTATGAGAACAGGGACTTGATAACACCATCGTCTTATTTTTTTCAGAGTGACTATCATGGAAGACAGATTAGTAATGAGTTGAGCACAATATTTTTCTTGCACAATGCTTTCTGGAAAACTCAAAATCTAGAAAGGACAGCTGTGCAACTGTGGTATTTGAAGCCTGCTGAAGGAGCGAAGTATTAAGCTTTGCACAAATCTTCACAGCCCCACCCTGCTGCAGTAAAAATACGTTGTTTTTCCTTTACTCTAGGAGGGGATGACTTAATGGGGTTCTGGCTTGGGAGAAGAGCAGTTGCTCTGTTTCCACTGTTTCTCTGTTGCAGTGTTCTCTCCAGAAGGCTAGTTCATATGGCGATAAGTGTAGCTATCCAGCACATACGCTGTGTGCATTTTATTAATGACGAAGTCTTTTGATGTTACTATTAACTACTTCTTAGGTTTCTTTTATAACTGATGTAAATGAGGAATGAAGTTTGATCCTCACCTTTCCCCCTAAAAATTAAATCATTAACTAGTTAGTTCCACACTTACAAGCAGGATGTAGGTGTTTTGAACCTTGCATGTTAACATGTACGCTCCCAGTCTGCAGAAGGGGGTTTACCACATGAAATATCTTTCAGAGTTCAGATAAGAAGTCTGCCTCTTAATCCAGCAGGCTTCATTTTCATTCTAGGTTCTGAGTGAATAATCCCTTTGCTTAAGAAGTCTGCCTCTTAATCCAGCAGGCTTCATTTTCATTCTAGGTTCTGAGTGAATAATCCCTTTGCTTAACCAGGTGTTTCCTGAAACTGGGTGAGTGGCAGCTGAACCTACAAGGCATCAATGAGAGCACCATCCCCAAAGTCCTGCAATACTACAGTGCTGCAACAGAGCATGATCGCAACTGGTACAAGGTCAGTAAGGAAAAGCGTTCCAGGCACCATTGCATAGAGAGATCAGTAAACTTGATCACACCCCATGCTACTGGAAAGGAAGATGTTTGTGGGAAGAGCTCCTATAACTATCTGCCTTGTTACTGTGAGTAGGATTAAAAAAAAAAAGAGAGAGAGAAAGCAGCAACCATCAGATTCTTGTTTAGAGTTGTATCTGGCTGGTAAAACTAGGCCACAATTCAGTTTCTATTCTTGCTTTTGGCACTTTCTCTCCTGTCAGTTAACAGTGAAGGAGAAAGGATAATCTAAATGGAAAAAATCTAACTTATTCACATTCAGTATACTTGAACTAGGAAAGTAGCCTTGTTGCTAACTCCAAAAAGAGCCTTTGATTTCAGGGTTGTGAAATTTTAATCAATATTTGGTGCCAGATCTTCTCTGGGGCACACATCTCCTGTATTCCTTCCCGTTATACCTCCCCTATTCCTAACATATTGATCTTAATTTTAAACTTTGAAAAATTGAGGTGTATGTGAATGGAATGTGATTTAATTTTTGCGACAGAGCTACTTTGTCTTAATATCCAACAGGGAGCTCCTGGCCCAGAACTCACCATGATGTTATTTAAGATAAGATAGTTAAAACTACAAGCGATTAGAGAAAGCAAAGCTTTTTGTTGTCTGCAAGGTATTGCTTACTAGTCTGTGGACTCAGAAATGTTGGATTATTATCTCTAATAAGTCGAAAGTACAAGTTGCAGAAAGTATTCATCTTCCTCCTGACTTTCGTTCTCTCCTGTTGACAGGCCTGGCATGCCTGGGCAGTGATGAACTTTGAAGCAGTGCTTCACTACAAACATCAAAACCAGGCCAGAGATGAGAAAAAGAAACTACGTCATGCCAGTGGAGCCAGCATCACCAGTGCTAACACTGAGGGCAGCAATAGTGAGAGTGATGCAGAGAGCGCAGAGAACAGTCCCATCCCATCTCCAGTGCAGAAAAAAGTCACTGAGGTACCGTTCTGCCCTATTTGTGTTGAGAGGTTGGTGCTTTATTGCTTAGACTCAGGAAAATGTTATGGCAGGGAACAAACTACTATGCATCCCTGGCTTGTGGAAGCTGTCTGTATATGTATGTATATATTTGTATATACTCAGAGCTTACAGCAAAAGTGAGGAAGTTCAGGTTAACTCAGTCTTAAGGGAAGAGGACTAAGTTAATGCAAACGATTGCAAGCTAGCTGTGAACTAAAGCAAAGGCGTGGGTGGCCATCATAGGTGACACAATGTGCATGAACAAGTTCTGCTGCTTAACCCTGCATTGAAAAACTGAGGAATCTTTTATTTATCAGTTATAGTAGGGCTGTAGTTTTTAGGCTGCTTTGCTGTCCATAGTTTTGTCAACGAACTGAAATATAAAAACACTTCACAGTATGTTCTCTGCAAGACTGAAAGACCAGCGTGTAGTCAAGCAAAACATAAATTTCAGGAGCAACATGTCCTGTGAAGAGTATGAGCAGAAGTTAACTATAATGTGGATTAGGCCTATGTTTCCATGTATTTTTTCCTCTTTCCCCTTGATGAGTTTAAGCTTTGTGTGGACTGATGGGCTTGTGTAGAACTAATGCAGCCATTTTCATTCCAAAAGGATTTATCCAAGACCCTGTTGATGTACACAGTCCCTGCTGTCCAGGGTTTCTTCCGATCCATATCTCTGTCTCGAGGAAACAACCTACAAGACACTCTAAGGTATATAATAAATCCCCTATTAAATGGAATCCAGCTGATAAGGGCACATAGTTTAAGTGGAACCTGTTTCTGGTTTTTTTTCTTATGGTTAAACTAAGTGAATGTTGCGGTCCAAGCTAATTTGTTAGGTGGATTAGCCCTTATCCTACTGTCTGTAGGTTCTGGGAAGAAGAGCCACTTGTAAATGGTTCGGAAGGTGTTTGGCTGGGATGGGGTTTTTTGTTTCATTGCTAATGAATGTATTTCTCTTTTTAAGAGTCCTTACTCTGTGGTTTGACTATGGTCACTGGCCTGATGTGAATGAGGCTTTGGTAGAAGGAGTCAAGGCAATCCAAATAGACACTTGGCTGCAGGTAAGGAACACAAAGGGCTAAGACAAATCTCAGTGCTAAGGGGATTTGTTACACGATACCCACAATGATCCTTTGCTAAACAATCCTGTGTAGGTGAGTGGTGAGAGCAGTGTGCAGTACAACTTGTAACTGATTTAACAGTCATCTTGAGCA
>Ga0181612_116738_pt1 | contig 15623 bp, 7 predicted proteins | sample HoacroProtozoa21_FD_119630 | JGI IMG/M metagenome (GOLD analysis project Ga0181612, IMG submission 119630) | Hoatzin crop microbial communities from Cojedes, Venezuel. Combined Assembly of Gp0051906, Gp0051904, Gp0051908
AAGGGGCTCTGAGCAATCTGGTCTAGTGGAAGATGTCCCTGCTCATGGCACGGGAGTTGGAACCAGATGATCTTTAAGGTCCCTTCCAACCCTTACGATTCTACGATTCTATGACATAGTAGTAAAACACAAACGTGAAAAAAATATAAATCTCTACAGCTTTTGAAAATGCATTCACAAAGATTTATCTTGCAAAATCTGTACCAATTTTACATCCAAATTACTCATAAGCACATTTTCGTACAACAGTGTATCTTATTGCTGCTTCCCTGCTCTGCTCCTCCTTTCCACACCCATAACAGAAAGAACATAAAATGGAATTAAAATTTACAGCACGTATTTGAGATACTGTGTAATCTGAGTGGCAAACTCACAAGTGAGTCACGAAAGATATCCCAGAACACCTGACAGCTGACTGAAAAAGCCTAACCTCCAGCCAACACAGATTTGTTAACATGGATTTTTAAGCATGATGATACCACATGTGCACTACAAGCAGGTTAAAGACATTTAAATCCTTCTTAGAGCAGTAAAAAGAAATACCCTCAGGAAAAATAATTATTTAATCAGAGCAGACTGCTTAGCTGTATATTTAAAACTGAAAAATCAAGGTCTAGCAACAGAATTTTATAAACGAAGGGGAACTGCACTCAGCAAGCTGCCATGCTCACATTCACCAGGAACTGAACAGAACAGGCCCTTTGCACTGCGCAGCACTGCTATGCTCTCCTGGGAAAGAGCTGTTCTCACAAGGAATTTAAGGTTTAATATTTTCTTCTTCATCTAGAATGTTCTGTAATAACTCTGTAGACTTGAACTACAACAAGGCTTTATAATCTACATACTCACAAAAAAGAAAATTTTCTGCTAACAAGGTATACCAAAACTATTCTTCACTGTGAGTGACAGTGATGTCAGCAATATTTCCTCAGGGAGAAATTTCAAATTGAAAAATTGCAAATTTCTATGGAAGAAAAATTTGATATACAGGCCTTACACTATATTTTCCCCTATAACATTCCTGTGAGGCACAACAGAGTCACCTGCCCATTTCACAGGTGGGAATGCATGTCCAAAAAAAAAAAAAAAGAAAGAAATAAAAAAATTCAGTCCTTTAGAGTGATAAATACTTTTGAGAATTACATCAGTGTCCATCCATATTATAAGATGCTTAAATATATTCCCCATTTGGAATACAAGTATTATTTTCTGTGTTCCTCCAGGAAGTCTGGAGCTGAGCAAGGAGCCTGGGTCATTTCTCCAAAGACAGTGCTTCAAAGCAACAGTCTCCAACCTGACAAACAGCAACCTAACAAACAGCAAATAGCAGGTCTATAATTTAAAGTATCACCCCTAAATCTGCAGCCTTAAGGATTGTAGCAAACCCATATGACGTGTGGCTAAAGCACGGAATTTAATTTATAGCACATATTGAATAGCAAATTAACACAAATAACTTTGTATTATCACATTTAAAAACTGCTTCCAAAGAAATATTATAAATAAATATGAATTGTATAAATTAAGTATAGTTTCACTTCAATTTAATCTCATAAGTAGACTGTCTTAATATATACATTAATGGGTAAGAGCTGTTTATTCTGGGGTTCACTAGTAACGGTTCAATACAAAGAAGTCTCTGTGTCTTTGGGAAGATTATTTCTGTGTTGTAGCACTAAATCCCCGTCAGCGATGTTAATAAATACACTGCTGTTAATACTGCAGAAAAATGTTACACCTTCACATATCAAAGTGTGCCAGTTAGTTAAGATCAGGGGCTCTGTACTCTCCAGAGGAGAGAGCAAAGTAAACATTAACATTTAGACATGAAATGGAAACATCTGAAAAAAATCTGGACAGAGACAGCAATTTTTATGAACAGATGGATGAACAAAAGAAAAGGTATAAGCAGAGTCTATCCAAGACTATCTGTTAAGCAACATCAGGCGCCTTTTATATTTCTACCAGCACTGGGAATACAATTAGAAAAAGTGTTTCACAAATATTTAGGAAGTTAAGAATCAAGACTGATGTTCACAGCTTTTTGTATTTGCTTTTTGTACACGTTTGCCTGATAATTTGTTTGCAGTCAACAGTTCGATCTGGTGTAGTATTTTGTACACAGAAGGAGATAGATTACGAGAGTGACAGGACAGTTCAATAAAGACACTAATCAAGAGGAGACAGTCTCGTTGGTGGGCAGATTCATTTTGTAACATTTTTGAGCATGTAATTCATATCTACTCGTGAAGGGGCACATCCTGAGCTTGTTAAAATTCCAATTATATAAGCAGAGCTCCTCATCAGTGAGATCTGTCTATTGTTCAGCATTGTGATCCATATTTTTTTCCAGGCTCCCATTCTGTTCAGTAATCCCTCAGATCTAAGAAGTTTGACACATCCCAGTTTGCTGCCTGACACCGACTTATCAGCACTGAACAAAACAAGCCAGTGTAGAGCTTAAGCACTGGCTCGCACCAGAGCCTCTGAAACTTATCACCTCCTTTATCAACTCTGAATAATTTTACCCTATAACCAGCCAGGCTTCTTCAACAGGCTACTGGAAACCTAATTGTAATGACAGAGCCAAGTGATTGCAGATGTATCTCATTACATCCCCCTTTCCCCAAAAAGGAACTGAAGAATTAATAGTGTTGAGTATCACAGAGTCAAGGAGAATGTCACACACCAAAAAGTTTCCAAGAAAAGCTATATTTCTATTCCCATTTCTGCTTGTAAACTCTTAAGATTCCCCTTCCCAGTTCTCCTGGACAGGTTATGTCCATTTTTGTTTCTAGATTAAGTTGCTTCGATTATTTCTAGGAAATGTACAACACTATGTTCTTATTGTTTATGGTGCTTTCCCTTGACAGAGCCACATTCTCAGCAGGCTACAACCACTGTGTCAAAGGCTATCCTGGGCTGGGGCACATACACCCTGCCCCGCTCACATCACATCCCTGCAAGCTTCCAGTACTGCCCAGGTTCAACAGTGGGGAATGCACAGGAGAAACTGGAGTACCTACCATTTAATTTTCCTTTTTCTGTTACACGAACTCCTTCGGGAACTCACTGCTCCAAGTTCAAATTGGTTCTCAGTCAAGCTCTATGAAATCATCTCCTGCTTGCACTTCTCCAACTTTACTGTCAATGCCATGGGTTTTGGATTATTCACAATATAAATTCTGCTTCCCCTCTGCAATTATTATCTGTTCTATTAATCTAGTTTTAATGGCTGAAGGTCCTTCTGCAGCATACTGCTGCCAAGATGCCCTTTTTTTTAAGCTTGGCAACCATGTGAATTTGTCCAATACAAATACCTTTTCCCAGGATTTCAAAATATCTTCTTCTCTACACAATGTCTTCTGTACACAGCCTACGGCTTCAGAAAAATATACTTCTCTCTGTTCTAGTTAAATGTAGTATTTGGTGATCCTCTGAGCAAGTCCTTCAATGTGTCTTTGGTTTTTACTTTGGCGAAAGGCCCATATTCAGAATGAAGCCTTGCAGGCAACCTACCATAGCAAAAGCAACAGGAAAATATCAAAAATGTTTAGTGGAAGCAGCAGCCCAAACAGTTGTACACACAAGCTATTTAATACTTTCGTGGAAGTTTCAGGTGCAGCTCTCCCAGGGCAGAACAGAAATGGGAGGCTGTTATCACACCTCATGGAGGGAGAGAGTCAGCCAAGGTTACGGACCGCAGCAGGTAAATTTTTGCTAGCCTCCTTAAAAAAAGGCTCTGTTCTAGGATTATGCTTATATTAACGAATTTAACATGAAAGAGAATTCTTAATATCATGTTTATAACATTTTTAGCAAACATAAAGAAGAGACCAGTATGCTATCAACAGGGGAAAAAAGGTAATACTTGAACAGATACAGGAGAACAGACACATGCCATGTAAAATAATCAAGCAGGCCACCCAAAGGACGAAGGCGTTAAGAAATGAAGGCTCCAGCTGCTGGCCAGCTGTATAATCATGTATGTGCATTTGCTAACATATCCAGAAATCTTCTCATTCTGAATGAGACTTCTATCACCAAAAAAAGCACACATTTTTACAGCGTCATGTATACTAGACAGTAGGAAGAAATGGAACAGACAGCTATTAAAAGCTTCCTTGGAACCATCATAAATACCCATTTTCACTTTTGGCTTAAAATTTCTCTGGCTCTGCTATCAAAAATGATTTATCCTCTTTCATTTTTCACATTATGTGTAAATAGGTTGTTCCTACTAGCTTTACTGTAAGAAACATTTGTCACAGCTGTAAGAGGAGAGAGACTGGCTAATTTCTGGATTCAGAAACCAAGATGAATAGCCTTTCTCACACCGCAAACACCCCTTAACATGAGTCAAGCCCTTTCTTCTGAATTAAAATAGTATTTTGAAATCCAACATATACCTCCACCTTGTTTTTCTATTCAAATATCCAGGATGATATGTGCCATGACATTTGCTACTAATTATGATATAAGTTTGTAGAAAAGCATCTTATATTTACAAATATTGTAAAGTATTGCATGTGGAAAAAATACTAAACACAGCAGTACATAGTTAGAATATTAAATATATTAATATATTCTAATAATAAATGTTTGTCAACTATCAATTTAACTTAACACCCCTCGTCCTTTTAGCTGATTCACCTTCCAGTGTGCAGAGGTGTATTCTTAGGCCTGTCTTGTCTACCTAGATTACAAGCTTGCTCTAAAAGAGCATTTTTCCCAAATGTTACTGGGTCCCCTTTCAGCTGGAGGCACCTATATGTATCATTATGCATTACACACTGATGAAAAGAGATATTACATATAAAATATAAACACTAAATTAAGTGAAAAGGAACAGACAATCTTGGCGACCTTCATACTGACAAGAACCCTGCTCAGCAGTATTTTGAAAAAGCTGAAAAATGCTCAGTGGTTTGATAATCTGCTGTTGAACCTTCCTTCAGCACTGAAAAACTGAAAATGGGATAGTAAGAAGTGATTAAAATGAGCCATTTTAAGGCTCATCCTATTACTAATTGGTCACGACCATCCTGCAGAACTTCATTTGTGACACCAGTAGAACAGAAATTATAATGCCAGTTTAATAACCTGAAAGAACTTTGCTACTAAAAGACTGAATCATTTCTTTAATATTAAACAGTACATTTACTCTGCAAATGATGAACAAGTATTTCAGCAGAATGCACAGTGTTAGCCAGCCAAGACTTTTCCATATTAAAAAGAACAGAAATCACTGTGAGCTGAATCCCACAGTCCTTTCTCCTACGAAGCTCTCTTTGAGGTCAATGGAAAATTTGGCTATTAAAGAATGCTGAACTCTGACCTCTGGAATCACACAGCACAAATCATATTTGGTTTTGAAAATAACATCCTATCCTAGGCCTGGAAAGATTTCAAAGTAGGAGAAACAGGACATCCTTTTTATATCATGCTTTCCTTAAGTTCACAATACCTGACAGTTTATGACTTAGAATAGTCTGGCGAACCATCTCAGCCTCCTCATTCGCTGGCCTTTATTGTTTATTGCCTACTTATTTCTTCTTTTAGGATACAGAAGAAGAAACAAAGACCATGAATCTATTTAATCTCGTGAGAGTGAAGCAGCATTTATCATTAGACACATCAGGCACAGTAAAAAGGAATACTGTCAATAAGTTTAAAGTGCTTTTCCGAACTGAAGCAACTGTAGGTGATTATAAACATGGAGAGAATGAAAACTGAACACCTTGCTTTTATCGTTCAGGATATTTTAGGTGAGCAGTGTCTAAAACTAGAGCCACAAAAGCTCAAAGAAAAAAAAAATAAGGCAGTAATATTGTGATGGAGGAGACCTGGTGGTCAATATTCACACACACAAAAAAAATTATAGTACATTTTAGTACAGGCTAAGACCCAACACCACAGAGATTGTCACCTGTGTCTTGGAAAACAGAACCGGGCTGACAAACTTTCAAAAATTCCAGACAACTGCATCTCACTATATTTGCAGTGCTGAATTCAATATCACATACAGGAATGATGCCATTGGGATAGACTTTGCATAGCTCCGGTACCCAACAGCAAGACCAGCTCACTTACAAGGCAACCTCAGCCACATCTTCCCATTATGCATGCTTTACTACTTCCACAGCTCTTCACAGTCAGCATCCTCAAGGATAGCCTCAAGGACACAATTACATACTGTTCAATACATCCAGGGCAAGAGTAAACATGGGCATAGTTCAGAAAGCATTTTACAAGATAAAGATCTCTTGCATTGAGTAAAATCCACTCACCTCAACAAAACCTATTTCAGGAAGCTTGGGGATAGTGTTGTTTGTTTTTTTTTTTTTCTTTTTCTTAACAGAAGGAAACAGCAGCTGAAGCCAAGGAGCTGGGCGAGGAGGTATCCGGTATATTGTCTGAGAAGGAAGGCTTATCTATCTACCTATATCTACGACGTTTGAGAAGATCCATCACTCAGTATATGAGTCTGCCATGACATTAAACATACATTGCAGATACTAAGCATACTTTCTGGCAACTCAATTCACATTACATTCTTACCAACAGCATGTTCAAAAAAATACTACTTTCAAACTCCAGTCATGCTTTTCTAATACTTTTTCCCACTAATTTTCTGTATATATTAAAACAGCAGACTCTACAACATTTGTATAGCTAGAAATCTGTACTTGACCACAACAACATTCAGATGACTGCAGATTTGTTGTTTGGAAACATTGAATGTACTTCAGATCAAACAGCCATCTTATTTTCACATTCAACTCATGTGTCTGTAGTCCTTTTTTTTTTTCTAAAAATATATTACCTTTTTAAGTCAGTCCTCCACTCTATGTCTAATTGCATAGCTTTGGAAAACTTTCCCATGGTCTCAAACTAGTTTCATTCTGCTCAAAATAAAAACTTTTACTTAACTTGATATGATAGAACAATTTAACAACTCTTTCTCTTTTAACAGTTAGTGATAGATGATTAATCTTAGCCCTATTAGGTCTGATGAGTCCCTGAGCTCATCAGTCGATCCTTTCTAGGCACCTAAACTAGGGCTGGGAATATATGAAATAAACAACTGAAACAAGATGAAGGCTGGCCAGAACATTTTACCCTTCAATCAGTTCTGAGTAGCTCACTTTTGGTTTAGAGAAAGATCAAGTACAGACAGTCAGAGCAGCCTCCTGTCTTGCCTGGAAATCCCTTCTAAGCTATCAGATCAGGACTGGCAGTGCTGGAGTGAAATGTCAGTCATATTACAGTTAAATAACAGACATAGCTTCTGCCCATGTGCTCTGTTCCACCAGTCTCCACTCGTAGAGCTGGGATTTCCTTGAGGCTCCCATTGCCCTCCAAGAGGGAGTGGGTTTTATTACCCTTTTGCACCTCAGCATACAGGTGTGATTTTACATCACAGATATAAAAAAACTTCCATACTCTGTTGGACAGAATGGCTCACAAGAGGAGAAATAGGTCTTTGCCTCCCTCTTTCTTTCTTTCATAAATGTAGTTTTTCTCCAAAAGTCACAGCCCTTACACTAGAGAATTCCTTCAGAAAATACAGTAGACTCAACCTTAGTGTTGCTCCCCTGGCAGCCATATCATACCCTGACAGCCTTTCTTCAAATCCCTTCATCTGATCTTGACGGAGCCAGACCAGCACACAGAGCAGCAATCCAGTACCAGAAAGGGCGCTCCACCACGCACGCAGCCCTGACGGGAACTGCTGTGACACCCAGCGAGCACAGGCGAGCGGCTGGGCTGTGGGGCACGGCTCCCACTGACATACCCACAGGCGGAACTTCACAAAAAGAGGAAAGCCTTTCCCACAAGCATCGACAAAGATTCAAAAGCAAGTTTGTTTGGTTTTTTTTCAGTTGTGTGCCTTTTTGTTCAGGGTTTGGTTTTTTACAGATGTATTCATGACATTTACTTCCTCCTCCCTGTGACCATTTGAGACCTTGAGCAAAATACTCTGAAACACAATCTTTAGATTAAACTATACCCTTAATTGTCAGCTTCTAACAATAGCATCAATTATAATTCATTAGGGGTAAACTACTGCGTGAAAAACACAAGGAAGATACAAACATGGTCTCATGTAACTTGTTCTTACTACACAATGAGTTATAATGCCTTGAGGAATGACAATGAAATGAGAATAGTAAGAATTACATTATTTTTGGATGCATATGTAATTTTAGATACATTCTGCTTTTTCCTGCATCTGACAGCATTTTGATCTGACATCTTCCAGATGCTGAAGATGAAAAATTATTTTTGATTTTTTTTGTGAACCAAAAAAAGTAGACTTGTCTTTTAAATGGGAATAATCTGTGATAACCTTGTTTCATATATATACGCTGATGTTAAGTCAAGACTCCAGTTCTTTTTCTCAGGAGCAGGAAAACACTGAGAAAATGTAGAGTGCACATTTTCCAATTAGGTGTAAGCCAGGACAGAATTTAGGATATCGCCCTCTTTATTTCCTCAAACAAGGTCACCATTAAGTCAAAATGTAGGTCCTGCTCTGTGTAATTTTATATGATCATGAGATGACTGGCTTTGTCTTAAATACAGACCTGAATTCTTACCTGTACAAGTGTGTCCCCTTACACTGCCTGAGAGTGAAATGCTTGTTTTAGCAACCTACATCATTGCAGCAGACTGCAGTATGGAAGAAAGGGAACAGATTTTTTTTTTTCTTGGAAAAAAACTTGTGTACTTTTTATTTTTTTTTAAATTACATAGAATCATCCTGAGGTTTGGCATCAGCTAGAAGGTTTAAAGGCAAGACTGAGGTTTAGCAGCAGGTGTGTAGCCCAGTTTTATCTTTTCAGTGATACAATTTTAAGATCTATACTATGCCATCACCAAACTGCTTTCCTTCTTGACACCCAGTATGGACACATTGACAGCAGCAAGGAGAAAGGAAGACATTCAGTATGAAATATATGCCTACAAAAATAAACAAATGGGCTCTTCCTTTCTCTGTCTTCCCTCTTTCCTCTCACCAGCATGCACTCCAAGCTTTAAGTTTATATTAGGACATTTATCAAACAAAACTTGGGAGATGCCATCGGCATGCATGTGCTCCCACCGCACAGGGCGATTTTTCCTGGGATAGCAGCAGCCCCGGGCTCTGCAAAGAGCGTTACAAAGCACAGGGCTGCCTTCGTCCATAGGTAACCCTGGGGCTACCAGAACCAAACAGTGGAAAACACTATGGACTTTAAAAATCCTTAGTAGTGGGTGCCCAGTTACACTACCTAATAAGCCTGTGTACACTTCCTCATGCTACTCAGAACATATACAACTAAAAGCCTATTGTAGATTACTAAATACAAACAGGTAAAAATTATACTACACATATTATGCAAGTACATTAACGCAGTCAATTAGAGTATAAACAAGTATTTCAAATATTTTTATGCTGCAGAAAGCACAGCACTGCTATGGTAATTTGTACATTTGTTGACCCTCACTTTAAATCTTGAGCCATAACACTGCAGCTCTGTGTTTGCCATAATTTCTTACTCCTCTTTCAGCCAATTCTATAAAGAATTTTATTGACTGAGAAATATCTCCATTCTAATAACCACTTTTAAAATTAAGAACACTTATCTCATGTCTCATATATGACCAATTTTGTTCTCTGTGCATACATGTCAAACCCTCCTGTACTCCATCAGGTTAGGAAGGGTGAGGAGAGCCACCTAAGTGGCTCTGCACAGAATTGCCACAGTACCAACATGGTTAGGGCTGTTTACAGAGCAATAGCAGCTGTACAGTTCTCTGAGCTGGTCTTAGAGCAATACTGCTGCTATGCTTGGAAGATGCTGTAAGTGGTCTAATAAACTGCTGAAAGTTTGAAGAGAATGTTTATGGTACAGGTAATCCACAATTCACAAATATTCAGACATAACTGAGCACCATATAAAATAATGGTCCTCCTCTTGTCCTTAAAAAGGATAGGGTTAGATTATCAAATCTCCTATTATACTCAACAGAAGCCAACTCAGCAAACACTGTGGGCTTCAGAAATTATTATTACTACATTTATATTATCTACAGTTAAATGTTACTTATATGAAAGTTCATGAGGTAACCTCACAGCCAAAGAAAGTATTCGTGTGATGCACATGGCACATTAGCCTTTGCTCTTTGTAAAGTTTATTTACATATCTCATTACAGAAGAAAATAAATTCTGTTGAAGTCAATGAGATTTTCTATGGATTAGTTGTTCAAAGAGCTAGACTTACCCTAAAAGCAAGAAGGTGGAGATTTAAATGAGTGCATTCAAAATCCAGAAGTTTTAAACTCTGTCAGGAATGATTTAGGTGTTCATGAATCCGATTTTGGAAACCTATTTGTCTCCTGGCACCTAGCAAGTTAAGCTGCTTTTGAAAATAGAACTATGTCAGCTTGACATTTTTGACAATGCTACTCTACGACTCCCTTCAGCATCTTATTCTTCTTCCTCCTTACAGAAACTTCACAACATTGAAATCCAAGGAGAGAACAGAGACTTCAGCAACTGATAATATATTCACAAAATAGTGAGACAACAATGTATAAGCCCAACTAACTATCCCAGGATTGTCAGACAAGTAGCCTATAAATCATGCAGACATCTTCCTGCCTCCGCTTAACAGACATGAAAGGTAATATATTGCTCAAAGGACAGTTAGCAGAGTCTTGCAGGACTGTAAGAGTAAAGGCATAATTTTCACTGCCAGATTCTCTCTCACAGTTTTATGATTTTTATATAAAAGTTGAATTATTTTAGACTGAAATAATTAATCTCAGTTCTTACCAAAACTTTCAGAGGATGAAAAGGTTTGTCAGCAGGATCATACACACATCCACTGAATATTCCTGTCACCTTCAGCAACCAAACAGCCTCAGAACATGGAGGGTTCTTTCAAAGGAAGGCAACAGGTCAAACTTTAAAATTCAGCTTTTCTCAGAGTCTGCTGAGCTAGCCAAAAGTTTCCAGGAATTCCAAACAAGAACAACTCCAATAAGCATCACTAGCTTCATGGCGTGAGGATGGCGTACGGGAAAGGCTGGCAGGCCTTGCCATCTTACGTTGCTCTTCTGAGGGACAGAGCAGATTGGATTTCAGGCGTGCACTGCCTAACAGGCAACAGGAAACAGCCCTGTACCGACAGCTCAGTAAACAGGTTTTCACTTCTCACAGTGCATTGAAATATGAAGATCTAATGATATACACTCCCAAAAACCACATGAAAGGAAACATTTTTGTTGTTGTAAGCCGTAAAGGTGTTTATCAAATGGTTCCTGCATTGTCATCTACCATATGAAACCACTCAGTCAGCTATGGAATACTGTAAATGCACTGCTGCCAGGATCCAGTTTTAGTGAAGTAAGCAAGGCAGGATAGGTATATTTAAACAAATAAACACATTACAGTAGTAGGGACTACACTTTGTGACCTCTAGCTTCTATGTTATAAATAACAAAACCCAATAATGTACTACATGATTAATTAAAAATACTCTCCAGAGTGAACAAAAACCAACAACGTGCTACAGTCTATTAAATGAAATTATGATTTTGAATAGTAACTGCTTTATAGACCACTGAATTAGAAAGTGAGGAGAAAAGATTTGTCACAGGAGATGTTTGAGACCATTAGTAAAAGTTTAATTATTAAAAGGTTTTCTCTCTGAAGGCTAAATGTGTTCCTGTATTTATGCGTGCTTCTATTTTTTCCTAAATTATTAAGAACAACCATCACCAACCCCACTCCCCACTTGAACCCCCTTGAAATATTTTATGCACTCTTAACCACCTTAATGAGATGAATGTGATTGTCTGCAGTCTCAACTCAGGAAAGCATATAACTATATCTTAAGTCCTACTGAGACAAATTCTTAGCAGATATATATCACATTTACGGAGCTTCAGCATCTAACTCAGTGGGACTTAAATGCCTTCTCATTACATTGCTGAACCAGGTTATTTTCAGGAAAAATTTTCAAAAATGTTTCCTTTTACTGTCATGCAGTATTGACAGCACAGAAATGAATATTTGTGTAGAATGTCATTGTAATGATTTTTATGCAATATGAACATTCATTAGTATACGTAAATATTAGTGTGCACCAGATAGCACAGCAGCAAAATTTTTCAGTCTAAGATAACACAGCACTTCACAAAAGATCATTAAAGGTCTTTATGGTTAGGCAATCATTTAGTTGCTGATCTCATTTTGTATCCAAAGCCATTAGGACAACATAAAACTGGTTTCAGGAAAGCACATTAGTTAATTATAAAGCAGTCTAAAACAAACCAAAAGGAGAATATTTGCTTTATTCTAATTGTTTATAGATATTATAATTCTGTGGTTCTCCAACTTGGTATCTTGTCTGGTGGAAACTGTGCGATTTTATAGGAATAGCAATAATATGGCGTTTAGACTTGCTTTCCTTTTAAGTAATTTTCTAATAATTCACTTACAGCTTCTACTGACAAGAACCGGTCCAAGTTTTATGCCTGATTCTGTTCACATTGATGCCAACCACTTTCACTTTGTGCAATACAAAGGTCACAAGAATTTGTGAACAACAGGAAATTGCAGTCTCACATCAGTTTTCACCAGCTGGTCTATACAACTGCTCACACGAATTAAGGGTGCAGAACCCAGCCTAAACCTTTCCTAAAAAAAAAAGACTGACATGACATCCTTTTCAACTCATTGCATTGTTTCTTTATGCATTCTGCTCCATCTTGTTTGCTTTTCTTGCTTCTTACTACATCTTTTAGACAATAAGATCCTTGAGATAGAATTATTACTCATTCTGTTTTCCAGTTGCCTGGCAAAGTGGGGCTCAACCTGTTTGTGAACACATGGTAAGTGCTAAATAAATCATAAAAGCAGTCATACTGCCTTACAAACTGGATTTGTCTAGTATTTCACAATATGAACATAGTGATCTTTTCAGCAGAAAATGCCTTTACGTTTTGCATTTATATAGAACCTACCACAGTGGTGTCTTGGGATAAAATTTGGGCTCCTACACTCAGGCTTAAAATGTATAACCATTTCCATTCACTTCTGCCATGGTTCTGGATTGCTTCTAGGATCCTGTTTTAATGTGTAGAGATACCAGTTCACAGACTGCTGATTGCATCTTAAGCTGTTAAACCTCACCAGGCAGAAATAGCTATTTATTTCTTGTCGCTGCATTTTCTGTGTGACATGAAGCCTTTTCCATATTCACAGGCTTTCATTATACTCATGAAAAGGTTTATTCTTATCACAGACGAGACCAAGCATATCTAAAGACATATTGTAGGCACCGCAGTAGATTCACTACAAGTCAGGTTTGACATATTCATTTCTAGTGCATCACATACTGCTAGTGCATAGCTTATTGCTTCTTTCTCTAATGCTGAGTATCTGCAGACAAACAAATTCCTTCCTAAGGCACTTAACTAAGCTAGAAGATGCTCCAGCATGCCCCCAGTCTGAACTGCCATGAATTGATTCACAACATCTTTCTCAAAGTCTTTTTTGTATAGAAAGAATCATCAATTTTTGCTTGGCTTTCTCCATTGCTTCCCAAAAATAACTACCCCAGATCCAGCACACATTAGGCGGATTCTGCCAAAGCCATCCAAGGTCAACAGTTTTTTGAGGTTTTTTAATGCTTTAAGTTATATTAATAATGGGGGAACATGCAAAACTTGGAGAGCTCTGAATTAAACCAAGCCATTGTGACTCTGAGCTGCTGTGACACTGTAGCTGCTCCTACTGCTTGAGTCCCCCAGTAGCATAGTTCTTTATCCACTGATGTCTGCTGCAGCAATCTCGGTCGTTTTAGTAGAATGGAAACACAAACAAGCCTATTCAGGCATGTGCTTGATGGTCCAACTTTTATCACAAGAAGATAATTTTTCCAAATTAATTATAGCAGATGAGATTCATACAGCTTGTTACTATAGCAATGGATGCAGAACAGCTAACATTCCTCACAGAGGTAGTACTGCTCCTCCAAAAGCAGGGGTTAGCTCCCAGTTTACATTCTTCAGTTGGAGGTCAGGAAGAAACACTCTCACTGCTAAGCAGCCCATCATTCCTGGGCACAGCAGGGTGGAGGCAATGATATTTTCCCTGCATTCCCCATTGGGCTGGAAATAGTCCTTCGGCATAGAGGTCTGAGGCAAGGGGAACTTGCATCATCCTTTGTCATCCCATCAAACAATACTTGGGAAGCTTGCAATTAGCAGCTGCTTAAGGAAACTTTTTTCTTTCTTTTTCCTCCTCCACAGATGGGCACATTTGGCTCTTATTTAGACCGAAATCATAGCTCATCTGCCCTGTAAAATGTTACTATTGCAAGCAACCACATACTGAATGTGAGCTAGTGTGTGCGTTACAGCTGAAAAAAAGAAAAAGAGTGAGATAGGAAGAGAAATTAAGGGCAAAATTTTCTCATCAGTTATCTAGTCAGAATATATATAGCCAAACAGTATGTATTTTCATGCAAACTACTTAAAATACATTATGGTCCCCCGTACGTCAGTATTTCCATGTTTTGACTATGCTGTAGGTGAGCACATGTGTTTAATACGAGATCTTGAAACAGGAAATACACTACTTGATCGGGCATCTTGCCTCCAGGAGGCAATCTCTGACATTACAGCAGAAAATGCACAAGATGTGAAGCCAGTACGGTACAGCCCTAGAACAGCTTGGCCACTGGACACTATCTCTTTCAACCAATCAATTTTTGATACCTGATGCCCTATAGACAGGCATTTGTACAACTGCACGATGAAGATTCTGGCTCTTCCAAGACTTTCCATAGTCTTCACTACTTTTTCAGTCTTGCCTTTCTAATCAAGTTTCCGAAAATGGTGGCAACAGATTCAAGTTCCACATGCTCCCCACTCCTTTTCAGGTCAGGAAGAGCTCCTGAATGCATTCTATAACTAACCAGTCTGGGGTCAGAAGTTATCTTTATTGGCCACTGTACATTTGCATGAGTAACACACACAGCCACTTTCCTGCTTTCAGCTGCAATCACTTAGCAGAGAACATGCACTTTCTTCCTGAGATCCTCAAAGCCTGTTTGAACTGGCTTTCCTTCCTCCAGAGTTTTTAAGAGGTACAAATACATTATTATGTCTGGCCATTGCCAGCCATTGATCAGCACTGATTTAGCAGGTATGAAGCAAACTTGGCACAACTTAGCATCTCTGCAGGAGACAAAGGACATAATTTAAATTATAATCCCCATTATTTACTATGATTAAATGAATTTATTAATGCTGAAGCTCAAGTTGTTTAACATAACTAATTAAGCAAGTAACAGACTATTCCATCAATTAGCAACACATTGCTTCTCAGCTTCTGGTGTATTACATTTTCATTAACTGTTTCTGTAGCAGACTTCTAGCAAGTACAACAGGACAATTAGAGTCTAGCAGCATCCAAAACATCTGTCACTGGAGGTGAAAACACAGTACAGGATGTAGACATGTAGCCCCAGCCAAGACAGTATTTGTCTTTTCCCCAAACAAAAAAACACAAGTTACTCATGGTATGATGACAAAATACAAATAGTTGTGAAACATTCTG
>Ga0181612_160992_pt1 | contig 15623 bp, 16 predicted proteins | sample HoacroProtozoa21_FD_119630 | JGI IMG/M metagenome (GOLD analysis project Ga0181612, IMG submission 119630) | Hoatzin crop microbial communities from Cojedes, Venezuel. Combined Assembly of Gp0051906, Gp0051904, Gp0051908
TAAGTGTTTTGCTGTCATTTTTTTAGATCCTGGTGCATTTAAAGACCTAATATTCCTTTTTTTTTTTTTTTTTTTCTATTTGTCAGAAGGAGGACGTAGGGTCACAACAAACCCTTTCTAATTACTCCATTCCGCATTTCAACACGTTCAGTTCAAGTATCCACAGAACATTTTCCCCCCACAGCCGCTTTCCTGTGGTTTGCGCGTATTGGTCGTGTAATCTTATCCCGACAGACTTATTTACCTCCAGCAGCAGCCAGCAGCTCCTCGTGACTTGTCCTGGTGCTGTCTGATCAATAAACCTGTCGACTCCTCCAGCAGAGATGAAGTAATTGCCATCCCTGTGCTCCCCCGGTCACCCCAGCGCTGAGGCCTCGTGCACTCAGACGTCAGCAGCCGTGGAGGACACGTTTGCACAGGCACGAGTCCCTGACAGTCGTGAAATTTAGCAAGATCCTCATCCAGTATGAAAGCAGCCTACATGGTGCTCTGCTTAGGTTTATCCTTTTTTCGTTGTGCTCTCAACCTCTTGTACCAAGTTTCTTCCTACTTCAAAGCACCAGCGCAGCGCCTGGCGCCCTGCAGCGCAGGTTCGCAGTCTGGGACGGCCTCTGCGCTGGAGCAGGAAGGCTCCGTCCGGAGAATCCTCCGCTGTTCTGGGACAGTTTTACCGTCACAGTTAGCTGAGAGCACAGCGCAGTGTAAAACTTGCAAACGCACCTTTGCATGGACAGTTAAGCTCAGGACCACAAAAGACAAGCGCTCTAGTCACAAACAGATACGTGAGACAAAATAAACGCTGAGATGCAGGAACCGAACGATGCTGCACTACTCGGGGAGAGCTGAGATTTCCCTTCTGCCAAAAAAGCCAAACCCAGGAGTTACACATCTTGCTCCTATCCGCATTACATTTCCATTGCAATCCAGCATTAGGTTTTCTTTGTTCTACTAAAACGATCCCAACTTAGATGAATAATCCTTTTTGTCAGGAACATGGACCTTCCCGTGATGCCCGCAGTGGCTGCAGCAACGCCAAGGGAGCTAGGAAGGAAATAATTCCACGGAGCGCAGGAGGCACAGCACAGCCCGAAATCAGAGAGCGCGCAGTCACGGTCTCGTCCTTCAGAGCTTAGCCCAGGCCGTGGCACCACGGCTGTCCCGGCCGGTGCTCAGGGGGACGCGGCAAAGCCCCGCTTTCGGTGTGGGACTGAGCTCCGCCGATGAGGAATCTTGCTGAAATCACGCCTGCCTCAGGTAACAGAACGGTTTCTCCTTCAGTACCAGGTGATCAGTCGGGCCTCAAGAGAAAATAGTTCTGCATTCCTCCACAGGAAAAAAACAAACCACCCAAACTACTGTTTGCACAATTTACCACAATTGTAGTACATCCAAATTCCAGTCCCAAGGCCTTTACCCAGAAAAACTCTTAAAATGCACTGAAATTGATGGAATGTTTATAAATTAAGTTAATCCTTTTACTGGACTGGTGCCCAGTTCTGCCTGTATTTTCCAGACATTCCTGGTAGCAGAAAAGCCTAACAGCATTATAGAAATCAGAGGCTCCGAAGGCTGCGATATTCCAGCATGATTCCTCTTTCATCGTATCCTACGAGAAAAGACTGGAATATGGCACTATACAATCAGTGAAGCTAAGCTCTTCCTTTTTACGGAAAAAGGGCATATTTAAAAGAACTTTCTATAGAAAATAAAGTTTCATGTCTCCATGTGAAGTCTTTCTCATTTACAAAACAACAGAGTACTTCTTCTGCACCGGTGCCACCGTTAATACCCGCGCACACACAGCGAACAGTGCTCAGCGCCCCTGGAAATATTGTCGGTGAGTAGCCAGCCCAGCGCAGCGCAGCCCTCCCCAGGGCACGCGACAGGAACGAAACCTCACAACTGTTACGGTATTTTGCCCTAACGCTACTCAGACACATACAATGTACTTTGAATAAAACAAGCTGTTGTTTGCCTGGGCTGACAATCTGCTGCAATGGTGTCCGCACAGCTCTGGGGGCGGCGGGGGAAACAACTTTCCCCTCTAGAAGATTCATTGCCACCAACATCCAAAGTTTCTGCAGGTGAAGAAATGAAATCCTTCACGCTGTTAAACAATTAAAAATGTATTTTAATTCTACAAATTTACAAGGAAAAAAAACCAGAACAAACCCAACAAAACTAAAAATTAAACAAACTGTTCCAGGTTTGTACTTCAAGTTTTCCTTGATCAGATTTTGTAATGCTCCTTGGCTTGTCGGGGTAATTCCAGGCCTCTCGAGGACTGCAGCAGTTACACCCCACCCAGCAAGAGCCTTTGAATCTGCCGTGACATTTGACTTTCTCCCTCTGACAAACATCCAGTCTCCCCGAAGTGAAGAACAGAACTGGGGCAGTCGATGCTCCACTCACATGAGCAGTTCTCTTTTTTGTGTGGGTTTTGTTCCCCTTCGATGCTGAGTTTAAAACTTGAGGCTGAAACCGGGTCCTGCAGCAGATGCTCCTTGGTTGGTGGTGGTCAGATGAAAACCCGTGTCTTTCAGATCATCGTCGCCCTGTGAAGACCAAGCACGAGCCATTGATCGGTTGGCGCCTGTGCAGATGTATTTACCAACACCAAAATCCAAACAGCACCACCAAAAAAAAATATATCAAGTTTATTTAGGAGATGAGAAACAAATGTTTGATTTACTGGCAGCGTAGCCACGGTCAATGCAGAGTGTGATACACGACCTTTAAACACTGCTATTTCCAAAGTTACCTTTTCTAAAGGTGTCTTTTATTCTAAACGTTATCTTTTTTTCTTGGGTGCATGCCTGGTTTATGTACCTGCTTTTGACTGCACATGTGAAACAGGAAAAAAAATCTGTGACCACACTGTATAAATAAATGTAAACTGTGCTCATGCAGCAGCTGACGACACACTCCGCATACCCTCCACGGCAGTTTTCATACCCTGAGCAATTAAGGCGAACCAAAGTTTTAGGCTACTTCCTCTGTTAAAGTGGGCACAAGAACCGCACAGTGCGGTGGCATCTCTGCCGAGACGCAGCGAGGGCACTAAGATGCCGACAGAGCCGAGGCTGCAGCGTGCTGTGCTCGCACGGGCAGCGTTTCCAGCCAGCCGCTTTTTCAGATCGGGCAGCGCCAGCCCCACAGACAGAAGGAACACCAGCCTCGCCTTGTCTGACTTCTTCTCCAAATACTGGAAAAAGAAGACTGTTTCTGTCCACAAGACGCGCATAACTTACCAGGCTTTGGATTTTCTTTCCAAAATAAATTAAATTTGCAGCTTTGAAAGTGTAAAACAGTTTACGCTTTCAAAAGACAAATCGTTCTGCACTGCAATCAAACCAGGCATCGTTTCTTTCTCAGATTTTGTACTGAAATTGCAATTCTGTGAGTACAGCAGTAATCGGACCTGCCCTTTGCAAAGGAACAGAGGCTGGGGAAGCTGGACCCGCAGTGGCTTTCTCGTGCACGTACAGGTGAGTCTCGGGACCCCCCCGGCCCCCAAGGGCCAACAGAGCGCAGCCCCCATCCAGGGTTGGGACGTGTCCGAGGACCCCAGAAGCCAGGGTGGCTGCCTCGGCCGCTGTGCTTACCAGCTGACTGTAGCCCAGGCCCCCCTCGGGCGGGCGCGGGCTGGTGCCACGTTTCACCCTCTGCTGCTCACTTTTGGCTGGCCAGGTGGGGAACATGGAGGGGTCAATGGGAAGGGGAGTCTCTCGGAAATACTCGTGCTTCAAACCGTCTTCGGCAGTAATTCTCCTGGCTGGGTAGTACGTCAAAAAGCTGGAAGAATTCAAAAAGACAGTGAACTAGGGAAGAAGAGAGACAGAGGGACAGAAAGAAGACAAGTTTTAGCCCCCAAATTATAAATTCTTCAGAAACGCAATTTAGAATTTTCTGATTTTTAATAAAGAAAATGCTGACATACGGGTGGTTTTAGAAGCCTGCTTCCTAGACAAACCTATAATTAATGGAACTGCCGCTGGAGATATGTAGCAAATGAAGCTTTTGCAGGGATCTGTTCACAGAGCTATAAGCTGTCAGCGGCCTCAGAACCTATGTGCAGTCACATACAGCTCAGGAGGGGCCCAGGGTGGTTCAGTGAGGACACATTACAATGCTGCTTTGCTTTTTAGAGAAGACAACTGAGATGGTATTGATACACGACAAAATATTGTAATATAGTGTAGCTGAACTGCACAGCTTGTGGTTGCCAATACAGAAACACGTTCATCCTACTAACCAGTATTTGGCCCTGACTATGTAAATGCTGACACAGCCCAAATCTGTACTTGTAATGAGTTCCACTGACTTAGGTACACTGACTTGTGTTTCTGTGTGTTCCAGACTCATAGTGTGAAGTCTATAGTGTTCTCCTTATTACACAGAATAATGAAGACGTAGCCCTGTCATACCCAACTCAATTGTGACATCAATTAAGAAGTAGATGACACTGCTGTGATACCCATCTCTGTAAGACAAGTTGTGCTTGGACCTTCTGACAGGTTCTCTACCTTCCAATAAACTACTGACAATCATTCAAAAACCTGGAGCAGCATAATTCTTAAAAACTGGAGAGACTGAAAATGCTCCCCCTCTTTTTAAAAACTTTAATTTTGTTAAATAGAGACAAGATCTAAGTAAGATCTGAACTCAATCATTTCCACTACTTCACATCCTGAAATCTGAAGGGAATATTAGGGGAGGGAGGGGAACAAAACTCTCTAAAGCCATTGTCACCCTTTCTGAAGAAGAATGAATTGGAATGCAATCAGAAGGCACCAGCAGGGTTAGTTAAAAGGACTGCCAGAACATCAGCTGTGACAGAATTCATGAACTTTGAACATCTAGGGAAAAAACCAAGATTGCTATTTTCCTAATTCTTTAATATGGCCTCTAGAATGTACTGCCTTTTTTTTTTCTCTCCTTTTTTCCAACTGTAATTTGTTTTAACAAGACCCATCAGCAGACTGCACAATAGCTGACTCACCACATAACTAAACATGCCACGAATGAGCTAAAACTACTACTAAAACATTTTTCTGTTCTTCCAGGATACAGGTGTGCAAGAATAACCTTGGACTGGGGTTTACAGCAGGTGCGTGAGCGTGGTACGCTGAAGGAGGCTGTTGCAAGGAGTGGCACAGACAAACTTCAGACAAGGTGAAATGCACTGCAATGCCATGCGTCACTGCGAGCTGTTTTCCACCACTGTCGCAGCACATGAACACATTTTCCCAAGGATGCCCTGGAAGGCAGCACTTACTTGTTCATCAGATCAAAGCCCTGATCGGAGAGGAGCGCTCCAAATCTCTTGCGCAGGTTGTTGTAGGGGTATTCTGTGAACGTCATCTTCTTCACTGCTGGCAGCTCATTGTAACCAGGCCAGATTTTTTCACTTGGAGTACCCAGATCCTGTAAATTAAAATATCGCCTTAATAAAGTATTCTAGAGTGCAACCCTTCTGCTTATTGATTATGTGGCTGTAGGGGTTCGTAAGCATCCAGGGACAACAGACAAAACACAAATCATGCTCTTAGCCTCCTACACGCATGGTAAAACAAGAATGGGAGTAACGAGCCTTTCATTAAGGCTGAAGCTCTGTCAAAGAGCAACAAAAGAGCCTCTTTTAATTTCTTAGGACTGTAAGGTACCTGCCTCTAAAACCAGTCAGAATACAAAGTTGTTAAAAATGTTACCTTAAAAACTTTGTTAATCTGGTCAATTTCTGACTTCCCTGGAAACAGCGGTTTCTGCGTCAACAGCTCCCCGAATATACACCCTACCGACCACATGTCTATCGCCGTTGAATATTCCTGAAAAGAAAGAATGTATTATACCTTATAAAATCACTAAGATACTTTCACTGAGTTGTCTGGGAGTTTTTTGGTGGTGGTTTTGGTTTGGGGTTTTATTTGGCTGAAGAATTTCCACATCTAAACCAATACAAAGAATCAAACATGCTGATAGTTTGTTCATAAATTATACAATAAGGTTACTCTGAAGAGTCATTCCTCTAGCAGCAAGAACAAGGAGAAATGTACCTTGGCTCCAAGCAGCAGCTCTGGAGCCCTGTACCACAGCGTCACAACCACTGGCGTGTAAGGCTTCAGTGGAGATCCGTATTCTCGGGCGAGTCCAAAATCTCCAACCTAAAGGAAAACCGGGGATCAGCAATGTTTCCAGCACTGACCAGGCCGCTCGCTCGCAGTGCCAAGGGGTGTGCTGCCACGCTGGCGGCTGCACGGCTCCCAGCCTTCAGACGGCCACACAGAACGCGCTTGCTGCTCATGGGCCTTCCCTGGCTTTTTCCACCAAAGGGGAAAAACATTTTTCCCTTCCTGAGGCCGAGTCCCTGCTATTGATCACCTCGACAGAAAGCTCACATGGCAGGGGGAAAACCAAAACTAAACAACAAAAATCAACAGTGACTTCAACTTTGCAAGCAAGAAAAAAATTCAAAGTCCATTTATCCTGCAAAAGGGAAAGGCTTAACACCAGTAACAGCTGTAAGGTGTAAATAATGGCAACAGACTATTGGCACCTCAAATTTACAAGTAAAAATTGAAATGTTACGTCCTGATCTTATTAGTACTGCTTTTCCCTTAGATTTTTGTAATAAGTCAGAGAAAGGTTAATTAGATTTTTGAAGTGCAACTTTTTTTTAGACTTTTTCTTTGCAAAGAGAATCTCCATCTCCACCAGTAACTGTACAGTTCAGCACTAATAGAGATTTATATTCTCTATAAAGCCTCACAGTCTCTCGAGTTGAACGAGCAACCCCAGTTCAAACGCTACGCTGCTGATGCAGAGCACGCTTGTCACATCCGAGCAGAAATCTGAACGGCTGTGGCAAGGCCGTCTCTTTATTGGATCAGTGAAGCTCACTCGTTCCCAGCTGTGATTTACAAGCCACACCTCGCACCTCTTACAGGCTACTGCAAACCATTCTGCCCAGCTCCTGGCACAGCTATCACACAGTGTAGTTCTGCAACACAAGCTTCATAAGTGTGGTGTAGTCCGTGTAATTCTTACTTTTAAAATGCCAGAATGGCTGAGCAACAGGTTGGAAGTTTTCAGGTCTCGGTGAAGTATCCAGTTGTCGTGAAGATGCTTGACTCCACGCAGTAGCTGAATCATCAAGGTTTTCACTTCACCTGAAGCGACAGAAAGATGCCAAATACATTTAAGAGAAGAAATCTATCTTTAATTTTTTGTTGTTGTTGTTCAGAGAACAGGGAAGGGGGCAGAGGGGAGAAACGGATGTCAAGTTAAAAGCACAGTACAGACTGCACCATAAAACAAGAGCAGTTAAACCCACAGAGCTGCCAGTAGAGCAAAATGAATTAGGGATAGCTGGAACGGATCCAAGTAATGCTCAGAAATTAATGCCTCTCAAAAACATAGGAAGTGGCTAAAATGACAACCCAGCGTTCTTGTCCAGTTCAGCACAGGGGCAGGGGAACCTGGACCTCCTCTTCACCCTAAGCCTGCAAACTGGGTTCATCAGCCAAACATCACGACGAGTGCCAGCCCTGCCAGGCTCCGACCCTGCCCTAACCTCTGTCAGCAGAACCAGACCGCATGGAGAAAAAGCAACGCAGTCTCTGTTCCAAAGAACACGCTCGGGAGATGCCAAGGCAATACGTGTCACCGCACAAAGCTAGTTCTCCGATGCCAGTGCAGCCCAAAGACACCCAGGTTTGTGTTGGCCAGTTTTGAGATAGGAGACCATGGCAAACTGTACCTGGCAGAAACGGCTGCTTCATGGTTTCCATCAGACTCTTCAGATCGTGTTCTACGTAGTTCATTACAATGTAGATTTTATCCATATTGCTACCTACAACAATTTCCTACAACACAGAAACAAATGATCAAAACAAGCACACAGTATTTAAAATGTATGCAAAAATGAATTTGAGAAATTTACTGGCGAGAGGATAAATGGAGTCTGCCGTCAGCAAAAGCCAGACAGCAAAAGCCACAGAAAATGTGTTTTTCTATGAAAAAACCCAAACAGCTCGCTTCTGCAAAACATCAGATTAAGCAGAGATAAGCACTGTCTATTCAGTTTTATGGGTGGTATACAGCTGTTTATAGCAACAAGCTCTGCTAGGAACGCCAAGAATTTTATAAAGCATTTTAAAAGCCAAGAGGCAATATTTCAAGAACAAAACAGCAGAAAGAGAAGATTGTGGCCTTACTCTGACAGTGACAATGTTTAGGTGCTGTGCTTTCAGAATAGTATTTATTTCTCTAAGAGAAGTAATGGGAAAGCCTTCCTTTTCCTTTTCCATTTTCAGTCGCTTCAGAGCCACAATTTCATCTATAAAGAAAACAGAATTATTAACTGCAGACTCCCCATCCCATAGTTAATAAAATACATGTTAAGAGGCCCCCAGTGCTCTGCCACTAATTCATTTGAATGAAAACAGTTACTCAAGACATTCTGTTGAGCCAAGAAGCAAAGTCAGGCTAACATTAGCAAAGTAAAAACAAAAAACCCCATCACCACCACCACATGATTGCCAAGTTTAAAGAATAAAATCCAAGACAACCACCCAAAAGGTGCATCGTGGATTTTAATGCATTCCAATATAACTCACCTGGAAAGAAACTAAAGAAAAAGCGTATTTAACCCTAAACTCCTTACCACTGTTAGGACGGTAAGAGACAGACAGAAATGCCTCAAATGCAGTTTACCTCTGTTTAAAGACCTGACTTGAAAGCAAGGTGCTACTCGAAACATTACTGAAGTGAATTATTTAAATGCATCTGGTTTTTGCGTGATATTGTGGAGAATTCTGGTTATGTCAGTCTTGGAGCAGGCCTCCAGACAGAGAAGGGAAAGGAAAACAAGCTCGTGGTAGTTGTCCAGTAACGAAGTGAACTCGGAGAAACCACGATGCCAGCTGTATACCTCTGCTCCCCACAGGAGCCCAAAGAGTCATGTTCTTCTAAAATCAACAGAGGACCCGAGGCATCCAGAGTCTAAACCTGTCACCAAAATCACAGCTTGTCAGCTGGAACCTGAGAATAACGCTAATTTCTGTCTAGGTCTCCTCTGGAAGACAGTTCTTTTCACAGGCTCTCTTCACCATCTGCCAAGTCTATTTAAAACTGCAGATATTTCATTTACTGTGCTACAGTTCCCCTTGAAAACCACCAGCTTGACAGAAAGTCCTGCCTGATGGCAACACTACAGGGAAACCGAGGTCAGAGCCAAAAGAACAGACTGTATCTTGCTGTGCATTTATCTTCTTCCATGAAAAAAGAAGTGCTGCACTAATATCACTATTTTTGTTAAACTATCAAAGCAAATATTTCTATCACTTGAGACATCGCCAGGGAAGAGGAACACACAAATGACTTGATGGCTGGTTCTTGCACCATTCACAGGGAACGCAGTAATTTCTTCAAGACGCTTGCCAAGCAAAGAGATGGGAGTTTTGAAAATATAAATCCACTTGTACACACAAGAAGCGTTCTTTTGAGAGGGAGCTAAATAAAGAAAAGAGTGAAATTTCTCTCTACAACAAAACACCGCGGCACTCACGCACTGCACACCAACCGCTGCTTTGTGAGCTCTCGGCCCGGCAGCTGTGCTCACGGTGACGCCTGGTGGAACGCTTACGGCAGATTTTGAAACCTTCCAGCCTGGTAACTGTCTACAGCAGATCTCAAGCCAAAAGCAGCCACCTTTCGAACCCGAAACTGAAACCCTGTTAACTGTTCTACACCATCATGGCCAACGCAGAGATTACTTCTGAACTCAAAACAGCTGCCAGTGAAGCCCTGCTGTCAAAGCCCACATCTGATCAAAAAGCAGAGATTATTCTTGATCAAGAAGCAAGTATTTTAGACAGATTTTGCTCATCAATTAAAAATGCAGAACCATAATTTGCATACAACTGCAGCCCTAAATACCAACGAAGATAGTAACTGGAGACCACTTCTACTAACCAGTCTTCTTGTCTTTCGCTCTGTACACTACACCGTACGTTCCTTCTTCAATCCTGTTCAAACACTGAAACTCCTCCACGCTCCGACATCCCTGAAAAAACAGACAGACGGACAACATTTACTCCTCCAGCATCTGGGGGAGGGCACTGCTTACATTTTTTTTAACAAGACAGAAGGTAAACTTCAGCAGCTTCACAGGAATAGCTAAAATTCACGACAGGAATTCAACAATATGGCTACTCCATATGAAAAAGGCATCTTTGGGGGTTGTTTTGACTTGGATCTCTAAAGGAATCCTGGACAAAGCCTGTGTTTTAGTACATTAACTGAATTACTTCATTAACTCTTCACTCATTCACTTCGGCACAGAATAAACAAATTTTTGCCACAGAATAAACTGAAATTGCTGCCACAGTGACAAAGGCAGCAACTCAGCACCTCAGACTGATACCTTTCACATAGTTCAATTAATAGAAATATGCTTTCTCTTTGTTTTTCTACACTTTGGTATTGGCTACAAAAAGAATAACCACCCTTCGGTGTCTATTCACATTAACGGAACTCTTCTCTCACAAGCATCTATTTTCAGACAGCAATACCAAGATACCAGAGTATCACATGTATTACTACATTCTTATCTGTATCTAAAAGAGTAATCTCATTTTTGCTCCGTGCACATTTTTTCCCTGTCAAAAAAAGACAGCAGTACTTCACACAGAAATGTGTATTTTGTGATGCTGAGTCAGCAAGGCGCATTCTGCCCGTAAACAACCTCATGCACAAATACACATTTATGATGTTAACAAAGCAGCTAGGGAAATCCATCTGCCTATGATGTCCTCAAGCATCCTTCCAGCGATCCTCTACCTGAAGCGCAGGAAGATACTTTGGAAGCTCTTGCTTCAGTTCGATGGGGGAGGAAGCCGGTGAGTCAGGAATATAGTCTCCTTCCGTCATTGCATTGGAATGAGGAGTGCCCTCCCCTACTTCCTCCTCTTCCACTTCGCTCCCTGCTGAATCTCGGTCAAACCTCGACTCTGTAACTTTAAAAGTCAGAATCAGTCGTGGAAAGAGGGATTCACCTGGAACAATTAAGCTCAGCTTTAGACAAATAGGGGTGGAGAAACACTGATCACTGTACACGAGATAGGTGTGCAGTCTGGGCAACTGAAGTTCCTGTAACAATAAAGATCAACGAGAAGCCCAGTTCCTCCTCTTTGCAGAGATGATGCTTTCAACAACGCGTTGACAGTCATGTACATACAATTTCCAGCATTAAATATCACATGTCAGAAAAAATATATATCTTTACACTAACAGAATGAGAGAGAAAACTGAGCCAGTATGTCTCATTCTGATTGCAAAGCTTTTTTGATGAGAGGATAGGACAAGAGACCCAAAATGAAAGAGCAGGAAACACTAGCTCATTAGACTAGGATCTGATTTCCTCTGAACATAGACCTTGGAACAGATTTCAGGGGTTTTCTGATTCTGACATGAGAATGGCTTCAAAATGCCACATATACGATGCTTTAGAATGACGGCAAAACTGCACCAGGAAATACATTTAAAATATTTTAAAATATTTGTAGAAACAGATTTATTTGGCTGCAAAAATTCAGCCAAACGTTTCTTTAAATATTCAGTAATTGCATTGTACCAACTGGGACGTGGTTTCCATTCTCCCGTTCCTCCTCTTCGCTCATCTCTTCTTCGCTCACCTCTTCTGCAAAACAGAATCAAGTTCAACTCAACAGAGGCAGACACTCTGCAGCCCCTCGTCAGGCAGCTCATGACCGAAACGCTTTCTGACTCGCCAGGCCTTCTTCACCGCTACTCAGTGACCTCGTACTTGTTTCACTTGGAAAGAAAATGCTTCCCCTAACACCAAAGAGCTGCAGCTTCCAACAGGGGATACGATTCCTAACAATTATCTGGGAATTCGGGAATGGGAGCAGGTGAATAAATTAAGTCAGGAAACTTATGAATATTTGCTTATTAACTGTAACTGATCTTAAAGAAACATACCCAGCCATCACAGCGTGCTTTTGTGCCTTTTCTTTACTGATTAATGACAAGAATGGCTCTAAGTAGAATTTTTTACTAAACCTTTTTTTTTTTTTATGTTCATTTACTTGTACTGGAATGAAAAAAAAAAATCTGAGATTTGCAATTGAATATAATTCAAAAAGACAGAGACATCTGTATTTCACACACACACACCCCCCAAACAAGTGCAGAATTGTTCTCCACAGAATATTTGTTATGTTACGAAATTACTTGAACTGTTAGCATTACACCATTTAGGAAGACAAAAATGGCTTTCAGTTTTCTAATCCAGCCTCTTAGATGAATAATTGGCATTACCTCTATATTAAAGGATAGAATATGACTTGTACTTGTTTTTTTTTTTCTTTTTAGTTATCTTGACCTGTGAGGTCTCAGCCTATCCTAGACTAAGAGAAAAGAAAAATGTTCAAATAAAACAATACAGAATGAGAAACAAAATCATAACACACCATTCTAGGACCTGCTTTATGTTACTCACCAGCTGACTGCTCAGACACCTCCTCAGAATTGCTTCCCGTCTCCTCCTCCTCCTCCTCCTCTTCCTCTCCCTCTTCCTCAGAACCTTCACTGCTAGACTCTTCCTCCTCTTCTTCCGAGCCTGATCCAGATTCTGTTCAGGAATAATCAAACACATAACTAAGTAGGCACATGCTCTGCCAGCAGTGTTTCCTCGACATACAACTGTACAAGTAATTACATCTACTAAATTGCATTTAACCACCTGATGAAGACTCTGCCGAGCTGGTTTTTCTCTCACTGTCACTGATGTCTTGCAAGTCTGAAAGAGGATCTCTCTCTTCTGGTTTCTCTTCTTTTACTGTTGAGATCACAAAAATTAAAAACAGGGTTCTGACTGAATGTCACTTCTACTTCACACTCTGCACACCCAGATAAGTGTTTTACTTTCTCTGGCTTTTAAATTGGTGCTGAACATTCTGTATTGGAAATACAGAACACTAAAAAAAAAAAATTCAGACTCTGCTCAAAAGACAAACAGCTTTTCTGAATTGCAGTGGTGCAGGATCAACAGCCAAAAATGTGGAATATTGACCTTTGCTTTTTAAACATGATATATGCCTAGGGCCCTCTAAGGGTAATTACACAATAATAATAAAAAAAAATAGCATGGTAACAAGTATCACCACAACACAGTCTCACTGACGTCTGCACATACAGCGCTTACTATCAGTGCTTACTATTCTAACGCAGTCCCTCTGGGCGACCACGAACTAGCACGTGCCAGTACCCGTCGATCAGTTAGACAGCAGCTCCAAAGGCCAGACTGCCTGCCTGCCTCCACCTGCAATTTCAGCTGATCACAGTCAGCAATCAGCTTACTCAAAATAGCTATACTTATTTTTACAGCTGCACACACTAACAAAGCAGACACAGAGCTTTTCTTCTTTAACCAAAGACACTTTTATGTCAGTTGTGCAAGTTCTCTACTCACAGTTAGGACCTTCTAGGTATGGGAAGGACCATTTTCTGGCTTAGAAAAAAAAAATCACCATCTAACCAGAATACTACCTTAAGCATTTATCTTCTACCAGGTGACACTATCAGTGACGCTGAAACTATATTGATGCCTGTAAGGTAAATTTTTAAGGTAGCTTAGCTCCTAACAACAAATCCAGCTGGAGCTAGTGCAAACCATCCCTTTTTAATCTGCAAGGAAATTAAATCACAACATTTTAAAAATTCAGTCAGCTGCTTCTTTCATCATTGATGTAACTCACTTGGAAACTTTCAAAATTCCTACTACTAAAAAGGAAAGCGTAATTCAGTTTGTCACTTGCACAATTACCTGCAAAACCAGCACTGCTTTAGAAACCAGTCCATGTGTACATACTGATGAACACTCCTGAAGTGGAGAACGCTTCCCACAGAGTACCAGGGATGTACGTTTAGTGCCAAGCATTGAACACTACCCCAGGACAGCTCCTCCTAGCCCCCAGGCACAGACATCACGAAGTGGCAAATGCTACCTGGTTTCCTGCTATCTCCTTGCTCAACCTTGTCTCTCTGCTGTCGTAATGGGCTGCGACTCCAGGGTCTCATTTTTACTTTGTCTCCATATTCTTCCCTCACTGTTCTATGGTGTGCAGAAACTAGTGAAAACAAAATCGGAAGAAATTGTTACATCTCCCTGCCCTAAGCAGAATGCTTCCGTCTGCCACAACCAGCTGCTTTGCAGGTTCTCCATTCTTCCTTACGAACTAAAGGGTAATGGGGAGGAGTGGAATTGGAACCTAATTGTACCTAGGAGAATAAGGGACTGATTTACCTCATGCACAATAAAATATGGGTGTGTACTACTTAGAGAAAGATACTGCCATACTTTGGAAACAGAAGTAAGGTGCCCTACCTACTACACAGTAAACGCCCTGAAACTCAGGCATTAATGCCAGAGAGAAGTGGACAGACAAGGAAGATACATAAAAGCAAAGCAGCTAAGGGTCAGAGAGAGCTGACAGAACATTCAGAGCAACAGAAGTAGCTAAAATGAAAGGCTCGACAGATTGAACAACACCAGTGTAAATACCAAGCACAAAATGGAGCTGTTCGGTGTGAGCCAGGCTAGAAACAGCAGCAATAAATATGGCTTTGTCTGCAACTCTTGCCCAATCTCTGTCATCTCATCACAGGAATGGGCTCTGATTTTTACCTCTGAAAGCTGGGACAAAGAAATCCTTCAACCCCAAATGATCTGAACTTTGACTGCAAGTGTCTGATCTGCTAGGCAAAGTCAGGTTCACGTGTACAAGTTAATTTCAATTGCTCAGTTATCCGATCTTCCCCACTCTACTCCCACTACAGCCTTTTTCATGGCTGGGTGAAACTCACACGATGTCTCTCCCCCCCTTTGTAATTCACTTCCCCAAATCCTTATTACACTTAATTTTGAGACTTCCACCTCCATCAAGTTGGGTTAGACGCAGCCAAAGAGTTCAAAAGTGACGGGGATCATGACAGATACACACACACAGAGACAAGGCCAATTACATCAATTTTGATTCTGAAGGAAGCCAGACTAACAGAGAGAGGCAAAGAAAGACATCCTGACTAACCAATCCGCCATGATATTTAAGAAATATGACATGGGTTTATTTTCCCATGTAGAACTTCATACTTTTTTAAATTCTGGCCTTGTCCTAAGCAAAAAATGCTTTCTGTACCTCCATTCCACCACTGTGTCAGCAGACAGTCAGCCCAAACAACATTTCTGCAGAGACAGTTACCTTCTCGTCTGGCTTCCCGTTCCTTACGTCTTTCCTCCGCCCGCCTTTCTCGTTCCTTTTGCTCCCTTTGTTCTTTTTGCTGCTCTCTGATTTTTCTCTCTCGTTCTCGCTCAAGTTGCTCCAGACGATCTCTAGAAAAGAATTTTTTTTTGTTACGTTACAGTTCACCACAAATTCAGCTTACAAAGTAAAGGAAAACTGTTTTCTATAAGAAACTACAGGGCCATTCAATTTCATTAGCAACATCAAAACCACATGCAGCTTTTCAGCTGATCCTTTCAAAACTGTTTCAAAGACCACGCACTCTCAAACACATGGGCTTCAGTACCCTTATCCGCA
>Ga0181612_166274_pt1 | contig 15623 bp, 15 predicted proteins | sample HoacroProtozoa21_FD_119630 | JGI IMG/M metagenome (GOLD analysis project Ga0181612, IMG submission 119630) | Hoatzin crop microbial communities from Cojedes, Venezuel. Combined Assembly of Gp0051906, Gp0051904, Gp0051908
AGGGCAGATTTAGATTAGATATTAGGAAGAAATTGTTCACCATAAGGGTGGGGAAACACTGGAACAGGTTGCCCAGAGAAGCTGTGGCTGTCCCCTCCCTGGCAGTGCTCAAGGCCAGGTTGGATGGAGCTCTGAGCACCCTGGTCTGGTGGAAGATGTCCCTGCTCCTGGCAGGGGGGTTGGAACCAGATGCACTTTAAGGTCCCTTCCAACCCAAACCATTCTATGGTTCTATGATTTTCATAAAAGGACTCTTCTAAGTTTGTTGGAGTTCTTGGCCTGCATCTGATGCAGGCTTGACATTTTCATGAGGTCAACTTTACTTTTCCAGTTTCCAGAGGCGAAATACCCAATGGAGCTTACGGCTATTCCTATATGCCAAATGGATCCTATGCTTTCGCACCAGCTGCAGCTAATGGGGGGTATCCCTACCCACCACCTCCTCCTGGTAAGTCTGGCAAGTGAGGATGGGGATCGCTCTGGTTAACAAGAGTTAAAATAGGCAAAAAGGGATAGAAACACAAATTTTACATCATCTTTTAGCCTGGATCTGATGCCTTGTGCAGCTTTTGTTTCTGAGCTTAGTTATATTTGCCTTTGGCTTGTTTTGGCTCTGTGCCCCACCCAAAGGAGTTAAGACTTTTGCTGTGTTATTTCCTTTCCTGACAGAGTTTTATCCTGGTCCCCCTGCGGTGGGTGGAGACATGGGTTACATGCAGCTTCCACCCCCGCCGTACCCGGGACCCATGGAGCCCCCCGTCAGCGGTCCAGACCTGCCTGCCACTCCTGCAGGTGAGAAACGTGTTCAGGTGACTTTGCTCACCGCAGTTTTGTTACCCATGAAACGGGCATTGTTTCTTGTCTGTTATCTCGTGGAGAACTTCGAGTTGACTTAGAAGCTTCAGTTAGAAGTTTGTTTAGGAGAGGGAGTAGGGAGCTCCCCTGATCTGCACCCTGGTATATCCAGCTCAGTCTGGAGGCCAGCCTGATTCTCTCCAGGGTAGATGCCATTAGCAGATATTTTGTAGATGGATTTATTCTTCTTGTGACAGAAAAAGTAGTGTTTGTGATTCTCCTGTTGTGGTAATCTTGCTCTGATAGATGAACAAAAAGAAATTGATGGTGAAGTCTGTTTGTAATCCATTTTAGTTAGCAAATGCAGCTTTGGTGATATTTGCTCCCCCTTCCCCCATTTCATTCAAACCTGATCACTTTTGCTTAAACAGTATGAAATAGAGGAATAGATAATGGAAAGGAGCTGGAGAGATATCAGTCTTATTTCCACTCACTTGGGATTTATCAAAATGATTTGGAACCTGGTCTTAAAAGGTCTGTGTGTGGGAGGGGAAAGAAAGAGCAGGCAAAACAGCTGGTAGCATTTATTGGTTGGCTAACAGGCAAGTCCCAGGTGACATTTCCAAACTAAATCTTGGTCTGTTTCTCTTCAGCCTAGACAATCTTGTGGCAGCTGGAGGAGATAATGCTCAATTGCTGTTAGTTGTAGCTATTTTGCAACTTGAGCACTGGTCAAATAGTGCTCTATTAGTAATTCTTGATGGCCAGGAATATATTTTTGATTGTAAAAGTTCTCTGCATGTCACCAAATCTGTAACTTCTCTTCCTGTGACAGCTGAAGCAAAGGCTGCTGAAGCTGCTGCCAGTGCTTACTACAGCCCAGTCAACCCACACAATGTCTACATGCCCACGGTAGGTTCCTCTGTCATTCTGGGCTTGCAGTGTGAGCCCAGGTGTGTGTTGTCTCCACAAGAGAGGTCTACATTTCCATCAAGGAAACTGGTCCCTGCTAAAATGAGTTTCCACAAGGATTTCCTGTTCACCAGAGTCAGAATCCTGTACAAGTACAAAAGGTTTAGAAGTGCTGTATTGTGTTAGCAGTTCTTTTTCTCAGTGGCACAGCAAAGTCTGTCTGAATTGATTTTGGTTTTTTGCTGTCATTGGGGTGGTTTTATTGTGTTTTTTTTCCTTAGCCATGGATTGATGTTCTTTTATTGTCTTTATTTCAGGACCAGCCACCCCCTCCTCCATACTTCCCACCAGAGGACAAGAAAAACCAATAAGCTAACACAGAACTTCTCCACAACTCCTTGCTTTCTTACTTCCCATTTTGGCAGAATCTCGGGGCATGGTCCATAGCACTGAGGATTAGAGCCTTCCCCCAGGGCACACAGCTTTCCTGGACTCTAGTGGTAGATGATATGCAGAGAAAGGGGAGAGATTTCAGCAGCCTGGGTTACCTTGTAGAGCTCTGAGGGTTTGCTGTCCGAGCGCAGTATCCCTTCTCCCTGTGCACGGCATCGCTAGAACTGGAGGTTCTCTTAATCTGTGATTTTCCCTTACATCTGTTTCTTTTGATACTTAAATTATACCTCTTTAGAGTAAGCAGCTGCTCCAAACTGGTGATTAATGTGCTTGTAACACAGAAACAAGGCTCTTGGGGAGGGGGGTGTGTGTGTCTTGAATTTATTTTAGTGTGCAGCGAAGAGCATCTCTGGACACAGGGATGTCTCTGGGCGTTCCTCTCAACCCAGAGTGCCACGTGCAACTTTTCCCTCTGCTACTGAGAAAGGGCTTCAAAGGGAGCTGTTGGCATCTCGAAGGAAATAGGTATCTAGTAAGTTTTTCAGATATCTGTTACACTTTCTTGGCTTTTTTACCTAAGTCATTCCTGACAATTGTAGCAAGTAATCTGGTAGCCCTCCAGATTTTCCTGCTGTGCACTCTGTGTGATGCTGCTGCTGATCTTCCCTTCTTCAGAAAACACACTGCTCTGTGCAGGGTTGATTAAGCATCTAACTAGTTACAGATCATATGGGAACACTAATTTTCTGTTGTCTCTTTTTTTTCCAGTTAGATAGGTGGGCTTGAGGTTGCTAAGTCCTGAATATTCTCTTTATAATGCATGTTTTTTTTTCCTTTGCTGTAACATAAATTAAAACTGCTTGGCCAGTGAAGCATCTTACTGCTGTGATTTAACTGGTGAATTAATAGCTGATGGGGAGAAAATAGTTGCTTTACTTCTGCCCTGGAAGCACTTGAGAGAATATGCAAGAAGTTGGAATAAGCTGCTAGGTACGACTGAGCTGCTCATTTGAATGTTTAATGCTGTCGGTGTTCCTGGGTCGGCTGTGAATTTACTTCCCAGTAGCTTGAACGTGGGCTCCTTGAGCCGAGGGTTCGGGCGTTTTCCTGCCGTAGCATTGATTCGCTGATCTCGTTAGCAACAACTCCAGTGTGCAGAACCTCTGCAGGACTGCTCCGTAACCCGGCTGTAAAACTCTGCGTTGTACAAAGCTTTGCACAAATCAGACTTCGCTGACCTCTGCCAGCCTCTGTGAGCGAGAAAATCCTTCCCAGCAAGTGTGAAGAAACATCGTGTGCCAGGAAGCTGCGGAGACTTGCTGCATGCAGCCTGCTTGGAGAGAGAAATAAGGTCCCCCCCTTGTTTCCTTTTTGTTTGAGTCTAGCTGATTAATCAAATTGCTGCTGTCTGTGCACTGATTTTTCTAGAATTGCTACTGCAGTGATGTAAAGAAATGGTTATTTTAAAGAGAATATTTATTTTGAAAATGTTTGATTAATATATAAATGTGAAATGACTTTTGAATGCAGATTTGTTTTGCCAAGACTGTGAAGTAAAGAAAAATCAGCTCAAAACTTGCAGTGTTAGCACATTTGTGTGGGAGTGGGCAAACTTGGTGGTGACCGAGTCGCTATGGATGGGCAGAGGGAGAGTTAACCAGCGAAATCACCTGGACCTGTTCTTGGCTGTTCACTGGTGACACTAGTCACTTGATTTCTGTTGACTGACTTTGTAAAATGAAAATAAGATGTTAAAATCTTTTAAGAAGCGCTCATTTCACAAGTCCTGTTGTAAACCAGTGAGGTGGCTGCATAACACTTTACCCAGATGGTTTTTCCAGACCAGTTGTCTCTGTAAAAACCGTAGCCTGTTGCTAAAAGAAGTAGTTGAGGGGCACGGCATAGTTGTTGCCTCTAAAGTGTGTCTCTAATTAGAAGCAATCCATAATTTTATCCTACTTTTTTTTTTTCAGTGTGCTGAGATGCCTGGGTAGCTCTGCTCAGTTAGGTCTGAACTCTGCAAGGTGGTGTGGTCGCCTGGTAGCTCTTCTCCCTGAAGAAAGGGAGTTGTTACTCTGGCAGCCTGAAGAACAACTCCTGGGTGTGCTCCGCCGGCAGTGTGAGAGCTGTTTCTCCGTCCGTGCGAGCGGAGCTGGCTGTGTCGGTGTAGTCTGGCAGCAGGGGAGCAGGTGTCTGGGTGGGATCTTGTCCTGTGGTTACTGCGATGGGTCGAGTCCCTCCCGTTCGCACCGCCCGGTGTCGGGCAGAAGGTGCTCAGAAGCTGCTCTGCAGGCGATGTCCAAACTTTGCTTGGCTTCATTCCTCTTCTCGGCTGCCACTGGCTGCCTTAAAACTCTTGAAGCTTGCTGATCAGCTGGCGTGGACATCTTCCAGGTTCTGCTTTCCTTGTGCATACTGCTTGACTCTCGTGCCCTCCTACGTGGCTGTTTTACTGTGTTTCAAGGCTGGCTCGTCCACCTGAGTTTGTCTTCTGTAGCAGGAGGTGGGCAGAGAAGGAAAGCATTAAGAGAGAAAATGTTACAGCCCAGTAGGAACCTGATAAATCCTGTTTTGTGAATTAAATTACTTCAAGGTTTCCTGAACTGCGTTGCTGGAAGATGCTGCAGAAACCTCTCTTCTGTTTTAAAACTGCTCCCTCCCAGTTATCCTCTATTCCCAGACAGATAATCCTAGAAAACACGGATTGTGTGAAGTTTCCAGGTCTCTTGCCCATCACCACTCGCTGTGCAGCTCTCATGCCAACAATCAGCACAAACCAGTGAGAGGGGTGTTTTTTTTTTAATCTTTCCTCCTCTAATTGTGTTTGAGAGGAGAAATGTTTAGATAATCTGCTCTGAGATCTTGGCTCCACGGTTCAAGCTGAATGTCTCTTCCGTTAGTGTGGACAAGTGGCAAGGTCTGCAGAGAAACGAGGAGGTTTGCCTGGAAAAAGGAAAATATGTTGAGAGGATGAGTCAGGCTGGAACAATTGAAATATTCCTCTCCTCACCACGGGTGTTAGTGGGATAAATCAGTGGCTTTGGAGCGGTGAGCTTTTCACAGTGGTTTGTTGGTGAACGTCCCTATTTCTCCAGGCTAGAGCTTGGCATGGTCTGTGGGGAGGTGGGAAGGAGCAAGCCGAAATAAAGAGATCGGTCGTGGTGGTCTCGGTGCGCTTGGAGCACGTTGAAGAGAAGCGAGGGGCGTTTTGGGAATGCAGAAGCTGTGGGGCCAAAAGGCTGGGCAAGGCACGCAGCCAGGCTCGTGCAGGTGTTGGGTCGAGTGGAGCAGCGCGATTCCGGAGGGTGCAGATTTTGGCCAGATCCTGGTGAGAATCCCGGCCTCGCTCGCTAAAACCCGGAACGCCAGGTTTGGCGGAGATACTCGGCACTCGCTGCCAGCTCCCAGAGGGGAGCCAGGAGCTGAGCTCCGCGGCTTACAGAGGGTGGAAGGGCTGGCTGGTCCTGCTGCCCACGTAGAAGACTTAAAAGCAGGGAAGTGCAATTGCAAGTCTGCTTCGGCTCCGGAAGGGGAGCGGGAGTAGGGCAGGAGGAAATGTGCATTAGTCCATCTCCAGATCTGCTCCCTGCTTGAATGATTAATCAGTTATGCAGCAGAAAGGCTGTCGTGTGAAAGCTACCTTGGTACCATTAAATTCCAATATTTGAATGGCATTATACTGTTGAAGGAAAAGTGGGGGCAGAGGGCAAAGTTAGTGTTGGATCCAGTTAATCTTTTGGCACAGACACATTTTACACCACCATGTACAGCTCTGTCTCCTTGATGCAACTTAGGGCGCTTCGTCTGAGAAGCCGCTCGCTGCACCTCGAGCCCGCTTCCCCGCTCTGAATACGCGGCTGTTTCCCTCCTTCGCGTCAGTGTGGTGTAACTGGGTATTTCTAAAGTGCTTTGAGATCTTATGCAAAAAAGTGTTACTGTGGGTACTGCTTACAGATTTCCTACCATCGGCCCTGAAACCGTGCTGATATCCCTGGGGGCTGGGGAAGGTCTTTACCCTGGAAGGATGGGGCACGTGCATGCCGAAGGCAGAGACCAAACCCTCCTCCTCCTCCGCACCATTCTGCCCAGATTTTACCTTGAGCACTCCCCCTTCTTGCAACCTATTATAAAAAAAAACAGAAATTAAACCAAATTATTGTAATAATAGCTGAGGGGATGCGCTGAGCAGCTGTACGGACTGCGGCTGAGCCAGCCTGGCCAGCGCCCACCTGCCCTGTGCCTGTGTCTTCCTTCAGGGACCGCAAGGACTCCCCGCCGCTCTCCGAGCAGCAGACGGTCAAATTGCATCTCTGCCGCGTGATGGACGCCGTGATTTATGAGCTACGGCTTGCAGCGCCGGCTCCCTTCGCCAGCACCGCTGGAGGTGGCAGGAGGCGGGGGGTGAAGTTTGGACCCCGCTGTTCCCGGAGCAGCCGGGAGCGGTGCCAGCCGGCACCGGTGAGCGGCTCGCGTTGGCCGATGCGGTCGCACTGCAGGCACCTCCAGCTGTGAGCCACTGCCAGGTTGGTATCAGAAGGTGGGTTTTGCGAAGACGGGCTGTGATCAAGAGGTGGTTTCGGGTTTAAAGCTGTACAAGTAAGCCCAAGTGAGAAATGTGGGTTTTTTGGGTTGGTATGAAAAGCCAGGACACGCAGGGCAGAGATCTGCATTTTAGGCAAGGGTTTTCTCTGCAGCCGTGCCGGGTGTTACTCACCCGTCTGCTCTGCTGCGTGAGTCAGCTCAAAGAGTTGCCATCATGAGACTGAACTGGAAACCGGTATTTCAGCACTCTCCTTGCTCAAGGGCTGAGAGTGCTGCCGAGAGAGGCTGCAACGGGACGTGAAGAGACCCACGTACCAGGGAGCGGGGACTCGTACCTGCTGACGGGGCTGCTGGAGCTCGCACCTCAGGGCGCAAACGGACCGGGACCCATCTCTGCGGGATCCTCCCAGCCGCCATTTCCAGCGCAGCTGGGTACGGTCTCCAGGTACTGGAGCAAAAGGTATTGGCTTGGGCTCCATTTGCGAGCTTGGTTCGGCGAATCCCATCTTGCTATATCTTTCCTTTCCCTTGCTCAAGTCCAGTCTCTCCTCCTCCTCCGTGTACTTTGCTCCGCGAGGGCTGGGCTCTGGCTGGGACACGGTCGCTCTCCCTGTGGCACGATCAGCTGCAGCAATATTCAGTGTTTTGCCGTGTCCGTCTGGGCTCTGGGGATGGTGTGGGGACTCAGCCCTGCAGCCTCTTCCCATCATTTAAGCGTGCGGCTCTGCAGGGCTTGGTGGGCTCCTCAGGGGGCTTTGAGACATGGGTATGGGGAGAGGGGGTGGTGGAAAAGCCAGGGAGGGATCATTTTGGTGCTGAAGCTGGTCAATAATTTGGTGTGTGCGCTCCAGGATAGGCGCAAAAAGGTGCTTAATACGCGCCGTGGGGCACGCCTGGTACCCGGGTGTCAGCCTCAAGTTCCTCCACCTTCACAGACATCCCCCTCGGTCCCTCCTTGGCTCAAACACGTGCTGTAGGTCCTGCGGCTCTGAACTCAGTGCCCCAAACCAGCAGATGAAATGACCTTGACATCTGTGTCCCCCCTTTGCCGTCCCTGCAGTGAAGGCAGCCATTGCCCCGGCCCTGCGGTGAGGGGATGATAAATCCAGTGGCCGACACCGAATGCGTCTCATCGGGAGAGGGAAGTGGATGAAATATTTGCTGCGTACGCGTAGCGCATGGCAGTGATGGAGAAAACATTTTAAAGCTGTCAAGGGGCGCCCGAAGCCAAACGAATGGCACCCAGGTCAATACGTGAAGTCTGTGACCTCCTAAAGGACACGGCAGGCTGCTGCCCGGGGGGGCTGTGCTCTCCCCCGGCCTTGTGCCGCCGTGCAGGGAGCCAGACGCAGCGTTCGAGCCGGGATGGTGTCCGGCAGGTCAGCCCTGGGCTCTGAGTCCTGGGGGGACGGCAGGGAAGCGGGCTCAGGTGAGCAGGACGCGTCGTGCTGTCCCCTGTGAGACCCACGCAGCGCTCTGGGGGGCTGGAGGAGCTCCGAGCAGAGCTTGGCACCGCAGCGGTGTTTCCTCTGGAGGGGCTGGCTGAGGAAGCCCCCCCCGGGTGACCGGGGTGCTGACTGCCTCACGGGCAGCATGGCCGGAGTCATCCTCGCATGCCCCCGCTGTGGAGCTGGCCGGTCTCATGCCAATCCTCTGCTCCTGCCTGGGGCTCACGGGGAAAACGCAGCTTTCACAACCACCCTGCCCACATGGGTGGCAGAAAGTCCCCTTTGCTCTTCCCAGAAGGACAGGGTTTGCCTTGACATCCTGCTGAGATGTCCCAAATGGGGTGGAGGGTGCTGCATGTCCCCCCCATCCTGCCCAGCTACCGTTGCTTTCTGCTAGGTGCACTCAAAGGGCTCAGGAGGGCCCGTGGAAGGAAAGATGAGGGGTTAGGGCAGAAATAATGAAAAGGCGCCGTAGCAGACAAGGAAGGGAACTGACTGACGTCCCTCGTGGGTAAGAAATCACTGGTCCCAGAGCACGCAGCACCCGGAGGTCCCCGGGTGGATGCCCCGGCTGGGCAGCCCCGAGGAGGGGGAGCAGGAGGGTCCCTGTTTTCATTTTTGAAACCGCCTTCCTCTCCTCCATGCTGTGCTGTTACTGTGCGCCTTGCCCAACGCCGGCAGGCACAGCCTGGTCTTGCAGAGTCATTGGACCCTGTGTTTAAAAACAGAAGTGAGGGAGGGACATGTCGAAATCAATTTTTTGACTATTTGCCTGTTTCCAGCCGAGAGCCTGAGATAAGGGTGAGGGCAGGCTGCGGCTTCAGGATTATCAAGCCAAGAGGTAGGGAGATAACACTGCTGTTAATGCTTGTGGGGGGTCCTTTCATAGAAAGCTTTCCTTTAGAGGGAAGATGTCCTTTAAAAGGGGCGATACTGCTTGTTCTTCGGAGCTCTGTTCTCTCAGCAGCGCCTATAACCCCGTGCACGAGTGACCTGTAGGCTTCATTTCCACCGGCGGCAGCCAGAAACCCCCCAGCAGTGCAGCCCCGTGGCCTGCCAGGAAAAGGGCTTCCCTTTCGGATGAGCTCTTCTGAAAAGGCATGGAGGGGCTCGCTCTGTACTGTGCGTGGATACGCTGCGTGTCCCTGGGTAGTTATTCTGGGGGGCAGATTGGTGCTGTGGCGAGGGAGGTCTGTTCTGGGGAATGCTGACCCGCTCCCTTTGGAGAGCAAAGCCCTTTCACAGCTCCAGACCTGGGATGTCGGGATGTTTTGTGAGGTCCTGGCTGGCTGTCTGCGGATTTGGGGGCTGGAGTTCCTTGGGACTGTCTCTGCTAACCTGGGATCTCTGCTACTGCTGGAGCTGCTTTTAGGGCTTTTCTTATGGTTTTCTGGACAAGGAGTAATTCCAGGTGCAAATACGATGAGATATGTGAGCTCAGTGATTTTTGTCGCCGGTATTTTGTGAAGCAGGTGGCTGCCAGCAAAACCCAGTGGGGAAAAAAGGGTATTTGCTGCTCTTGAAACAGGATCACCACGTAACTCTCCCTTTCCACACACGCAGAGGCTCAAAGCCTCCCAGGAGTCCTGCATGGAGACCTTCTGCAAGGACCACGCTGGCCTCCAACAGGGGCTGTGAGCTGCCCACCCTGCCTGGCTGTGCCTGAGCGCTGCAAACCGGCCCCGAGCAATGCAGTGACCAGCTGGGGAAGGTGCGGGGAAAGTGCTGTTTAACAGACACTTCCATATTGAAACTGAACTTTTTTCTTTCCAAAACCCCAGCGCAGCCACGGGCTCCTGGCTGGAGAATGATTGCCTGATGCTTAGCAGCAGTTATGATTGCAGTGGATTTTATTGCCTCGGCGTTACAAGGAGAAGGAGGGTGGATCTGAGGCTTAACTAACTCTTAGCAGTTGTTCTCTCTGTGGTGGTTAAGGCAAGAGACGTTTCTTTGACCCCTGTTATTTTTTCTTGACAAGAAGCAGCGAAGGGTGTGAGCAGCTCGGGGATGCTGTGTCTGTGTCCTGCCTGTATCTCTGTGGCTGCCCTTTACTAGGCCAGATTTTGCTTTTGCAATCCAAGCTAAAAGCAAAGACGACAGCAATCATTTTCAAATGCCAGCGTGCACTTTACATCTCTGCTTCCCGCTGACAACGTTCTGCGGTGGAGCGCGGTGCTGATGTCCCGGATCAATAAAGAGCATTTGTGTGTGTCAAGGGAGAGGGATGCAGAATAGAAACCGACCCCTCCGCCGTGGCCCCCTCCATCAGCGAGGGAGGAGATGCCTTTAAGCTGTTTGCCCAAGGTGAAGCAAATGCTAGGCTGGACAAAGGCAGGGCTGAGGCTGCCAGAGCTGGGCAAGCCCCTCCGAGCACCTCTGCCAGCAAAGGGGACGGGCACGCTCACCGGCACGGGGCGAGGAGGGGGCTCCACCGCCGAACTGGGGAGCGTGGAGGAAGCGATGCTGAAGCCCAGTTCCTCAGAGAAACCACGCCAGTGCCTGGGGACAGTTACAAAAGAGCCCTCCTGGCATGGGCGAGAGCAGGAGTGCGACGAGCAGCTTTTTGCAGACCTCGGGGGATGAGGCTGAGCGATCGCTGGAGTTCAGCTTTTCGGTGTCTCGCCGCGTCTCTGGATTCGTATTCCGTCGATCAGCTCGGCGTGGCCCTGTCCTGGCAACTCGCGGCGCGCGTGCGGTGCGGCCCCTCATGGCCCCGGTCCCGCGCTGGCTGACCTGGGCCCCCCACACTGACCCGCTGCCAACACCGGCAGCGCCTTCTCCATCTCCTGGTCCCCCAACTTCGGGGAGCCCCTTTGGCCAACAAAACCCGCTCTTACAGGGTTTCAGGGCAAGGGGAAGTTGCGTCTCTCCTAAAGCAGCTAAATCAGTGCAACCTGCCTTAATTACAGGTGATTGCAAAGCTGAAGGGGACTGCTGCCTGCCCCCCCCCCATCCTCTTGCGGGGATGCTGCTGCCAGCAGCCTCCCGCAGCTCTTTGCAGCCCTGGCTGGAGCAAGCGTGCTGCAGGGCACCCCCGTGCCATTCATCCCTTCGCGATGTCTCCTGTGGAAGTTAAGGGGAAAAACTTTCTGGTGCAGCTTCCATGGCTGTGGTCTCCTCTTTGGGTGAAGCAGAAACCCCTGCCAGGCTGCGCAGCACCACCGAACCCGACGCGGAGCCTCTGCCCCCCGCGTTGTGTCTGAAGCGCTTTGCTTATGGCTGCCAGGACAAGGGGCAACGGGCACAAACTGGAGCAGAGGAAGTTCCGTATGAACATGAGGAAGAACTTCTTCCCTCTGAGGGTGACGGAGCACTGGAACGGGCTGCCCAGGGAGGTTGTGGAGTCTCCTTCTCTGGAGATATTCAAGACCCGCCTGGAAAAGGTCCTGTGCAGCTTGCTGTAGGTGACCCTGCTTCGGCAGGAGGGTTGGACTAGATGACCCACAGAGGTCCCTTCCAACCCCTACTATTCTGTGATTCTGTGATTCTGTGAAAAGCTGAAGCAGAATGCTAAATATCGTAAGCAAAACTTCGCAGAAACTTAAGGCTTAACAAGTAAATTTTTTAGTATTAATGCATTTTGCATGTATTGTTCATTTTATACCTCTTCTTTGTCTTGATACTCAGCTGCAGCTATTCAAAGACATGCTGTGCAGTCACTTCTTTTAAGGCTAAGAGCACAAGAAATAAGGTTGTACATAAATTACAGCTGAATCACTGATATCTAGAAAGAAGACTGCCAATGTGTCAAGCTTCAGCGATGGTCTTATAGTCTGAATTCACAGGCTGAGGCAGGAAAACTACTAAAAAAGCATTAGTATATACTTGTATCTTTTAACAAGTTTGTTTTGCTATTACTCATTACCCATACATGCAGGAGATCAATTGTTTCTCTCTCAGACATGCAATGAATCTTTTAAATCATATTCAAGTGAATACTTCAGGAGCTTTCAGCAACTGTGTTTTGTGTGGTGTGTTTTCAAGGAAAATTTGCTCTATGTACAGAAGCTTTAAAATGTCTGCAATACAAATTAGAGAGCTTTATCATAGTGCCATAAGATTGCAGGACACAGGATAAATATTGTGAAGTACTATGGATAGGAAGGTATTGTACTGTTTTTCTGTTTAACAGGAAATTGCCTGTTTGATAAACCAATCTTGCACCACTCTGCTTCATCTGTATTGACTGGAAAAACTATGAACTGTACATCTGATTCAATCACATATACTTGTAAGTAGTCTCATCTCTTGTCGAATTTGACCTGTGGGTTTGTGCCTTTATGTGGAAGAAGATGATCACGCAATTACGTTGATAAGACCACAAGTGGTCAGCTGTGACCTATGCATCATACGTTTTCGTTGCGTAGAAACTAGTGCATAGGAATAGGAGCAGAGGACGGGTACTGCTGCACTCTTGGCTTTTGACAGGTAGTGATTTGGCATAGTAGGGACACAGATTTGGACTAGAGAACTTGGAGTGCTCCTGGAGTCCCGAATTTATATAGTCTGAGTAACTACATGTATTGGCTTTACGTAGCAAGGTTTTGGTAGTGGGGGGAAGCTGCAGAGGTGGCTTCTGTGAAAACATGCCAGAAGCTGTCTCCATGTCAGACAGAGCCATTTCCAGCTGCCTCCAGGATGCATCCACTGCTGAACAAAGCTGAGCCTGTCAGCAATGTTGGTAGCACCTCTGTGATAACATATTGTCCTTATTTCCCGTTATCCTACTCCGATTTGGAATGGCAATAAATTAAATTAGTTTCCCCAGGTCAAGTCTGTTTTGCCTATGTCAGTAACCGGTAACTCATCTCCGTGTCCTTATTGCGACCCACAAGCCTTTAGTCATATATTCCCCCCCCTTTCCAGATGAGGTGGGGGAGTGGTGGAGTAGTTTGGTGGGCACCTGGTAGCCAGCCAAGGTCAACCCACCACAACGCTCATGCTCATGGGCCTGGCAGTGCGCTAGCAGAGCCTGGAAGGTTGATTGCCCAAGCCTGGCCTAAGTCAAAGTGACTCAGCAGCTGGACTGCAAGGCTTGTTCAACCACTGCCTCCTGGCCACTCAAGGTCAGCCTCAGGGATGTACTAAGAGCTGCCTCTAGCACCCGGTGCTCCAATGCCTGTGTTTCTTCCCACCCAGGTCTGCTTAGGCACTTGCGTGGCACAGCAGATTGCCTGCCCTGCTCCACATCATGTTCTCCCCTTTCTGCTCCACACTTCCAGCTCTGCCCTGAGATGGTCGCCTCCTGTGCCACTCGCTGCTTGCAGGGGAGTAGAGAGGGAAACAAGAGGCAGGCATCCCTGCAAATTCTCCATCCTGGAGCACTCAAGCTGGTGTTTGTGCAATGGGATAAGAGGCAGCCCCAGTGAACACCAGCCTGACACCATCTTCACAGCTTGGTGCAAAGTGGCAAATGGCAAAACATGTGACCTGCCTTCTCAGGCCAGCTTTTCTTCTTGAGGTCTCAGCTGAGTCCACAGCATAAAGCTTCACTGCAGTGGCACTGGCTGTGATATGTTGCTTGAAGCATTGCACTGAAGTGTAGCAGCCCTCCACACGCCAGAGGCACTGGCTGCTCTCTCCTGCAGAATCCCAGGCCATGGTCATTGCTTGGAAAGGTGACTCTGCAGAGGTACGAGGCAGGACAGGGTATTTCCCACACTCCCTGGGTCAGCCAGTGACTCAGCTTTATGAACAGGACAAGCAGAGCAGGAGATGACTGCAAGGACTTAATGCCACAGCAACACTTTGGATGACATCCTCTGCTCATGCGAGCCCTGGGGAGCAAGTGTGGATTGCAGCAGGAGTGCTCAAGCCCTGTGCTGATGAAGGAGGTCTCCCTCGGTCCTGGTGGGGAAGGACTCTGCTGGACCCTTCCAGGCCAAGAACACAGGCAACATGGCCCTCAGCTAATGAGCTACCCAGCTGCTTCTCGTGCAGCCAGAGAAGCCCCTAGCCAGGTCCAGGCCGTGACCTCACCCTTCGCCCTGCCATGGGGACACCAGGTGCCTGCTGCACAGGGTCACAGGGAAGGAGACCAGCAGGCTGTCCCAGCTATGCTCACAGCATGACCACCAAGGGCAGGGACAGCCCCTGGCCCCAGTCACAGGCACCGCCACAGGGCTAGCATCCCAAAGGCCTTCCTCCTGTGTGGCCCCCCACTGTGGCACGGGGGGCCCTGCCACCCCCATGTCACATTGCCACCAGCCGCAGTGCAGTGTCACCACACCTGGGCAGGATCAAAGGGGCATCCTCCTGTGCCCCACTGCCAGCCTGCCTGGCTGTGCCATGGGGTCAGGGTGGGCCAGGGCTGCCCCACGGCGTGGGAGAGGACATCTTTGAGGGGCCAGAGGGATTAACTGGAGGGGCTGAGGGGGCAAGACGTGAGGCTGGATGAGGCTGCTGGAGCTTCTTTGCCGTAGCCCCAGCTCCTGGCAGGGCCTCGTTCATAGATGCATCTGCTGAATGGAAATCCTTCTTTGTCCTTCCTTTGCGGAGCAGAAACAAACTCCTGGGGAGACGAGAAGTGCCACAAACAGCTGGAGGCGCCCACCACTGTCAGGTCTTTTCATCTGGGGCAAAGGTTGGCTTGGTGGCCTGCGGAGAGCATGGGAACGCATTCTCGGTGCTTGAGGAGCACTGCAGAGCTCGTAGTCCTCACCCCCTGCAGAGTCAGTGGCAGTGGCACTAAGCAATGGGCTGCAAAGATCTTGCAGGGGGTATCAGAGCCAGACTTTCACAGGGCTTTGGAGCACTGGTGTTCTGGCAGGCACAGGATGGATTCTTGCCTCCAAGGTCAATCTGGAGCCTTTTTGCCATCTCGGAAGCCCCTGAGATGGATCCGGGTTGTGGGTTGGAAGGGGTCAGGCAGTGGTGGCATCCATGGTAGGTGTGACCACCCCACAGGGCCGGGATGCAGGTCTCGCTCACATGCTCAGGGAACAGCTGATCGCCAGCTCTGGGGTCAGGAAAGAATTTTCCCCCCGGGGCAGATTGGCACTGGTCTCCAGGGTTTTTTTCCTTCCCTTGCAGAACTGAGCCGAGCCCCTTGCCAGGGCTCCTCTGGGCCATTTTGGATAGGTTCCTGTCTGCTGCTCTTGTAGCAATTAGATGCTTCTTTTTCAGCATGAAGATGCCACTGGGGTCATAGGTCTAGGGTCAGGAAGGAATTTTTTCCCCTGAGGCAGATTGGCACTGATCGTTGGAAGGATTTTGCCTTACTCAGCCATGTTGAGCACAGCCCCTTGCTAGGGCTTCTCTGGGCCATTTTGGATAATTGACTGCTTGCTGTTCTTCTAGCACAAAGACGCCATGGGTGCCTTGCATGCTGCAGGATTTGCCACTTTTCGGCTGTCCCTACATTCAATAAAAGTGCTGCTTTGTACTTGATCTGCTGTTTGTGTCACATACGTACTGGTCTTGGCCTGGGAGCCTTGTCCTGCAGCTCTGCTGTCAGCAGTGCATGCACAATGTATTTGGTTTATGTGGCAAGTTTGGCAGGGGATGGGGCTGCAGGGATGGCTTCTGTGAGAA
>Ga0181612_176508_pt1 | contig 15623 bp, 10 predicted proteins | sample HoacroProtozoa21_FD_119630 | JGI IMG/M metagenome (GOLD analysis project Ga0181612, IMG submission 119630) | Hoatzin crop microbial communities from Cojedes, Venezuel. Combined Assembly of Gp0051906, Gp0051904, Gp0051908
CCCCCCCCCCCATCTATACTGCATAAGAAACCATAATCTGAAGCACTTCTTGGACACCCACCCAGATGTATGAAGTCTGCAAAGCTCGCTGTCCAGTCTGACCGTTTCTTAGCAAGTGGTACTTAACCGCATTTGTGGTGTGTATATAGTACTCCGAAGAAAAATCGCTCGCTCTGGAAAATTCCCAGAAGGAACATTTTGTTACGGACAGCTCTTTCTGGATGTATATCCAGAGAGATTAATGCCTACGGTTGAAAGGCATTTAGTATACACTGAAAAGTTGGCTTTCCCTCAGTTTTTCCAGATGTATTGTCTCCTCTGTGTACTGGGAATGCACACAAATGCGTAAACTACAGATGCAGCCATGGAGCTGTACGAACTTTTGAGCCGCATGAGAAGTATTGTTGAGAGCTGGTATCAGACGCCGCTTCATGATGTCAGCTGAGCTGTGATTGTGTTATGCTAATCATAATAAGGCATCCAAATGGAGTGACACCCTTCCTGAGAAGAGGCTGTTTTACGAGGAAGGTTAACTGATTACCTTAACCTCTGTCAAGTTCAGTGTGGAAGACTTTTCTGTGCAAGATGAATGCCTGTCTCCCCACTCCGAGATGCTGACGTTGTACTGCTGCTGATGACAAACCTAAGACAAGAAGCTTGATAAAATGGCTCAAACCAGCTTGCTGCAGGGAAAGCCGTTTTACTGTAGGGAGTGGGTTTTCCACAAGCTTCAGCACTGCCTCCAGGAGAAAGCTAACTGCAGCAGTAGTGCTGCCAACAAACCATCTCTTGTAGTGAATCCTGGGAATAATACCAGTGTTGTCTCTGGGAAAGGAGCTGCCTGGGGTGTATTGTTGGTAGGAGGGCCCGGTAGTGGGAAGACGGCCCTCTGTACTGAGTTACTGTGGCCAAGCTCACCTGCAAATGTACAAAGAGGCTTACATCGTCAGGCTCTAGCCTTCCATTTCTGCAGGGCCCAAGACTCTGACACGCTGTGTGTTGGAGGGTTTATTAGAGGTTTAGTTACGCAAATCTGCCGCAGTGGACTGATCCAGGGATATGAGGACAAACTAAGAGATCCTGCTATTCAAAGTCTCTTGCAGCCTGGGGAATGTGAGAGGAACCCTGCTGAAGCATTTAAAAGGTAAAAACAAATTAAAGAAAACCCTATTAAAAATAAAACACAAATAAAGAAAAATGATGGCTTCTGTTTAGGTCTTCCTTCCAAAGAGTCTACAGTGCAGTAGGTTGAAAACATGTTTGTTGCATGGCTTATCTCTGTCAGAGCTTGCAGACCTACCCTGGAAAAATCTTAAGTTTGTCCTTATAGCTGACATAAATAAATGCCTACTTTTTAAACAAAATTTATTATTAATAGTGAATTTATTTACACTTGTGCATTAATACCCTCACTTGTAACTGGTGTTTTGGAAAGACTTTAAAGTGATTGACTTCAGAGTGGAAGGTGCCTAGTCAGTGGCCTTCATGTGCCATTAAGGTAGGGCAGTTGACTTTCACAGACCTGGAACAGACCTTGTAGGACCCTTGCAAAAGCTTTCCAATACTGTGCTCTAAGAGGAAACTGGACTAATCAATGTCTGGGTCTGGTCCAGCGCATCGGTTTTATGTTTGTCTAAAGATATATGGTAAGAAAATGTCAATTAACTCCTTATGTTACTTGTCACAATATGCACAGGTTATGTCAAATCTTTATTGCTACTTGTTTTAAAAGTACTCCAAAGTATTGAGTGGATCAGAAATTTATCAGGAGGGCTCACCCTGCCTCTTAGCATGTTTGTCAGCTATGTTGGATGAAAACATTTATTCATTTATTTGCTTACTTAAACCGAAGTCTCTTCCGTATGTCACTGAGATTTTGTTTCTGTAAGGATACTGGTGTGTGTGCAAGAGTGTATATCCGTAGACCACTTAGAAGAATGTGCTATTCTGAGCACAGCCTTCACAATCACACGTTGATTCGTCTTTACTCCTTTGGGTCACAAAGAATGTAAATGCAGAAAGGGTAAGGCTTGTCCTTAGCAGCAAAGCTGCAGTTGATTTTGTTGCTAGTATAAAACTTTCCTGGTACATTAGTTAAACTGAAGTTCTTTAATGTTGTGTTGTGATGTGACTTTTTGTGGTACGTAAGGGCTTATTGGACAAAGTTTGCAGTATAAAAAAAAAATCCTGTCTCTTTTTTCTTTTTTTTTTTTTTTCCTGACTACTAAGGCTGGGTAAACAAGTACTGAGGTTGAACTGTAGTGCTTGCTTATATTGTCACGGTGGTGTAAAAGAGCCTTCAAGTTCCGATGGCTGTTATGTTCTTGCCCACTGAATAAACAGGATGCATGTCTACATTGTTCTCAGTGCAGTGTCTTAAAACAAACCAAGTCTAAATCAAGACTAATTCTGGATTTTTTTGATTGTTGCTAAGTGAAGATGCAACTTCGAGCAGCTATTAAGGTCCTAATTTCAGAAGTATTAAGCCCTCTCAATTTATAATGGCTAAAAACTGGGTGAAGTTAGGTGTCTATAAATGGAATAACAGACTGGCCATCTGGCTTTAGGCAGTCTTTTAAAGTCGTGGAAGTGGAGTAATATGGTGAATAAGAGCCCATTTATGTTTAAAAGTCTGTTACAAGGAAATCTTACTAATTTAGTACAGGCAAATTCTCTCTAAGGGCTGGAATCCTTGCTCTGTTCTAAACGTGATCGCCTTACTCCAAAGAACAGGAGTTAGGTAAATGTCTTTAGACAAAAATGCAATATAGAAATATAAAAGATACTTGTGACTCACCTTTTCAGGTCACACTGCTTTTTATGAACACAGGGTTTAATGATGGGCTGTTTGAGTACTTATATACAGGGTCAATATACAGGGTTCTTGGTTTTGTACTAGAAAAATCAAATATGATACAACATCTGGTACTAGTCTTTCGCTTCTCAAATTTTGCAGCAGTGATTATGAACTCTTACTACTATGCTAAAAATACTTACATTGTAGTATAACAGCTTCAGCCAATGAGATTTTTTTTTTTTTTGGCCCTTCATGTATTCCCTTGCTGCCCACCTGCTCTGATCTCTTGCTCTCAAAGCAGCTGTGGTAGCTAGTCTTCATTCTCATGTTTTCAGATTTAAAAGAGAGGAGGTGTTAGAGACAAGGTGCTGTACTGGGAATCTAAGTTTTCAGCACTGTGGCAGGGGGCCAGGAGATGGCTGTTGACGGCAGTACTGCGAGCTTCTTCTGCTGCCTGTGTGATACAATCACTGTCCACAAACAAGAACAACTTCCCCACTGTGACGTACCTTGATCGTCTGTTCACTGAATTTTTTTTTAATATACAAAGCATGCAAGAAATGTTTAACAAAAAGAGAAGTTAGTATTTTTCATGGTTTCTAAGACTTATCACTGAGCACTTCAGTGTTCTGGTCTGGTGTGTTTATATATGCTTTCTGTTAAGTGAAAATTGTTGTAATGTGCAATGAGTTCTAGGAAGACTTGACAGTCAGCTGATTGCCTCTTGCATTCTGTAAAGGCACTGAAACAGCATAAAGCTCTCATCTCAATATTCCATTGATTTTTTTACATTACGTTAATTTTCTGTATTCACTAGAAGAAAGGAAAGATCTTTCTTTCAAATTTTTGCTCTGCTTTGCACAGCTGCTCCAGACTATCTATTCGTGGCCTAAAATGGAAAGACTTCTCTTCCTAAGTGCTAAACAAGATTACACCATTTATTTTTGTGCTAATTGTCCTAGAAATAGTAAGAAAGAAAAACTTTGTAATGCCTTAAATCTTTTTCTGAAGAACACTTTTTAAATAGGTTTTCAGCAACCATGATGGTGAAAGTGATACATGTGCAAGTGAGGGCCCGGAGAGTTAAGCTTCTTCTCCTCCTGTTTGCATGTCTTCTCTTAATAATTTCTCATCTATTTATAATCTTAACATGCCCTAAAAATTCTTTTGGGGGCAGATCTTGCAGATTTGAAGAGCTGGAAGGGCTGATCTGTACAAATGTATTTAACCAGCATTTGTTGCTGCACTGACAGCTGAGGGAAAGAACAGCAGACCTGCTTATAGCACCGCTTCTGAGGCACTCATGCATACAGTACTGGAGCAGAAATCAGTCTAAACATAAGGGAGAATGCTGAAGCCTCATGTTCAAATTTGAGGTGAGAATCAAGCAGAAAGTGTAAAGGAAATGGCAAAGAATGTTGCAGACTCCAAAAGTAAGAAGAAATGTGTTGAACAATTTTATCTAAAAGTTCTAGTAGGCTATTCTTCCCTGTTTAAATAGAAAAGTCAAAGTCAGAATAACTTGAATTTTGCAATACTATCTCTAGGGTTGTGAATGGGGGTTGGTTTTGGTTTTGCTGCAGCCAAGTTTACACTTCCAGCGATTGGTAGGAATAAAGGCAGCTATCAGTTATCCAAGGCCATGAGGACAGAAAGGAACCCTAGTATAAACCATGGATAACACTGAAATTTGTGCAAACTGGGCTGTAAAAAGACATTTACACTTATGATCGTGGTTTACGTTTTTCAGACAAAGGAGATGACATTAAACACCTTCAGACAGTAGGGGAAGGCACGTAATTCCCATGTGTTGTGCTACAGTTAGGAGTGGTGGTGGAAGGCAGAGCTTGGTTAATTCACGGTGCAGAAAGTGGACATTACTGTAAGTGTGGACCTAGTTTACCCTGCAGGGTTGATTTCTTTTGCAGCCATTGCTCTTGAGTTTGAAAGACATCCGTGCCCAGAGCTCCTGGGTCACTTTCAGGGAATTTAGAGATAGAACATGTCAGTTAAATAACATGATCTTTTTAAGCTTGCGCTAAACTCATCTTTAGTGTGCATTGGTCTAGTACAAACTTAAAGCAAAATTTGAATTTTGCTTGGGTAGATTGCTGAAATTCATAATTTTGGGGGGATTTATTAATTTCCACATTTCCCAGCAGGTTGGTGGAGATAGAGCTGCTTTGCTGTTGCTCACAGTTGAAGTTTCTTGCTGTCTTCTGCATGTCTTTTCAAGAAATTACAAATCTTGTGAGGCTTTTCACATACTTACTTCTCACATATTGGATTTGGGTCAATGAGGTTCAAGTGTTTTCTACTTGTGAACTGTCCTAGAACTGTATTACAAAAGTATTTCTAATACTGTTACTTTAATGTAAGATGGTCTAATCAAAGAGATTTTTATTGGGGGGAAAAAAATGAAACTATGATTTCAGATTTTCATTTATTTGCATTGCTGATATTTGCATTGCTGAAATTGCATTCCCGTGCAAGTAGCTGTCCCTGATAGGAGAGACACAAGAAAAGAACAATTAGAGAAAAGCTTCTGAACAGATTTGTGATTGTATAAAAACTTCACAGAAGTTTTCTCAAGCTGGTGTTACATCTTCTTTACCTAACACTAATACAGTGGAAACTATGCCCAAGAACTTAAGTATCCTTTTTTTCAGAAAGGACACCAGATTTATTTCTCTTTCAGTTTACGCTGGTGCTAAATTCAGTGTCATGGTTCCTTTTGCAGGTTTCCAGACAATCACAGCTTTTCTTCTATTTCTAACTCCCAGTTTCTGCTACTCCCATTTGAAAAGGGGCACCCCAGACAGTTCACTAAGCTGGGCAGGTGACAAGAGGCATCCACACCAAAACTTTAAAGTAATAGCAATACAGAATTGTTGGATGTTGCACTTTCTCCATGCCCTAGCACTCTATGAAGCTGTACTAAGTATCTGTGGTGTAGTTCCTGTGTGTCTGCGTGCACAACAGATTTGCATTGTAATGGAACGTGACCAATAATGTTAAGTGAGATAAAAGTAAAGCAGTTATACAGCGCTCTAGAATATGCAAATATCTGTAGACTTGATTGTAAAAAGCGTGAGAGGTCACGTAATGTGTTAAACTGACTGCAAGTTTGAAGCAGGGGTTTATGTTGATAAAAATGGAAAGCCGCCTTCTGTGAGTCATTGGTTTAGACAGCACTAAAGCACAACAACTCTTGTGCCAGTAGCTGTTATCTGTGTAAAGTTACTTTTACCTGTTTGGAAGAGAACTCCAAAGGATTGAGCCTCTAGTGTTTCGTGTTTGGCAATATGATGGAAATCTTATGAACAGCAGAATTTGGGAAAAAAACCTTAGGGTTGTCAACCAATGCTAACAAGCATTTCCTCCCCCCAAGCCCTTCACCTGTGTTGGCTTTCCATGCTACTAATTTTGTTTTTTTTTCTTTTTTTCTTCCCTGTTTGCCTCAAGAGTGGTATATCACCAGAAAGCTGCAAATTGCAGGTGACTGAGAGAGCTTATCCCCTTATCTAAATGATAAGCAGAAACAAGTTTTGTTTCAAATTCTGGATTGTTTGTCTGACAACATAGAAAAACATGTGTTTGTTCAGCAGATGTTCTGTGAAGGTTGTCCAGGAACTTCAAATCTACAGTACCGAAATGCCATTTTTCTTGCCATTTAGATGAAAGAACACGATTTCCAAACCTGTTCCATGTGCTAACAGATGAAGTGTGACGAAGCTGTTCCTTTTGGAACTCCTTGTACAATCTTTGAAGCCAGTAATATAATTAAAATTATCATGGATTCTGTAGGCTTTATTGAACAGTTAATTAGGGAGCTTTTCACTGTTCTGGAGTAGCTTATTCTTAATTGCAAAAACTTCAGTGTTTTTTTTGAATAAATCTGGAAAGTTGAAGGCCAGCTCCTTGTTCGTTCTTTCCTTTTCTTTGTATCTTCTTTTTTATTTTTTTTTTAACTGTTTACTTTCTTATTGTCTTTAGCTAACAGAACGTTGCAAATTCACTTTAATGGCTGAGGCCAGAGATTACTTAGAGTATCCAGAATTTCATGGAAGCAGGAGGGGTTAGTCTTAGATACTACCAAGTACAAGTTGGTAAAGTGTTTTCCTCGCTAGTGAATTGACCGTAGTACATCCTTCTGCTTCTGTTTGCAGTACCCAAAGTTCTGTGACTGCTGTGATGATAAGAAGTATGAATTTTGGTCTGGAGTGTGTGAGGTGGTAGCGTGATATATTCGGGCTACTTTTCTCTTGCTTTTATATTGATTTTTTTCAACTGAAATGCATTAGGTAAAAGTCTGTTTTTACCATGCGCTTAGGAGGGATTGAAATAAAAGATATACTGAGAGGCAGCATTTTGGAAACGGTACAGATGCCTGAGCTTGGGCTACTGGAAACTCGAAAGCTGGTGGGATTTCTACCAATTTATCTATAAGTAATTCAGTATTAATCTTTTTATAGAAAAGAGGTGCCTTGACTATTCTCACCCAAGTCTCAAAGACTGTCTGGAAGCAATCTGCATCTTTTTCTCAGATCTCCTTTTGTCTGGAAAGGACTGCTGCACCGCCTTTCCCTCTGCTTCTGCAGCTCCAGAGCAATCTTGGTAGCTGTAGCTTTGCGACGGTTACAAGGAGGGTGTGAACATAGGTCTTGTCAGACTCTAATTTCGTAGAGCTATAAATGGTAGAAACAAAGCCAAGGACTAACTGTATCCTGTTTCATATCAAGAAAGATCTGAATGCAAAGTTAATTAATTTACAAGACCCTTTAAAAAAGAAAGTTGTTAAATGAATAAACACACTGGAAGTTTAGCACATGTAAAGTTCAAATGTGCAAGTGACTGATTTCAGCCTCAAGAGAGAAGGTTGTGGAGGGGGACCTCAGAAAATCAAGTCCACCTCCTTTCCCAGACAGAAGAAACCTAGTCTGTTTCTCAGAGATCCTTGCTTCATCTGCTCTTACGCTTCACAATTCTTGTCACAAAAACATTTCCGTATGTTTAACCTGAGGGTTTTTTCCTTGCTACAGTCTAAGCTTGGTGCTACTTAAGGTGTTCTTTAGAGACATGGAGAAAATATTTTTTTCTTTCTTTTTTGCAGACAGCCCTTTACATATTTGAATACTGCTTTATTCTCTTTCACACCACCTTTAAACTAAATAATTCCAACTTGTTAGTCTTTCCTCAGAGGTCACACCTAAGAATGTGACATGAAAAAAATCTATTAGCTAAATGAAGTTTTCTGTATGTAAAGGGAAGTTTTCTGAGCAGTGTTTTACATGTGTAAATATGCAGCATTCTACTTCTGTGCTTTCCCAGAATTTTGTTCATTCCTACGTCTTTCACTTATGCTTGACTGGAATCCTGAAGCTGGTTGGGTCCTAGCTCAGAGGACTTGATCTGGTACGAGATTAAATTCTCCTTTTAGTAGGAGTCAGAACAGTTTTTGGTTAAAAGCAAACTCAGAGATGAAGTTGTTTTATGTTAGCAACATTTTTGTAGGCTTCCTGCGGTGCATCGGTGGGTTGTTCAAGATCGCAGCACCTACAGCATGCCAAAGGAGAGGTGCGAGCAGGGGTCTGGCAAGGGAGGCTCTTGGTGGTCTCTCCCATGTAGTCTTCTGCCCGTTTCTAGTCGTAGTTTGAGATTCCACAGAAGCTGGGTGTTGGAATGACAAGGCTAGATTTATGAAATTATTTAAGTCTCTGCTTTTCAAAATACTTAGCTGTCAAACGTAAGCGGCACATACCCCTTCTTATCACTGACAGTACTATATACTTTATCATAATGAAATAATTACAATTTGTTTTTAGTATCATATTCTGGTGAAGGAATTTGTGTCAAAAATATGTACCTTCAACATCAAGTGGCTGAGGTGCTTTTTAATTGAAAAAAGTTTACACATATGGACTTCATCAGAAAGACTGGATGGGTTTACAGCTTTAGCTCCCTAGTAGATTGGTCCTCATACTGAGGAGGATTGCACGTGGTGATGGTGTAGTGAGAGACATAAAATATTAAAAATAGCAGGCAGACTTCACAGCACAAAGACTTTTATGACTCTTTACAGGAAGCAGCTACATGTAAGCTGATACATTCAAGATCAAAAGATCTTTTGAGATCTAGTGAAGAAAAAAGGTGAACAAGGCAGTGTATGAAACAAGTAAGGAACAGTATAAAAAAATGTATTACGCTACACCTTAATACTGTCTCCTGTGTGATTGTGTGCTGAGAAGACATGAACTACAGTGTATTAACGCTAAACGTGTGGTGAAATGCTACTTGTCTTTAATGTATCTTACTAGTTACAACAGTTCAAGTAATTGTGAATACAGGTTCTGTGCCAATTTCTATTTTTGTGTGGTAGGAGTCTGCTAACTTATAAGTATTTACATATTTGTCATGTTACTGAATATTTAAAATGTAGACAAATGCTGTATTTACTAGAAGTCTCTATAATATACGTGATTTATACGCTAAAATGATAGACACAGGACAACGACTGAAAATCATACCAACTCATGGGTGAGATGAGAAACTATTTTTCTAAGAGGTTAAAAAGAATCTGCCATCTCAGCTTGTATTTCCAGCTCAGTGAAAGTGAAGTTGCAGAAGGCAAATTGGTATTTCATCACTTCATAAACTTGCTCTTGTGAGAGCATCTTGACTCTCGCGGAGCTTCCAATTCCTGGTATGTACATGTAATGTGTAACTGATGCTGGGTTTCATAGAAAACACTGTGCTTTCTGTGTGATTAGAAAGTTGAGCATTGCCTGAAGCTTAAGTGCTTTGTGGCATGTTTCTCTTTAGGCTTTTCCCTTAAATCTGTGGAGTTAACGGGTCACATAGCAACAGTTAGTGTTTCTGCAAGAGCAAGTTGTATGTTCTTCTTTCATTGTATGGAAGCACTGCATACAGACTGAACATAATACCGTTTAAGGTTTTAACCTTTTCAGTTTAAATTACCATAAGAAAGTTTCCCTAAGGCATTTTAATAATGACAACTTACATAGACCTTTTTGTCTTATACTTCTATAGGCATTAACATTTTGCCTTTAATCTATGTGGCTCAGTCTTAAACCTTACAGGTTTTCCTATAAGCTGTTTAGTTAGATGGACCTTCATAGTAATTCTCACTTGTTAGTTATTTCCCTTCCCTCCAGTTTTCTATGCACATGTTCATAGCTTGTGCAAGGATTTAAGTTTCTTTTCTTTTCTTCCTTTTTAATGAAAAAATGAAAAGGATTTGGTGGTTTGCAAAGTAGAAAGGACTTAGTGTGTCTAATATACTGGGAAAAGATAGTATTGAAATATCACCTTCTGAAAGTGTTAGTGAAGCAATGCATTGAAGAGGTTTCGGTTTCTTTTGCATGATGATGTGTACGATACACTGGGAATGGTGAGAAATATTCTGTCTTTGTCTAGGAGTGGGAATGTTTTAAATAATTAATGCAGAAACACTTCATGAATGAAGAATTACTGCACAGAAATAATTAGGAAAAAAGACAAGTGTGATGAAAACAGTTAAGAAAATAATTAAGTGTTCAAAGGTATTGCAGAGGAGGTGCTGCAAAGCATGTAGGTGGGTAGGTTCCTGGTACACTTGATGACATCAAAATGTGATGGGATAGCATGAAACAACAACTGAAAATGAGATCAAGAAAAGAAAGGGAAATGGGGGCATTTACATAGCTGATGAAGTGAAAGGGGCAAAACAATTGCAATCAAAGTCCTTTCTGTTGCATGTTTGCAGATATCTTCACACAAAGCAAGGAGCAAAATGTCTTTGATAGAAGGTGATCAAACTTCTTAGCTCAGTTTTGGATGATGTTTAAATTGATGGGACTGGGAGGAAGAATCTGGGTATAAAAGATCGTACGTGAGTGGACTTTTGGGCCACGGCCCATTGAGGATGACTTTTCCTTGGTTTTTTAGTTTGCCATGTACTAATAAGAGTTCATAATACTGGTGTGTGTGTGTGGAGAAGGGGAGATAAGCGACTGGCTGCCCAAATGCAAGCTTATGTGGTAAAGATCCGTGATATCTTAGTAGACGTAAGAGATTAAGAGAAAGGGGTCACAGCAGCATCTTGTTTAAGGTTGTTTGAGGAATCGTGAAGTTGTCCTGGAAGAAACAAAAAAACTGTTCAGAAGATCTAGGTTGGTTAAGGAAAATACCAGGAGTATAGAGATGACAGTAACAGGCAGGTATGAATGAAGTTCATGAGGAAAAACTGTTAAGAATGGGATTACAGCCCAATTTCCATCTTGAAGCAGTTGATTAACAAATCAGAGCTGCGTTAGCTCTTCTGCAGTCATGGTGAGTGTGGTCCAGTCACTAAGCTGTCTATCCTGTTTCTGTGCTTTCTTGAAGTAGAGTTCAGCAGGACACTGGAAGAAAGCTGTGTTTGTAGGTAAAGTGCAGCTGATCTGCAATAGAGAAATTGTCCTCTATGATTGTAAATTACTCTAAATTAGCAAAGGAGTGGCAACTCTGCCTTCATTACCAGATGGAAACTGAAGTAGTCAACAGCAGAAAGAGTTCTAGAAAGAAGAATGTTATGAACTCTTTTGTTACGTTGCCTCGCTGTTGCACGGGTGTAAGTGATGGCAGTACTAATGTTAGTTTTGACTAGTCAAGAAACACTTGAATAAACTTTCACTGCATTCCATTGACAGTTGTATGCATCAGTTTGGTTTCAGTTGCTTTATTTTGTATTGGAGAGTTTTGCCACTTCCTTTGCTTCAGCTTCATTCCACTTACTTTCTCTTAAAATGAACAAAAAAGTTTGTATTTTTCCTCAGAAGTCTTGTAGCAAATACTGCACATTCACATTAAGCTTGACTTTTATGGTTTCAGGCGTACTTTTTTCTGTAGTACCTCCTTCTATTTTAAATTATGATAAAGCTGCCATCCACAGTAAACATTTTGTGTATAAATTGTTATGGGGGGGGGAAAAAAGGAGAGTGTAGTTTCTGTCACTTGTTCTGTTGTAGGTAAGGCTGAACATAGATCTTACTGACTATAAAGCTACAGAATTGGTCCCAAAGTTAAATGCATCACTGCTATAAGATAATAGAATCAGGTTCACATGGTGCTAACCTAACAATGTTTTTTTAAAGTAAATTACAGAGAAGATATAGGAAGAATCAATGGGAGATTTACAGTAAAATTAAGAGAAACTATATTTTCTTGGCATCAGGGGAAGGAACACACCCCAAACCAGAAGGTGACTAGTACGGACTCAGAGTGATGCATGAGGAACATATGGTGTGGATTCTACTTCGCGGAGTATGGGAGAATAATTTTGAATGGGACACATGCAAGTTGCTCCGTCTCTTGCCTCTTCAACTAAGACAGTGCAGTTAAAGGTTAGGATAGTCCCTTTCACTTGAGAAAATAAGATGGAAAAAGATACGTGGCAATGCAAACGCAGGAGGGAAGCAGTCTTAAGTGCTTGACTAGTAAGCTAAAATCTTAACAGCTTTTCATCTGGTATTTGTGCAGAGGATTATCTGAAAATGAGGTTGGACAGTATAATCCTGCAATCATTTCAACAAGTTGAAGTGTGGGGTGCTTTATGGTGATGTGCAAGAAATGAGAAAGGCAGGAATAGAGCAACTTGATTAGGGAAATGATCAAGATTTCAGAATGTATATTGTTGTTTATCCTGGCTTCTCCAAGTAGGCAATTCAAGAACCCCCTGTTCTGAAGAAACAGCTGACTGCTGAAATAGCCACTGCAGCACCTTTTCTTTTTGATTCCCAATCAGTAATGTATTTTTTTCTTTTGGAATCAAATGCGTAGGAAAAATCTAATTAATTTGGGGATTGAACTGCAGTAATAAGTGACTGGTTTTGTATCATGTGCGTTATGCCATTGTCTCTTGTTACATGGTCATGGAGTAACAGAACATAAGGCTGGCTGGACAGTAAACTAGAATATAGCCTGACAAAAGCCACACAACTAAATGTATTCAGTGCAGTTTTTTACGTGTCTCATCTGGGGGTATTTTGTTTCTTTTTTGTGGCTAGCATTTCTCTTATGTCAACAAATACCATGGTATAGATGGAAAGCAATACCTGTTTCTTGAGTTGTGTTTATGCTCTGCATAAATGGAAACAGAAGAAATGGATTTTGTCTCTCCAAAATGTAGAATAATACCAACAAATTCAAATGCCTGTAACGTTACAAGAATTTTGATTCCATTGTATACTACTATGTTCAGATAACACTGCTCATAGAAGATATATTTTCGTTTAACAAATTAGTATTAATTTTTATATGGCTGAGGAACCAGGTGGTTAATAAGGAAAGCTGAAAAGACTATATATTTCACTTTGTATCTTTGATTTCATAAACGACTTAAAACTTTTTTAATATAATACATTGTTGGATATATAAACTTGTTAGTTTTCTTATTGTGGTAGCAAACTCTTACATGTTGCACTTCAACAACAGACTGCTGAATGTTTACGAAGTAAGTTATTATCCTAACTTTACAGGTGTGGAAAGTAAGGTGCTTTTCAACTAATAATAGTTTTCAGTGAGCCTGATTTCATACTTTCATCTCATGCATTTGATGTAAAGTGGGCTTTCTTTGATGACGCCTACCTTTTTCTTTTTTTTTTTTGAGATTGAATTGTAGAAACAAACAATGAGAATTTAATTGATGCTTAATTCAAAGAAAAGCAGTGATTTTTCTTAACCCTAATAAAAGAGAGCTTTTAAACAACACCTGGTGGATGACACATCCCAGGGGTAAATACGAATAACAGCAACGTAAGCAATGGCTCAAAAACTGGGGGTGGAGTTAGGAGAGGAAATAGGGTTATTCATATAGGGTCATGGGACAGACGAAGAGGAAGAGAAGTGAGGTAGTTAATCAAATGCCTTAGGTGTCTTTATACTAAGGGGAAAAAAAGGTATGGGGAAAACAGGCAGAACTAGAAATATTAGTACACAGTCAAAGTTGATTTAGATGCTCTACAGATCTGTCAGGGTAACTCGTATAACTAGTATGTTTAAAAAAAATTGTAGCTTGTTTTGGAGTTGCTTTGTATGTCGTATTCTTGCTTGTGGTTCTAGAATAAACCGTACAGATGGTTTATCAAACCAGCAAGATTAAGCTTTTTTTACGATAACAAATGGAATTATCCAAGGCATAGAACTTGCACAATAATGTCTATATAGTTGAAAAAATTGATAACAAAATAATTAGATGAACATCAGCTGGGAAAGCAAGATATAAGCAGGAGCCTGTCAGTGACTATATTTCTAATGTCAAAGAGAAGAAGATACCTAGTGGGAAGAGATATCAGATTGGAAGGAACTAGCTGAGAAAATGAAAGGCATGTTTTGGAGATAGTGACCATGAAATGATCGTAAATGCAGGATGCTTACAAGAGGAGGAGAAATTAAAATCAGTGGATTTGGAGATACTAGTAATCTCAGATGGTTTGTGGGTAAGATCTGCTGAAGACCAGTATAATGAAAGAAACAAAGTAGCTGTAAAGAAGACTGAAGTCTCAAAGCGGTATATTCAGTGTCCAATTTAGTGAAACCGAGCTCCTCATCATTCATGTGTTAAACATTACAAGGAAGACTGCAGAAAGAAAGATCAACGGCTGTATATGAAAGTAAGAGAGTAATGTGGAAATGAGGGCAAAACTGAAAGTTCAAGGTACACTGTTTCCTGCAAAGTGTGTTTTGTTTGGTAATAAGAAGTAATTGCATGCATACGTTAGCAGAAGGAAGACAATATCCACCAAGTGTTGGCCTGCTGTTCAGTGGGGAGGAAAAACTGATAGCACTGAGAAAGCTAAAACGTTCAATGCTTGTTTATATTGCCCTTTCTTAAAAAGTAATTTTGCAGTCAGCTAACATAATTAAAGCTAGTAGCAAAGAAGTAAGATTATCATAGAAAGGTAAGGGTTGGAAGGGACCTTAAAGATCATCTGGTTCCAACCCCCCTGCCGTGAACAGGGACATCTTCCACTGGACCAGGTTGCTCAGAGCTCCATCCAGCCTGGCCTTGAACACTTCCAAAATTACGGCAGAACATAGCTTGGACAAAAAAACCAAAACACATAGAATAGGTGAGGTGTTTTCAAATTGTTCAGCCTATGAACTTCAAAGGACAGGTTATCTTTATCAGGATGGCTGAATATTCAGACTTGAAAGAGAAAGATGTATATTTAGTGCCATGCTTTAAAGAGGGACAAAAATGTGTTGGGGAATTAGAAATGTGTCAATTGAACTGAAAAATGCTGGAACTAATAATGAGGCAAACTATTTGCATGCAGCTGGAAGATAACAAAGAGTTGAAAAACAGCTAACACAGTATGGCCTGGTTTGGTTTGACAAATCTAATCTAACCTCTTTTTGTAAGAGACAGAGTAGTTGTCCTTGTGGTTAAGGAATAACCATAAATGTCAATTTTGACTCCGGGAAGGCTTCAATGCTTACATGAGACTTGTGCAAACAGGCTGTGTGTAAGGTGGAACTGTATTTGGCTGCATGCAAAAAGGGTTTAGTAACTGTATTTGGAGAGTAATTATCTGTAGTTCATTTTCATACTGACATAGCGCATCATGCTGGGTTTCATAGAGGTCTGTCCTGCATCTGTCTCTCTTCAGTGTATTCCTTAATGGTCTGGCTGACTGAGTAGAAAAAATGGTTATAAATTTTGGATACTGCTGGCTTCCTTGTAGTGACCCATGTGTTATCTATGGGACACATGTAATAGGGCAAGAAGTACAAAGTTTAAATTGTGGGCAGACAGGTTAAGGTTAGACACAGGGAGAAGGGGAAA
>Ga0181612_127833_pt1 | contig 15621 bp, 7 predicted proteins | sample HoacroProtozoa21_FD_119630 | JGI IMG/M metagenome (GOLD analysis project Ga0181612, IMG submission 119630) | Hoatzin crop microbial communities from Cojedes, Venezuel. Combined Assembly of Gp0051906, Gp0051904, Gp0051908
CATGAAAGGTACTTGGAGTAAGTACTTTTCATGTAGAAATCTTGAAGACATTTTGTTACTCCATGTTATGAAATAGTTAACAGGATAACTGCCTAGAATATACTAACATTAGCCTGAATATTCTATTCTATTTTATTTCAGTGAATCTACTTTTTATTATTCAGAAATTTAATAGGAATAAACTTATAACTAGAGTTAGAGAAAAGTTGTAAAAAAAATACTCAAGTATGGTATTTCTCATTAAAAGCACAGGACATGTCCAGTGGTAAAAATGAGATTTATGGTTCTGGCTTCTATTACCTTCAAAAATTATTCATGCCTAGAATTATTAGAATAAATTCCACTGCACTGTTTTGCATCAATACCATTACACATGATTTTGCCTGAGGGTGTTGAGTCAATGGGTAATGCTTGTAATACTGCTTTTTCAATCATGGTTTGTTATAATGTCATTTCAAAGAGTATTTTTTTTCTCTCTGATTTATTTATCATCTTATTTGTAGCTGGATTAGGAACAGATTAGTTTTTATTTTAAAGCAGGCAAGGTGATGTGAATATTACTACATAAAATACCAGGTAAACATGAAACTTACATGTGGAGATAATATAATGTCAAAGGCACTTCAGGTTTTTTGCTACTGAAAACTGTTGTGATGCCATCAACGCGAAAATGCACAGTGTCTACATTGTGCTGTGGAATATTGTTATTGAACTTGAAGAAATACTTCATATTTCTAGCACAATTAGTACTTCAGCATTTATGTTCTAATTATCTGTAAATTGTTTGTACTGTTGACAGTCTCATTCATAAACATAGCGTCAATATTTAGCAAAATGTCTAATTACCAGCAAAACACAAATCATCAACACCAGTCTTACAACAAAACCTCTCCAAGAAAACGAACAAGAAAAGACTGGGAAAATCAAGGAAGGAAGAAACATCTGAAAGTTGTTAGTTGTATTGCTGAGGAAAGTACTGGAAGATAGATATTTAGATAAGATTGCAATCCACAAAATGTAAAAAGTGTTTGTTGACCATAATGAAGATAAATACTACTCAGAGAAAAATATACTTATGAGTAATTACTACACAGTTCCTTAGGGCTTGATTCTGTCCCATTTTTTCACGAAGCAGTGTCTTATTCTGAGAACGTTGTCTCACTGACTAGTGCTGGAATAAGATGCTGTCCCTCTGAGACTGGCTAGCAGTACGAGTATCAGGACCATGAGGAAGTTTCATTTTTCCATGCTACTTTCTGATAGCGTTTGTACTACACAAGATAATCATCAAATACAGTTATTTGAAACCTTTTATATAATGACAGGATTGCAGGATTTTTTATCTGGAAATTGCCTTACTTAGATTTTTCTTTCCTTTTTTTTTCTGCTTCCTCTGTTCCCTCCCCTCCCTCTTCATAAACTGAGGAAAATCATTTAGCTCCCTGTGGAAGTTGCTGATTACAGCCATTCTTGTTAGCGCTTTGTCTACCCTAATGAGTCAGGTAATGATTTCAGAGAAGTAGCCACCGTTTTGTGGATTGATGTTACATTGTATTCCCATACTTTCATTGTAAATTGAAGGCACTCAACCTCATATCGCTCAGTGTACCGCAGGAATTTATGGATCTTCTGTAACACTTTCTGTACAGTTGCTTTATGCAATTCTGGGTCTGTAACTGGTGTAAAATTGCAAAGCTATTTGCTACAGTGAAGCTCTGAGCAGATTTACGTTTTCCGAAGCTGTACAACATTATTTCTTGTAAAGTTAACAGTAGCATAGGGAAGGAAATAGCTGGCTTCCCGAACAGTGTGTGCAAAGTATGTTTTTGTCTTGGTCATTGCAAGTCAGTAAAGACAGAGTGGAGCTGGTTGCAATGCTGAAAATCAGCTGCATGGCAGAACATGACAGATGGAAATCCCGGTGCAGGGGCTGCACCCTTTTATCAATGGACATAAATACACGGATTGAGGTACACATCAAGCTGTTGAAAGAGAATAAAATCCTAGTCCCTGTAGGTGAACACTGATGTCACCAAATTCTACTATTGAAATCAATAATTTTTAAGCGTTGATGGCAGCACTGGGCACCTGTAGGTTATTTTAGTGGAAAACTCTATATAGTACCACATGTATTCCTTTTTGACATATAAAATAAAGTCACAGCCCTCTCTTGGTTAGAGTGCTGCTCAATGATTCAAATTCAACATGGTAAGTGTGGAAAATAGCGTGGAGCTAGATATTCAGGGAAGATTTTAAAGAAATATGCTTGAGAGATGCTAGCTTTTGCTTACATCTCTTCTATTATTATAAATAATACGAATGAAGTGATGTTGCTTGTCTCTAAGTTAGTAAATTCAAATATAGACACAAGCATGTAGCAATCACAGCAAAATGTTTCTTTTCTTTGAAATCTGTTCCTTTCTACTGCTATAGAGAGTATTCATGCATTTTCTCATAGGTTTCTTCAAACCCTGTGGCTTATACCTTTCAGAGCTATTAGCTGGCCTAGTTAAGGCTCTGTCTGCAAGAAATCACTTCTTTTGGTAATGGGGAAGGTGGGAATTTCTTTTTGCGAGTAAACAAGTTTTGAACAGGAAGTGACTGAAACACTTGGAGTTTGCAACATCCTTCCTCACCCTCCCTTGCAGCTGCTATTTTTTCTGAGTCAGTTTGCAGGCACTACCTGCACCGCCTTCTCAGAAACCCACTCCCTCAGAAATCCATTAGGATAAACCAAAAGCAAGTCAATGTTTTTTATTCAATCTGCTGCAGGGCTTTATTAAGCTCCTAAGAAGTTTTCTAGACTACTGCTTTCCCCCCACGTTCTCTTTCCATTACTTTCTAGTCTAGGCACCCTGTCATGCTTGCCTTTTGGCTGGCTGGCAGCTGGAGTAAATTTGTATGGTTCTGTAATTTTGGTTGGAGTAAAGTGTTCTGAGTAATTTTATTAGGGATTTTAGTCTGAGTTAACAACTACCTGAAAGAACAATTCACAAATATCTAAACTAAAATTCCAGTGAAAATTTCAATATTTTCTTCAGTTTTACCTCCCTGACCTGTTATATGTGTTGCATTCTCCGTACAAAAATGCTGAACTGCGGAACAGCATGTTCAGTATTATAAGTGTTAGCACAGGAGGTACCATTAGGATGTCATGTCAAGTCAATCGTTCAGTAACACTCTCCTCCATCCTGTTTTTTTTGGTCTTTTGCTGACATTGTCCCTTTTGTCCCTCTCTCCTCCTTTATTTTTCACTTATTTTTAGAGAATGTTACTAGCTTCTCCATACTTATAATTCCAGGATAAACCCAATTTAATTTGATGGGGATCAAGAATATAATAAACTCAAAGTGTTTATTTTGGAACTTGCAATAACTTAATTATCGGTAAATAAAACATCCAACTAGTTGTGCCATGGAGTGAGTTTGGATAATTTTTCATCAATCAGCCTGTATAATCTGATTACCTCTCCGCAGAATGACCTTTCTGAGAGATGTGAGTAGGTGAAACAGAACATATGTCCTCCCTGTCTGTCTTGTCTTCTCTTGGGCTTTCCTGACTCAGTTTCTTTGATAGTGGTCCTTGTACTTGTCACATCCAAGAATTCCTAGACATCTGCATTCATCGCATTCAGGGGTTGGCCTTGGAACTTGACTTTTTGTCTGAAAAATATGCTTTCCTTGTCAGAGGTTGACTTTTCTGTGACCTTATTTTTTTGAACGTGTTTTTTTTATTTGGTTGTGAGCTAATGGAGATACTCAGGCTAGTAAGGCAGAGCAGGCTTCCCAGGTGAAAAGCAGCAATGAACTTGTATGATTCCATAAGGCTTGTTGGCTAAGGTTCATCAGAAATCCATGCGGCTCACTGTAGTCAAATGAAAAGCCTGTGATGTTGGACTGTCTTTAATTTTGCACTGAGAACTCTCTTTTCTCCTCTTACTGAATGTGTGTACTGTCAGTCACAGGAACTAACATTTAACTCTCGAAAATTGGAAGGAACTGGAATTATAGTGATATAAACCAGTAGGTGTCTGACTAAGGACTTTTAACTTCCAGTTGGCAAAATCCATGTAGCAGAATTGAATTATCAAATGATATGAAGTTTTTCATGTAAAATTGATCCAGAAAGATGCATGCTTTTCTAATGTAAATAGTTTTTTACCAAAACTTTATCAGCTAAGATTAGCTATTGTCACATATTACATTTAATAACCGTATATCAAGAAAAAATTTTACATATTACTGCTACCTTTATAGAAAAATTTCACTACAGTTGTTTTAGCTTTTATAGAAATTCTCCCATAAACGTGACAGCAGTTTGCACCTATTCCAACTTGTTTGTTTTATTTCTAATTATTGTAATTTCTAGCATTTTCACAGATGAAAAATTATTTAATTCTATAACCATTTATTGTCAGAATCTTGGTCTGAACTCAATAAAATATGACTATTGAGTACAGAAGGTAGCTGCAGTCAATCTAAGAATTGCAGGAAATGTTACAACAAAAAGACTTCAATGTATTGGTTTGTGGACACAAGATTGTGCAGACATTTTTGATGCAACGATCAGACTCGCTCAGCTTAATTTCTTCCTCACGGTAAGCAGGAGTTTTGGTCGATATAATCTGAAAATCAGAAGTCATAAAATAATGAAATATATACCTACATTATAAGATATACATTATAAAAGTTTGATTTATTAAAAGCAGCATCTTCCTGAAAACCTCTGCAGTACTGGTGCAACCTGTGTCCAGTGTTGGTGCATCAACACTTGAAATGGCCCAGTGGCAGAGAACAGACAGGGTAGTGCTCGAGTCAGGTAAACATATGTGAACATTCCCACTGCTAATCATGTGAAAAGGATTTTCTATTTGATGGATTACTTACGTTTCTGCCTTCACAATTCTTTCTGTAAGCTCATTTTATTCATTTAATTAACCGCTGTTTATATTTTTTCACAGGGTGCAAATATTATTTGAGCAAATGGGATCAGAGCGAAAGGGAGTGTGAGCAGTTTAATAGCTTTGCACTTTTAATCTAGTAAGCTGTCTTGCTATATTCAGTAAATCGTAGGTCCTTTGTATTACGGCGTACTGCTTCACTGAATGCAGTGGCCTTTCATATCTAGAGAAGTGCTTTCACATCTTGGAAGCTATTGCAAGTAATTTAAGTAGCATCATCTCTGCATTAGTCCCTAGTATCTTTAATTAAAAATCTTTAATTGACTTTGCTTAAGTGATGACATGTGAAGATGTCACTAAAGTGACAAATACTTGTGTAAGACAAATTTAAGGTGCATTGTGGTATCTTTTACTATGGTTGAATAAGCAAGTCCTGTTGCTACCATCATTCCTCTACAATTGACTTTACCCACAAACTTCTTTATAGAATGGACTCTGTCCAAGAACAATGAACAGTTAAGTTCCAAGCTTGCAAATGACAGTCTGTCTTCTTTTTTGTTGTTCATTTATCATTGCCATGCTTACTGCCACAGTGATAATTCCAATTGTAAAGTGATGGGAGTTTAGTTTGGTATTTATCATTCAGTATACTGGAAATATTACGAAGTTAGATACAATCATATTTCTGTTATATCTCCCTTTTAATAATTTCAAAAAGGAAAGCAAATATTAAGGTAATTAAACTTATGTAAGTGTATGTCACATGTGAAACACTAATACAAAAATTAGTGAGAGAAGACCAAAATTAAGTTAGAAAATCCCTAACTACCCTGTGTAAGAGTCTGCCATTTTAAAGCATGCAACATTATCAGTATACAGAGAAAAGGTTAGAATAAATGTGTATGTTCGTGACATTCCCAGATACTTCTCTAGAAGCAAAGTTGTATCAAAGAGTTTTGTAATTTGTTAACAAGATACTGTTGGCAATATTCTGTGCCATCCGTTCCCCCTCACCCCCACCCAATTTATTTGATGGAACAGTATGTCAGAAGGAGTCCAGACAGACCTTCATGATTATGGCCCTTCAGGGTTTTCTGCAAAAGGTGGGAGTGTCCCTCCTACACAATGTCGTATTTTTCCAAAGGATAATGAAATCCACTGGAGTATGACTGCCTTCTTTCTGAATTACAGCTGCAGAACAAATAAAAAGTTCGTTCTATGAAAAGAATAGGAAAAATGCGATATGGAAGGAAATTCTTTGGTCTTTAAAAGGGCACAATTTTGCTAGACTTATTCAAGAATAAATGCTCAAATAACGTATAAACTGGAGTTGGGCCAGTAACCAACTAGGAAACTTCATAGTTAATTCCAGTTTCTCAGCTAATACCAAGCATGATAAGGATTTAAAGAAAGAAAAGAATCAGATTTCCACCATGTGTCTCATCTTCAGAATGGTGGGTTGTGCATGTACATATGATGTACATACAAACCTGGAGTACTTTGCTCTCCTGCAGATTCTGCTAGTTCAGAACAATTAAATCCCATTTCATCGATGATACTGTCTACATGGTCCTACTGGCTTTTATTTTGAAGTAGTTGTATTCAAACTAACTTCTTAAGTTCATCTTGAGATGGGGAAAGTAGTAATGAAATGCCACAGTGACAGGCTGAGAGTTCTTTGTAGTATTACTCAATTATAATTGATTACTCAGTTTAGTATTTTGCAACACATTATTATTACCAAGCAATTTGGTAATAAGCAGTCTGATATCAGTCTACTTGGAATCGGATTGAATGTGTGCCTTTCAAGAAGGTTGAGTTAATATTGATGGAGAGCACTTGGCTTCAGGAACTTTGTGTACACAAAGCTGGCAGAGCAGTTGTGTGCATAGCAACAGCTTTTACGTCTGCTGAGTGGGCAACCTCAGCAAAGTACTGTGTTGCTCAGTGCAGTCAGGCGGTTGCTATCACTGCAGTATTTATCCTTCCTGACCAAACAGTGGAAAGGAAGATGAATGACCACAGTAGAGGCAAGTGTGGGCTGGGTGTCTAAACAGTATAGTTTCACTTCAAAAGCCTAAAGAATTGATCTAGGCTCACTGAAAGTACAGGTTGCTTAATACACGAACAGTGCATATCCAGTGGCCTAAATTTTCATATCACACTAAGATCCTCTGTGTTATGAAAATCAAGAATTTGCGCACACTAATTTCCAGTAATCTCTGATTTGGGGATCTTTTCTTCTGCATCGTTACGGGACAATTTACCAACCATATTTTAAGATTTCCTATCTAATGCACAGGGCCAACCTACTTACATTGAACTACCCAAGAAGCAGGTTAAAGAGACACATGAAAGTACTCCAAAAAAGGAAGAGAAAAAGGGATCTGAGGTACTTTCTAGTGCATTCAACTTTTTCTGATTATTTAGATCACATATATACAAAAGCAGTAAAATCAGTATTTGCCCCTCAAAAGAAACATGCTGTTGGACAATACTGATTTATATAACTAAAACTAGAATTCTACTTCATTGAGTAATGATTTTGTTTTGCTGGCTTCATCATATTGAAATGGGAGATGAAACCAAGTGACAATGGTAGTATAACATTTATGTGAATCTTGGCAGTGCTAGTTAGGATATCATCAAGCAATGCTAGCTCTGTGCCTTCACTCTCTGCTTCTCTTTCATCAAAAGTATTATTGATCATTAATCATCATAATGAAAAGTAAGAGGTAGCAGTTCACATAAGAAAACGTTTGGATGGCAGCTGTTCCACATGAGGTGTAGTTAATGGTCATGTTTGCAACCACAAATGTAATATTTACATCTATTGAAATAACAGAATTGATTAAATGGGACAAGGGCAGAGTGATACCAGCTGCTCCAGAGCACTGTTTTTTGTAAGTTTGATTGATGTTGACTGGACATATCTTGGATCTGCTGAATATTACTAAGAAGATGAAAAAAAATCACAACTTGGCAAGCAGTTCATTACTTCTTTTGAGCAAAAAGAAGAGAAAAGAGGAGGAAAGAACAGTAGTGAATGCAATAATCAAACTTGCATCACTGTATAAGCTCTGCATAGACTGACAAAGAAACAAAATCATAGGTTATGATTAACATTAATAACCCTTACATTGGTAAAGCAGTTGGCAGATATGAGCTAGAGATTCACTTAGAAACATGGCTTGTAGATACTGAGAATGTTATTCAGCATCAGATACTTTGTATTAGAAATTTTCCCTGTCACACAAATGAAATGAGTTTTGCTTGCAGAAAAACATAAAGTGACAGAACAAAAGAAATGGGATGCAATTTGGGGTGCCAGAGATATGAAGAGCTTCTATTAAAGAGTATCTGTTATATCTGTCTCCAAGTGCAACATGTTTTTTCTTGTTTTACTTTTTTGCAGTAAGGTACTGTAATGTATGGATTGCCCTCTCTTGTTCTTAGTAATACTAAGAGAAAACCAAACAAAAAAATTCCTAAAATTCTGTCTTCCCAGGAAATGCTCAAGAACAAAATATCCCGAGCATTGTTACCTGATGGGCAGTTGTCAACGTCTTCTTTCCTTTTCTTCTGTTCTGTTCAGTACCTTATGTTCTACCATGTTTTCTAGTCCTGTCTGTGTGAAAAAGGATCGGTTTTCCCCAGGACAGTGTTTCTTGCAGATTCCTTTTGTTCCAGAATCTGACATTTGAACTTACTAGGAAAAAGGAACATTATTTGTCTTTGCTTTATAAGCGACCTTTGCTATTGCAGACACAACTTTGGAACTGTCAGTTCATTACGGATATGTGGCTGTTTTCAGCTTTTCATGCTCCAGCAATACTCTGTAGTTGTCTGGGACACTGTCCCAGAGTCTAAATATTCATATGCTGCGAACTTCATGGTAGAGGATAAAATCCTGATCTGATTAAAAAAAAAAGTCCCTGAAGCAATGAGCAAAACTATTCCCTCAAATTTCTGATATGGTGTTTTTGGATATGAAAATTATTTTATATAAGTGGAATTCATTACAGGAGAATTAAAACAACTTCATATACCTTGATAAGTGCTTTTACTGTGCACTCTAGTAACAAATCTCTGATCCACATAGAATATATCACAGCCTAAAATCAATGCCTTTGTAGTAGAGCTTAATCCAGTCTGCTGACCTCAGTGAGAAAAACTATGTCAGTGGTTTGGGTTTGGGTAAAGTGCAATTGATACACAGCGGTTCTGCAAATGCAAATCTGGGGAATATAAATGCCAAGCAGTTAATGTGATAAGCAAGTAGCTTCTGAGCATGGCAAGGCACTGTTTGTGAATACTGCACTGTACGTATAGATACAGGACATTACAGAAGCACAGACAATTTTAAGTTACTTTCTGATTTTGTAATATATTTTTACTAATAACACAGAACACATTACTTCATGTTGCCATCATTACCATTGACTGTAACTATTTGCCTATTAAGGCTGTGTTTGTCTGATTAAAGACAAACTCTCTCCAAATAAAATAGTGAAAATGTTCCATATGACTTCACTGTAGAGCAATAATTTGCTAAGAAAGATAAATGACTTAGTAACTTTGAATGTATTCAAGAAGATATCGGCCAGAACTGCTCTTAAATACCTGCTTTGCTGGTTGGGAACTCTGGAGGAGCAGAATCAGAACATCATATTCTGTTCTTTCTGTCCTCCCAAACTCGTGGGAACACTCTGGCTCTATTTGCTCAGCAGCGTCCAACCTCTACCATTCAATTCACAAGCTTTCTAGCACAGTTAAACTGGCTTTCATTCTACTTTGTGGCACTGAAAAATAGCTGTTAGAGAAGCTGCCAGCCTGACTACTCCAGCTGTTGGAGCTGAGCTGTATCAGTGAAAGATGGGCCTTTTCTGTAGAGTTGGACTTAGAACTTCAAATTTCAAATACCCCTAGAATGAAATGGAAACAGGTTTCTGATTTGGTTGAATTCTTAATAAAGTTTGAGTCCAGCTGAAAACTAATTTTACATTTCACTTCAGGGATTCAGTTTTTCATTATGCCTTGGCAAAACTGTGGCTTGTGACAGGACTGAGATATGGATTAGGCACTGGAAGGGAGTGATGGAGAACAACAGTAAGCTGGGAGTATCAGCTGACGAGGTGAATTTTACTGATGATGCCCAAGCATATTTCAGGGACAGCATGAGGCTGCCCTGGGGTCAGTGGGTTTGCTTGTTCTTTGTTACCATTCTTTGCGCTTTCCTTCCGTTGACGCAGCAGCTTAGAAACAGCATTACATAGCCTTCACATGCCCTGGTGCCATAGCTCTTGGCCAAGCTGCATCCCCAAGTGTTTCCTACCAGTGTTGATTTTCATCTCTGGTGACTGATAAGTAACAGGGGGGGTGAAAGGTGAAAGAGTGAAGTGTCAGTAACCAGAAGCACAATCCACCTGTTCCAGTAATCTGCTTGCCTGCTGCTTTCCGAGTACCTTGATTTATCTGATCTCAATGGGAGTAAGAGACAGGGAAGCAGCATCCAGATTAGGGAGTGAAGGAGAGCGAGAAAGAGAGAACACAGAGGAAAAAGAAGGAGATGTGAATCTTTGGTGCCGGAAGTTGTTCCACCATACCATGGGCCTGCTTTGATCTAGTTACGGACTTCTCTTCTTGACCCTTTCCCATGGGTATGCTGGGCAGCATAGCCCTCCTGGAGGCAGTGCTTGGCAGCTGAGAAAGCAAAGTGCTGGCACAACTCTTCCTAAAGTTTATGGTAGTCAGAGATTTTCCCAAGATTCCCTATGTGGAATTCATCAATGAGTAGTTCTTTAGACAGCTTCTCCTCTTTCACAGTAGAAAGTAAATCTAGAAGATTATTAAACCTTAACCCTGAAGTTTTCATTACGCTGGAGTTTGAGCTTGTTCAGAGCTGAACACTGATTGTGACTAAACTTCAAACGATTCAGGAATTGCTGAAATATTAAGTATTCTTTTTCAATAGAAATGAGTCCTTTCTTGCTTCCAAATTCCTCTAAACAGTGAGGTTTCAGTGTTTTAATATTAATGTAGTTAATGTAATTAATGTAGCCGTTTTTAAAATTAATATTATGCTTCAGTGATGAAAGAAATGCATAAGGCTATGCACCTTACTGTATCAGTCATCTTAGGGGAGGTAAGGCTTGTGGGTGGTTCCTTTCCGAGAATACTATCGTGTGTTATCAAAAGCCCATATATGAAAAAACCCCCTGATTTTTACTGTAAAACATTCATTAGGAGTGTTTGTGTAAAAAAACCCAACTGCAGTTGTTGACTCCCCATTTTCAGCTTGGTTTTCCGGGTGGAATATTTTGCCTTTTCAGATAAGCCTTCTGTAAGTATTAGAAATTTGGAAAGCATTGACGCTTTTAATGCTTGGCTGTACATAATCAGTGTAACCATTAAATCAGCTTGAATGCATTTATAGAGAATATTACTATATTAATTTAAAAAACTTTGATTATTTTATTAAGAAAGTCATCTATTGACCCTCATCAAAGGGAAATGTAGGCTTTATTTGAGTTCTAGTCCTTGTACTTGTGCACACAGTCTTGAAAAAATAAATAAAAACAAAGAGTTGCAAACTAGTCATTAGAACTGAAAGCATCAAGCAGCATTGGAATTTCAAGGTCAGCAAGCTAAAGACAGTGTATTCTGTAGAGGGTACAACGGGTAGAACTGTCAAAAATTAACTCTTTTTAAACAGCAAAAAAACATCAATTGAAATTTCCATCTTTATTGACTCCCTTCTTTTTTTTTAATTCTTTCACAGAGGATCTTTCTCAAAGCTGGAAGTGAGGAAGAAATCTTTGCACATCTTGGCTTGGATTATGTCGAACCATGGGAAAGGAATGCTTAAAATGATTTGCCAGTATTCATTCATCAGTTGACACCAATGGTTCTTTATGCCTATCTTGCAGTCAGATTCAGATACATACATTATACGTGTCTCTATGACTACTAAAAAATTTTAAAATATGTTAGAAGCCATTATACATGCTGATGTTCCTAGAAAAGGACAGTTTAAGTTCTTCTGAATCCTTTCCAGTCTTTTCTGTTTTAGTCTTTGAAGCTTCTACATGGGAGTGACGAGACAGAGCTTGGTTTGGGGGGAAAACTTGAAACTGGTGAGATTTTTGCTTGTGATAGGATTTTAACATTCCTGTTAATAATAGTTGATTGTTAAAATACTGTCAGCTATGACAATACCTAAAAACACAAAATATTTGAGCTAAGTCCAAAAATTACTGACATGTGTGCTTATCTTTAACTGAATTTCATAAGTATTTTGCTGAATCCATATATAAAATTGCTGCTGCATATAAAGCTTAATGACATGGGCAGCAATTAGTCTGGCAGTCTCGGCAAGTTGAGGTTTCAGCTATAATATTTTTGCAGGTGGCACAGCAGTCTACAAAAACCATAAACAAGTTGAAAATTCAATGAGAGTTAAAAATATTTCACAGGAAGGGATTTTGTAAAGTAAAAGTGGAATAACTCAGTTGAAAACTTCAACTGTGAGGAAAAAAATACTGTAAATTTTGAGTACTGATTTGGACTAAAGAAGATTGCAGTGGTGATGTTATGGTCCTCGATCAGGAATTTGAATTATAACCTGCACGAAAACAACTTTTTTAACTCAGGCTCGTGGCTGCCCCGGGGTGAGAGCTGTTAATTGCCTGTGCTCTATTTAGATAGCTGGAAATTTATTGATTAGTAGATATATAAGCATTGGAATGTAAGTTTACCTAAGCTGTTTGGTTATTGGCTGCTCTAGAATAGTATTGCCTCTTTTTGGTCAGAAATTCATCTTAGATGTGAAAGACTTTCTGAAAAAAGTAATCGTATGGGATATTTTTGTTTCAGAAAATTTCCAGGTAGCTCTTGCAACTGTAATGATAACGAAGAATTTGCAATGTATTTGTGTTTTAATGAACAAGGGCATTTAGTGCTTTAGTACACAAAGTTACTTACTGACCACTTGTTTGTCATTTGTAGAATAAAGGTGATTAAGAACACCAAGACTGGTCTAATAATTTTCTTTCTTAAAAGCCTGAACTTCTTTTCCCTGTTAAGGCTGATTTCATATCTTGGCATGGCAGGGGAACAATGGCAGTGACAGGGCCATGCACAACAATGATTACTGACAGTAATGGCTTCCCATATTCAAACAATGGCAATACTCCATGGCAATGTCAACCTGAAGTTTCTACACATGCATAAAATATGCCAAGGTTTTGAAAAGGTTTTTAACTACAGGATGAATGACTTAAAGTGCAAGTGCCGAAGCTATTGCTGGTAAGAGAAAAATAAATAAGAACTTCTGAGAAGCCGCTTCCCCAAAAGATGATTTTGTTAGTACAGTAGACAGGATATGACAAGTATTAACAAAACTTCCAATGTACAGCTTTATATGCAACCACCTCTTTCTGGTTGTTAAAATAGGTAGTAGCTGTATTTTTGTGAAATGTATTCATTCATTATTGTGGTTAGACTCAGTACTATACAAACACTTTGAAAATATCAATTCACATTAAATTATATTTATTTGTTGCCCAGATCTTGTAGGATACAGTTTATGCATCCCACTTTCTATCTCCTCTACTCTATTAATGAAAAATACTCTCATTCAGTATTATGCATTTATTCACAAGAGTAAAATGTTACAGAATCTGGCCCAAAAGTGATTGTAAGAAAATTAAGCCTATTTCCAAAGGATCAGGTTTTGCTACAAGGACCTCATTCAATAAACACACCCATCTGGCTCACAGGTAGTGGGGAGGTTTCCTTAGCTTTAGCAAACAACCTGAAACAAAAGCTGAAGCAGAATGGCTTTATCAGACTTACTGCAAGAAATGCATGCTATGCTATGCATCCATTCCATAATTTGTGAGAATCCTAATTTTATGTTACAAGCAATTTAAATTCTGTAATTTAAACCTAATTTGATGCCATTAGTAGAAATGTTGGCAAGACTTTTTTTTAACAGATATAGTTACATGACAGTTTTGATACTAAGCAAAAGTATGCTGATTTTGGTTACTTGTTCTGTTCAAATGAGGAATGGGCTTTTAGGAGAACTGCATCGCAAACCACTCTAAAACCTCAGTCAGAAGCGCAGAAAAATGTGACAACAGCATAGAGCTTTATTCTTGCCTGTGCCAATAAAACTGTCCTTTTTAAGTGCAGTTTTGCTAACTGAGCTGAAAATATAACACTGTTTTTTGAATTGCTCTAACGAGAAAGCACTGGCATTGCTTCCTGCTTTATTGTGCTGATGTGTGAAGCACCTTCTCTGTGTTTTGCATCAGGATGCTGAAACTTAAGTAGCAATGACATTTTTCAGTCCTAGTGGAAGAGAACAAAAGCTACAGTACCTTATCTAAATATACTTACTACTTGGCCAACATTTCTCAGAAAATATACTTTCCGGTTGTGCTATTTCTGCATACGTCAAGCCACAGAAGAAATATGAAACATTCTGATTTCCACATAAATAAACATTTGAAATTCATAACTCTCATCTTACCTGCCTATGCATCACTTATAACTATACCACCTGTGGGGGAGGAGATACCAAACACAAATTCTGTCAGCTCCTTCAAGATTGCAAGAAAACAGTGTATCACTTTATTCTTTTCTTTCCCTTGAATTTTGTAAGTTTTTCTTAGAATATATTTTACAAAGAATGAAAAACAGGATTACTCACTCGTTCAAGTATTATAAAAAATTACAGAATTGTTAAATGAGGGGTTAGATTAAGCAGAAGGTCAGATTAGATGACCAGGATGGTTGGACTATGAAGAGAGCTTCTGTTATGCCCCCCCTCCAGTGAAGCAGCCGGTACCCCAGTCACTATCATAGCTACTGTATGCAGGATCAACCCTGACAGCACTATCCAAACTTCTTGTGTATGCAATGGCAGAGCAGGAAAAGCATAAACTCTGTTTTTAGTAAACAAACTCTGAATCATAACATGATGCTTCTTGCATCAATTAAATCTACTGCTACAATTCTGAACAGTCTCAGCCCTGTAATGATTTCATTTGTTCTTGGTGGTGCTAGTCAACTGCCTGTAATTAGAAAACATAGAGGTCATATGGGAGAACTGGGGTGGAACAGGCTAAAGGAAAGAAAACCTGTATCAGTTGAGCATCTCTGGATCCATGGGAGTACTGGAAACTCCCTACAGTGTGGTGGAACTGTTGGAGTCAATGGTAATGACGCTTCTGAACTCATCAAGGACAGGTGAGGCCTGGGGGCCTGGAAAAGGGCAAACACTTGTAAAAAAAGCAGACCGATGTTTATAATAGGAGGAAGACGAGAGAAATTCAGATCAGTGCACTTAATATCTCCTAAATTGCTAGAAAGATTAATAGACTTTGTTTTTAAAGCTCCTAGAGGAAAATAAAGTGGTAAGTTATTGGTAGCTTCTTCTTCAGAAATAAATTGTATCAAGCTAATTTAGCTGTAAAGACCCTGAAGGCTGATTTTTAAAATGTCTGTCCCTCCTCCCCTGCTTTTATACCAAGGCAGTTCAGCATATAGTAAGAGGAGAAGAATCACTGGTTTTATAAGCATCTACATACTAATTCTCTAAAAATTGATCAGTGACTCTATCTCTGGGAAGAACGGGTTTTTTTGGTTTCGGCTGCCACCGGCAACAAAAGCGCCACGCGGCCGCCCCTCCCCCCGCCGGCGTGCGGAGGAGA